>ERZ1674045.28-NODE-28-length-107860-cov-11.957711_pt1 | contig 107860 bp, 71 predicted proteins | sample MGYA00581131_ERZ1674045 | MGnify/ENA primary metagenome ERZ1674045 (study PRJEB41354, sample SAMEA4873299) | human saliva metagenome | biome: human-associated habitat [ENVO:00009003]; feature: mouth environment [ENVO:08000002]; material: saliva material...
AGCATTTGGCTCAATCTCTGTATCAAGGATTGAGCTTTCTTGTTATATTAAAATTTAGGTTTTAAATTATTAAATAATTTCAATGTTGTTAAGCAGAATATTATTGTCTCTTCATTCATCAGTTATGGTAACTACTTTGTTGTTTCTTTCTCTTTCTTTAAATCCTCTAACCTGTTGGCTAGTCTTTATTCCATTGACAATTGTTGTTTATTTTGCTCTGTTATATTACAAATACCCTAAAGATGATAAGAAATTATCTTGGGTAAATTATTGATTGTTGGTATTAGCCTTAAACTTTCTTACTCAAGAGTGGATTTGAAAGGTGGTTTTCTATTATGATTTATCAAAAATTGTTGGTTTATGACCAGAAGGCATTACTTTCATGGTATTGTTGTTGGTGGGTCATTTATATGTGTTATTTCTATTAATTTTCTTTTATGTATCCATTAAATATCTAAAAAGATTGAAATGGAATGTTTTTTGAATTTATTTATTCATGATTCTCTTTTATTGCTTTGCTCTTTTTGCAGCAACTTGATTTTCTGGTTGAGATTTTATTCATATCACTATTATTGTGGTTGGGTCAATATTTATCAGTTTTGGTTGGTTTGGATTGATATTTCCTGCATGATATTGAATAATAAAGATTATTAAAAACAGTATGTTAGAAGAAGATGTGACAGAGGCAGAAAAAGAAAAAGAGAAGATTGAGTCTATTGAGTAGCTTATATGCCATCTATTACATAAATTATAAATTATAACTATCATTACTATGTTTAGTATTAAGAAAACTACAGTTTCAACAATTAAAAAATATGCTTATTTGTTGTTTTTGTTTGGAAATTTGTTTACTTCTTTTTGTTTGATATATTATGGTTTAAAAGAACATTTTAATGTTTGGGGAATAATTCTTTTTGAGTGAGTTGTTTTTGCTATAATATGATATTTTTTGTATTTGTTTTTTAAAAAAGTCCCTAAAGAAGATTTTAGTTTCTGCCGTGCTTTTCAACATATTGTTCTAATTATCTTTCAATTATTAACCAATCAATTTGTTTTAGCTTGATCTAGCAATGACATAGGACAAGCAATGATCTTGATAGTGATATTAGCTTACTCCCTTTTGTTTATGTTCCCTATTGTTTGGAGTAATGCTGTTGATTTTTGGCTTTTAATAAAACAACCAGAAAAGTTCAATAAGTTGGATAAGTTCAATATGTTTTTTGTCCTTAGTGAAATCCCTTTAATTATTGTTTTGGAAATAACTTTTATAGCTTTAAATTAAATTGAATAATCTTTTTTATCTCTCAATATCATAAAAACAAGCTAAATGCTTGTTTTTTCTATGAAAAGAAAAGATTTTTAATTCCTTTGAAAAGGTAAATGTTTTCTGAACTTCTTTTGTGGATTTCTTTGGTGAAAAATCATGGAATAATGATTTTGGATAAAATTTTACAATGGTTAATAATGCTTTGGGATTGGTTTTTCAATCTTTTTTCTGTAAGTTGAAGTTATGATTTTATGAATGTGTTTTCTAAGGTTATTCTTGGGGTTTTCATTGCTTGATTAACTGTTTTCATTTTGTCTCAAGTAATTAAAGATAAAAAGTGGCTTAAATCAATAATTGGAGTTGAAGTATATAACAATACTACAAGATTTATGATTAAGGGGGTTATCTTTGTGTTAGGGTTTTGAACTATGTATTTCTTGGTTACTAATAATGTTTCAAAAATTCTCACTTCAGTTTCAACTATTAAAGAAAATTGATTTATTGTAGATCTTAATGCTGAAAACTTGAAAAATGATACTCAAGTTGATTACAAGGTAAAAGAAACTTCCTCTTTTCTGTCAAGTATTAAATACCCTTGAGTTCAAGGCTCAACTACTAAATCTGATGATAGTGCAAAGACATTTTATGATAATATGAATGTTGTATTGTATAAAGATGTAAATCTTAATGGGACAAAAATAGCTTTTTCTCCAAAATCAAGAAGTGGAACAAATTCAAAAACCTTGAATTATAAGAATATTACCATTTCTCTTACTGAAGGAGATAAGGGGAATTTAATTTATGGTAACTGAACCCTTTATTTTTATGGACTATGAGATTTTCTTAGAAAAGCTAAAGAAAATGTAGTTTGTGGAGAAAATGAGCAGAAAATAAATATCACTAATTTGGGTAGTGATGTTTATTCAAGCTTGGTATGAGTTGAAGAAAGCATTAAACAAAATAAAAAAATGCAAGAACAACTTTATATTACAACAAATAAAATTTCAGATATTTTTAGAGAAGCTCAATCTAATCAACTTATAACAACAAAAGACAATATCAAAGATATTATCACAGAAGGGCAAAATCTTTCTTTATCAGAAAAAATCTATCAAAGATTAGCAAGAGAGATTATTTGTGTTCCTAAAAAACTTTCTGATGAAGGAGTTAAAAAAGAAGAGAATGCTCAATCTGTTGAGACTAATAATGCTTCTGATAACAATTGAGACAATAAAGATAAAAAGAAACCAACAACAACACTTAATCCAAAAGCTTGAGTTCATCAAGCACAAGTTGATAAAGCAAATTCTATTATGGAGGCTCTTTTGTTTCTAAAAAAGTACTCTTCATCTTCTCCTAAAGAAATGAAAACAAAAGAAACAAAATTCTTATTACTTTCTGCAATTATTGATGCAACTTTAAAAGCAAATTGAGGTGGAAATGGATTATCTTTTTCTACAGTTGGCTCTCAAAGTGATCCTTATTATGAACTTATGAAAATTAATCAAAGTGATTACAATGCTTTAAGTATCCCAAGTCTTGTTGAATTAGAGAATGGTGATGCAATTATGAATTATTGAATTTGTAGTTATTATGTCTTTGATCAAAGCATGGAAAGAACTTTGAAATCTTTTGGGTTAAAACACATGCTTCAATATTTAAATAATAGTTGTTGAAAGCCTTTTGGTTGGTTATATGACTATAAAAATAATGATATTGATCAATTAGGTAAGTCTTCATATCAAAAAGGAGTAAGTCTTATTATGGATGGAAAATTAACAAGTTCTGGAAAAGATGCAACTCTTGAAGATGGAGATAATGCTTATATAAAATATGGATTTTACCAGAGATGATCTGCTAAAGAATTGCAAAATGTTTATGATTATGTGACAGTTGCAGATGAGGAAATCATTGGAGAAGCTTTTGCAGAAACTTATCAAAATCAAGTAAGCAAATTTAGCAGTATGGTAAGTTTCTTGTCTGGATATAAAGTTTTTATGTTCTCATTATTTATGTATCTTATTCCAGGTATCCTGTTGGCATATCTTCTTAAAATTGTTAGATTTTAAAACTAAAGTTTAAATATTGACTAATAGGAAATGGATAAAAGACAAAAGCAAGTTTTATCTTTAAGTAAACTATCAAATACAAAGACAGCTCTACAGCTTTTGGCATCTGTAGGGTTGGCTTTTATTTTATTCTCACAATTGTCAGTTGCTTTAAGAAAGAACTTTTCAGTATATACTTATCCAGTAGCAACTTATACAGAAAGTACTGCTAATCAAATCATTTGAGAAATTATTGATGACACTTCTGTGGAAACTAAAGAAAAATCTTTTTTGCTTTCACAAAGGCTTTTGGATTCTTGAAGCATTATTGCTCCTAAATATCTTGCAAACTTTTGAGATGCAGATGGTTGAGAACTTATTAGAAAGAACTTTGAACTCTACTTTGATGGAGGATATGAATTAGCTTCAGCTGGCTCAAGTGATGATCAAGCAGTTGAATTAAATGGCTTAATCAATAATATTTCAAATAAAGCTAGAAGATTTGGAAATTATCTTAATAAAATGTTTATTGGAAGTACTCCAGTAAAACTTAATGATGATGATTCATATTTCAGAATAGCAACTCACCCTATTACAACTCTCAATGGAAATACTTTAGCAACTCAAAATTGTCTTGTAAAAAATGCAAAAAAAGAATGGTCTATTTCTTCTGCTTGAATTTGCTCAAGAAAGGGTTATTATTTGGCTTTAAGAGCATATTTGTTGGAGAACTTAGATAAGGAAATTGCTTTTCCAATAAAGGTAAAAGGCAAGACATTACAACTTAAAAAGTTCAGAGAAGATTGAACTTTAACTGAATGATATATTGAATTTCAAAATTACTTGGAAAAAACAAAAATCATTAATATTTTTCATCAGAATGCTTCTAAAATAACTCCAGCAGTTGACAAGCTTAATGAGGGATTAAAGGCTTTAGCATCTTATGAGTTGGTATTTAAGGATTTATTTACCTTGTATGACCAAAGTAAAAATCTTTCTTATGAAAAACTTACCCTATCTGCTATTGGATTTCAATTTTCTGATACTTTGCCTTTGTTAGTAAGAACACAATCTTGAGTAGTTATGAAAGATCAATCCTCAAATACAGAAGAAAACAAAGATAAGGAGAACAAAGAAGATAAAAAAGAAACAAAAGATAAAAAACCAGAAAAAGAGGAAAAGAAAACAAACAAAGACACTAAGAAAGAAGAAGAAAAGAAGAAAGAAATTGAATATGAGTTTTCAGATAATGGGGTTATGGTTTTGGAGGTTTGAGAAAATGAAAAAAATAATCTAAACTTTGAAATTATGAATGGGATTTTCAATAATTTGAAGTCCCCAACTATAGCTTACTATAAGGATATATTTTTTGGAAGTCAATATGCTAAACTTAATCATGATAATTCACAAATTGATGGTTGTGCTTTAACTCTTACAGATTGAGCAGTATTGTCTTATCCAATTAATGATTGTGATGATATTAGAAGAATGCTTGGTATTGATGAAATTGCAAACCAAATTAAGCCTAATGGTATTTTAGAAAAAGCAAAAACAACAGTTGATAAAGCTTTTACTGAATCTAATTCTATTAGTTCTGTGAGAGGTATTAACTTTTCAGTCCCTTGAATGTGAATTCTTGGTGTTAATAAACAAGGTATTTGATTTTGGGTAAAGGGGCTAGATAGGGAGAAAAATAGTGTTAAGCTAGTTGTTAAACATTTTCAATTTAATTTTGCTTGACCTGGATTTGATGAAAATAATGCAGATAACAAAAATATGATGCAGATTGGAAGCTATGTAGTTCAGATAATATATTTCTTGTTATACTTTACTTTATATTATGTGTTTTTATCAATCCTTTCTTTAGGAATTACTGCTCTTTATAACTATAGACTTAATCTTAAAAATGGAGGTTGAGGTTTAGATGAATCAATTTAAAGATTAAAAGCAATCAATAAGATTGCTTTTTTTCTAAAAAAAAATATACTATCAAAACATAATATTTAAATTTTTAATGTATAGGGAAATTATGCTTCACATACTCAGTCAAGACAATTATATTTTTGAAATTTTAGAAGATTTGGGATTTGTTGATAAAAAAGACTTTAAAGAAGGTGGGGATTTCCCTAGCACTTTAATCTTTGATGATAATTTGTCTTTAATTAAAAGTCATCTTTGGGAACAAGGATTAGAAATGAATGGGATTAGATCACTAATAAAAAAGTGGGAATTTTTGCCAAAATTTTGTGAAGCTTGAAATGTTTATGAAACTACTGGTGTACATACTAATGCTTTGGTTACCACTTGATATGGTTTAGCTGCTTTTTCTCCATCTTTTTGCTTATGGGGAGAAAGAAAACTACCTAAAAATCAGAAAAAAGAAAAAGTTACTTATAGAGGTTTTGAATATATTTTGAATAAAACAGGGGTAGTATCTACTTATTTTACTGAAGAATCCAAAAAAGAAAAAAAATTTTTCCTTGCTCAAATTGGTGCCTATTGACAAGTAGTAAAAACTAAAAAAATTCCCACTGAGAAATATGGTTCATTAGATATATCTAATGATTGGATCATTTATACTGATTACTTTGCTCCACAAAAAAAAGTTGGGTTTTATGCTTATGATATTTCAACACTAAAACTTTTAAATGATAAAAACCCATCTTTCAAAAAAATCAATTATATCTCTGCTAAAAGAGAGGGGGGGAATTGAGATACCTTTTTTATTGCCACAGGGAAAAGGAAAAAATGAAAAAATCAAGAAACTCATTATTTGATGAAGCTTCTTAAAGATAAATCTTATGAAATAATTTATGAAATTAAACCTTATAATAATTTAGCTTTTATTGATGCCAACCCAGAATATTGAATTGCTTGTTTTGGAAATACTGATATGTCACTATTTTCAAGTCAAAATGGTTGGAGGAATAAAGGGGATTGAATAGTTTTGATTGATATTGAGACTAATACTCCTATTTTATCAAAAGAAAATGCTTGAGATGCTTTACTTTTATTAAGTATGTCTAGCTTATTTTGTTCTGGTAGTTTTCTAAAGATATTCCCTTCTCCTAGAGCTAAAGAAGAGGGGTTAAAAGTTAAAGAACACCCAGAGGAGTTTGCCCTTATTGTTATACAAGGGAATAATGTATTCTGAAAATTTATAGATTTTAATGGGTGACATCCTTATTGGTTAGAACATCTTAAAAACAAGAAAATTTCTTATAAAAAATTATTATCCTTTAAAAAAGACAATCTATCGACAGATTTAGATGATGATGGTTTCATTTCTTTTAAAGAGGAAAATTTTGTAGTTTATTCTGTTAAAAGAATGAATAACTCCATGTTTAGCTTAATAACCTATTATTCAATAACAGATTTAGATACTCCAATTTTTTCAGAAAAGGCATTTATAGTTTGAGATTGACTTGCTGACCATTTGCATAATGAAATATCATACATTCAATGAGAACATGGTGATATTTATTCTCCCTTGTTTACAAAGTCTTTATGTAATTTTTCTCAATATTTGGAAAATCTTATAAATAGGTTTGAAGAAACACCCACAAAAGATGAAATAATTAATTTTTTATGAGGAGATAAAAAAGAAGAGGAAAGAGCATTATTTAATGAAATGTTTGCATTGTTGGAAGAATTTTGATGATTAAAAAGACTTGATAAAATTTCTTATAATCTTTGTGGAATCAATTTATATAAAAATCTAACAACTAATGAGATTATCAAAAGGAATAATAAATATCCAATTTTTTTCACTCCATTCGATCCAATAGAAAATAAATGATTAAGTATTTGATTGATAGATATTGAAGCTTTCACTAAGGAAGAGCAAAAAAAGTTTAAGTCACCTTTTTTGTTTTGAAAAGATAAAAAAACTGTAATGATTGCTTATGACCTAAATAAAAAGAATTGGATAGTTTTGTCCCAAAAAAAATCTGAGCTTCCTGTTATATTCTAAAAATAACTGCTTTTTTCTATGAAAAGGAGATTTTTAGATTAGTTTTAAGCTTTAAATGAAGAAAAAAATTTTTGCTGGAACTCTTGGTCTAATGCTCTTGGCTGTAAACTTTATGATGCCTTTTATGGCTTCTGCTAATGGTATTGGGGATGATTTCAGCACTTCAACAGGTGTATCTAGTGGTGGTGGAACAACTGCTAAGCAAGCACAACAAGATGTTAATTATATTATTGGGCAATTTAACTTTCTTGGGTCTGGACTTACTCAAAAATTCCTAGAATTCTTCTTTGTGTATTCAATGTGTTTCAATGCAAAGGGAATGGGGGATAATGCAAAAATCATGGCAAACCCAGAAATTTGTTATTCATCTCAATATATTGGTGGTAAAGTTCCAACTTGACCTCAAAGAACTGCTGATGGTAAAATCAATGTGAAAGATTTGCTTGATGGAAAGTATGTGGCTAAGCATTCTGCTTTCATACTCATTATTTCACTTCTATTCCCTATGGGAATTATGGCAGGTCTTCTCTTCTTGCAATATGGAGATACTGGTTCTGGTAGTTCTTCATCTCCTTCTCCTATGGGAATGGGTATGCTTGGTGGAGATAGCTCTGGTGGTTCTGCTCCTGCTGCTTGAAGTGGACTTATGAAAGGAAGAGTTGGAGGTTGGCTTTGGGAAAAAATAGCTGGTAGTGATGATGCTAAAAATACTGGAGAAGAAAATAAAACACAATTAACAAGTTGGTTCTATATCTTATCTTTCTTTGGTTTCTTGTTCTTTGCATCATTTATGCTCTCTCAAGCTATTACTGGTAAAGTATTGACTACATTTGATGCTTCTTATTCTGGTTTGTCTGTTGTATATGTAATTGGAGGTATTTATGCTCTGTCAGTAATTGCTTTCATTGGTATTGTTATGCTCCTTGCTAAGCAATCTCTCTTGAAGTTCATTAGAATGGATTTGAATAAGACTGAAGAATCTTCAGCTCCAAAGCAAATTGCTATTCTTATGGCAATTGGAGGTGTTGTTATTGTTGCATCTTATGTTTTGTTTAGTGCTTTGGTAAGTATTGCTGGAGCAGTATTGAAAGTAGGATAATATATACAATACCCATTAAATAATAAAAAGGCTATCATTTGATAGTCTTTTTTCAAAAAAACTATATAATAGCATTGAATATATCTTTTTTAAACCTAAAGAAATGAAAAATGAGCATAAACCCAAAGATTAATAATGTTTTCACAACTCTTTGAGCATCTAGCCATGCTTTATGAGAAAGAGAAAAAAATGATTTCTATGCCACAGATTCATTGGCTATTGAATTGCTTTTGGAAAATGAAAAGTTTAGCAAAATTTTAGAACCTGCTTGTTGACAAGGACATTTAAGCAAACCTCTTATAGAAGCTTGATATGAAGTTGAAAGCCATGATTTGATAGATAGAGGATATTGAACTATTAAAGACTTTTTTGATATTACTGAATGGGATTGAGATATTATTACAAATCCACCATACTCAGTGGCTCAAAAATTTGTAGAACATTCTCTTGATATTATTAAGCCTGGAGCAAAAGCTGCTTTCTTTTTAAGACTTTTATTTCTTGAAGGAAAGGCAAGAAAAAAATTGTTTTTAGAAAATCCTCCTAAAGTTGTTTATGTATGCTCTGGAAGAGTTAGATGTGCTAAAAATTGAGAGTTTGATAAATATGAAGGGAATGCTGTAGCTTATGCTTGGTTTGTATGGGAAAAGGGATACAAAGGAGAAACTGTTGTGAGATGGGTTAATTAAAAAACATTTGCATTATTAAGGAAAATTTGTAATATGTGAATACTTGATTTTATATACTAAATGTATCATATCTAATGGTTTTTAAAGATGAAAATGAGAAAATTCATTTGGTTTTGTTGGTTGTTTTTCTATGTATTAGTGCTATTTTAGGAATATTTGCTGAAAAAAATCAGGGGTTATACTTTTTTTCAATAACAACAACTGGTCTGCTTGGTCCTATTGTTGTTTGATTGTTGTTTTTGAAGTTAGTTGATTTTTTAGATTGAAATCCAAAAGGTGAAGAGGATAAATTTTAAAATTTAAACAACTATAATATCTGATATATTTTATATATATCTTATATACTTATGAACTTAAAAAAGATTGCTTTTGCAGAATTTAAAACTAAAGCTGCTTTTGTAGAACAAGCTATGGGGCTTTTAGTTTTTTCCCTTCTTGTTTTCTATGTTTATCATAATTTCATGAGGGAAGCAACAGAAATGATGCTACCTACTACAACATTTGCAAAAATTTTCCCTTATCTTTTGGTTGGTGGTTGTCTGGTTTTCTTTTTAATCTTGAATTTAATGGAATTTTTAAATTCATATGAAAAATTAAAGGAAGAGGTTGAATTGCTTCAAGAGCATGGTTGCAATCAAGAACAAATTGAGATCATCCTAAATAATAGAAATGATTTCTGGTTTTTGTTGGAACATTTAAGAGGGAAAAAAGAAAGAATAAAAGTGAAAGAAAATGATGAAAGAATTAAAAACTTGTATAAATCAGTAGGAATTGATTTTTCATCTATGAATTTGCTGAATTAAATTATTATTAAAGTTAAATAATTTAAAACTCCCTTCAGAGAAATTCTGAAAGGAGTTTTTCTTATAAGGTAGAAATCCCCATCTAAAATATTTTATAGCTCTTATTTTTATTTTAGAGATGGTCTGAACTGGGATTTCTTGATATAAAAAACCTCTCCAATGGGTCTGGAGAGGGAATATTTTTATTCACCATTTTTGTAAGCATAATAATCAGTATAAGAATAGTCTCAATTTTTGTATGCAGCTTGTAGCATTATTTGGTTATATGGAAATGTATTGTCAGCTGGGTCAATTTTAACATCATCAATAAGATTGAAATTTAGTCTGTTGAATAAATATCCAAAGTCTTTCTTCTGAACAGCTTCTCCCCTATCTTCATAGAGAGCATAGTTGGCACTTTCTAAATCACCAGAGCTTTTGACTCTCTTGATGAGATTATCAACAGCATTTCAAGAGGAAGCTTTGAAATTATTTCATATTTTCAAAACATTTCCTATGTAATTTATAGAGTATATCTGTAGTAAATTTCTACCATAGTCATACCAACCATCTTTTCTATTATTCCATTTTTGAATATGATCTACATCTCCCTTATCTTCATCTATGGCAAAAGCCAAAACTAATTTATAAGTATAAACATTGATGGCTTGTGTTCTAATTAAGAAAAAATGTTTTAACAATCTTGTATCATCATCTCAAGTTTTATTTATACTGTATTCTTTCTTTAAAGTTGCCTTTAACATTTCACACATTTCAGTTTCTCATTCTGCATTACCATTATTAAGTAACCAAATATCTTTTTCATTATGTTTAACATTTCCTTGATTATCTAAACCAACTTCCTCTGCTCCAATAGAAGAGTAATAACAAACCAAAGAACCATGATTAAGATTTAACACTGTATTGATATTAATTCTTTGAAGATCAGCTGTGGTCTTTTCTTTGATGTTGAAGAGCATAATGATGAAATTTGATACAATGAATACCATAATCATTACTATTGGCATAGTGATCAAAAATTCCAGAATAGTAAATTTTTTTTTATTTTTCAACATATTATTGCAATAATTTAAATTAAATTTTTAATAGGTTTTAATAGCTATTCAATCACTGCACCATCTGGTCAAATAAGAATATTTTCTAATTTGTTTTCTGATCTTTGCTCATTAAGAATTTTAAAACTTGGTATTTTGAAAGTTTTTACACCTATAAAATTTTGTTTAATAGTTTTTTCTGTATGGCAATTCTCTTTTTCTTGTAATTCTCAATCAATTTTTATTTTCTCATAATTGCAGATTTCAGTAGGTTTTTCTTCTCAAGTTGACATTGGTAAAAATAACAACCCTTTTGTTTTATCAAACCTAATAGCTTTACTATTTAAGATAGTATGATTAAAGTCAGTTTTATTTTTTTCAAAGATTCATTGGTCAGAAAACTCATAATGAGTAAGTCAATTATCATTCACTATAATGAAATTGTTATCTTTTTGTGGTAAAAGAATAATCCCATCATTTAACTTAATTTTTGATACTAAGAGATTATTATTTGAAACATAATAATTCATATCATCAATACTTCAAAAAGCCTTATTGTTAGCAAAAAAACCTTTATTAATTTCTTTAGGGAGTTTAAATTTATTGAGTAATTTTAAATTCTTATCAAGATAGAGCAAATGACTTGTGGAAATAATATCTAATTTTCCATTTAACTCTTCTTGTAAAGCAAGAGTATGTCAAGGAATTAAGTGGGTTGCTCAAGATTGTTTAAAGTCAAAACTTTGAAAAAGTGTATAGTCATTTTTATTTTCAAGAGTACATTGTATATTGTTATTGCAAAGGATTGGTTTATCTTCTTTAATAGGAGCATATGCTAAAAAACCATTTGTTTGTAGAAATATATTGATATTATTCCCTATGATTTCTTGAATAAGTTTTGAATAATTTTTAATGTTATATTGAACAATGGTATGAAGACTCATTTGAGTTCATAGGTTTTTTATATTTGAATTGTCAGGAGTTAAATAATAGATTGAGGTGCAATCAAAGTTTTTTTTATTAATCTTAATTTTTCAATTCTCTATCATTGCTTCATAAGTTTCATGATCTTTTGTGGTAGATATTTCTTTTTTTGTGTGTATTATCAAGTTATCTTTATTGAATTGAGCATTAACCAAATGTCAATTGAAAATATCAAAATGCTGTATAGTTGGTTGTAAAATATTATCAATATTTACAGTTAATAAGGTTGTTTGTGAATTAAATTCTCAGATAAGGAATAATTTTTTATTTTGAACAAATAATTTAGGGGAAGAAATTTTATCTGAAATTTTCAGTTGACTAAGCAATTTTCAATCCCTATCTTTGAAGGTTATCAAATAATTCTTTAAAAAAATGATTGTTCATTCTTGGGTTTGAACCTCAGAAAATAAATTATTATTGTAGGTTTGGAAAGTGTTAGCAATGATTCATGTACTAGATGGAATATTGGTTTTTAGTTCTTTATTTAGAAAATTGCAACTTTTGTTTGTTGAAAAATTCATAATGAAACTTTCTGGGGTTTCATCTTTGATTTCTTCTGTAATTTTATTGTCCTCTTTGGGCTTTGGTTCTTTAGTCTCTTCTTTTGTGGGTGTTTTAGTTTTGGGTGTTGGTTGAATGTTGTTTTCTTTCTTGTTGTTTTCCTCTAGTTTTGGTGTATTTGCTTCATTGGGAGTATTTGAATTGTTTGTTGGTTTGATTTCTTCAATTGGCTTAGTAGATTCTTCATTAAGAATATCTATTATGCTGGTAGCTTGAATAGGAAAAAGAGAAAGAGAAAAAGTCCCAAGAATTATTCAAAACAATAATTTTGTTTTCATTGCAATAACTTTTAAAATTAAAAAGCTAATAGAATATATAGTTTTGTTTTTTGGAATTTCATTGAACATGTTTAAAAATCTAAAAAAATTTGCTTTTTTTAAAAAATTAAATATAATGATATTGTTATTTAATTTATTAACAAAATATGTAATGGAAAAAAACTTAGAAAAAACTTTGATTAAAGGTTGTGAAACTATTAAACAAAGTAAACCAATTAAAGATGAATTAAACTTTTTATTGACTAATCAAAAAACAAAAATGAAAAAAACTATTAGTAAAAGTTTTATTGCTCTTGTAGTGTTTGTTGTATCTTGTTTGGGAATGTTGAGTTATGCTAGTTATTATGCTATGCAACAAGAAAACATCAATACTTCAAAAATGGAGACCATTAAATCAAATAATTTTAATATGCAAAATATTCAGAATACAACTGAAGCTTTAAAAGGTGATACTTTGGTAGCTAAAGTTAACTCAAATATAAGTCTTACTCATACTTATTTGCATTCAAGCTTTGATTTACTTCCTCAAAAAGATTTGAACTCTTTGTTTGCTGGCTATACTACAACAATTTACCCTATTAGAGTGAAGCTTGAAAGATTTATGCAAGACATTCAAGGAAAATATTTTGATGATAATGATACAGTGAAAGTAGTAAGTGATGGAGGATTCTACATTTTTAGAAATGGGAAAAGAATATGAGAAACTATTCCTATTGAAGAATATTCTTTCAATAAAAATGATACCATTACTTTTATTGCTAAGGATATTTATAAACCAATAGCTATTTCTACTGCTCATAGAAAAACTGGTGGAAATAGCTTTAGAGGAGTACTTGAATTTAAGAATGGAACAATTATCAATGAGCTAGATATTGAACAATATATTAGAGGAATTGGAGAATCTGCATCTTGGACTGCTCCAGAAAAGATGAAAGCTCAAGCAATTCTTGCTAGAAGTTATGCTTATTTCTATATGTATTCTGGATTTAAGAAATTTAAGGATGTAGATTATATTCTTACTGACAATCCTGCAAATTCTCAAAAATATGTTGGAGCTAGTGTAACTAATGGAGATGCTTGGCAAAATGCAGTAAAAACTACCATTGGAGAAATTCTTGTGGATAAAAAATGAGAGTTATTTATTGCTCCTTATTCTACTTGCTCATTTAAACAAGAAGATGGAAAGGTAAGAAGAAAGACCCTTTCAGAAGCAAGATGGGGAGAAAAAAAAATTGTTGTAGATTGAAAAACTAAGTTGAAATTTGGTAATGAAGTTTTACAACCAGTTGATGATAGTTTTGGTGAATGTAAAGAAAAGCAATCAGGGGGACATGGTGTAGGTTTGTCTGGTAATGGTGCTGAATATATGGCATCAAAACTAGGAAAGAAATTTGATGAGATTATTAAATACTACTATAAAGGGGTAGAAATTAAAAATATTTTTAAATAATCAAATTGAAAAGGGAAGATGAAAAATTCATCTTCTTTTTTTTAAAAAAAGTATTCAGAATGCTGATAAGATATTAAGAAAACAAAGAAGAAAACTATATAAAAGATATGAATTTTATTTCTTTGTTTTTGTGACATAATGTGAAATCCAAATCAATTAAAAATTGCTTTTACTTGACCTGGAAATACTTGAAAAACAACCATTCTTAACCATCTTACTGAAAGAATTAGTTGATTAAATAGAGGAACAAATGGGGGATTATGAAAGACTTTTTCAGTTTCCAAATATGAAGAAACTGCAAGACAAATTCTTGAAGAGAAGGGATTTGATGATATGGGGGAATTTCAAAGAGAAATTTCTAAAAGAGAAAAAGAAAGATTAGAATTGGTTAAACAGGACACTTCTGATGTTTTACTCTTTGATAGAACTGCAATGGATGGATTGATTTATGCTATTGCAAATCTTGAAAATTGAGTTCCAATCCAACTTCAACAGACAGATGCTGGAGATTATGATTTGGTTATTTTATTTACTGAAGCTTTTAAACAAACCAACACTGAACAATTTAAACACTACAATGATGATAGGTTGGTTAATCTTTTCAGAACATTGATTAAATATATTTATGGAGATAAGGTGGTGGAATTTAAGAATGCTTGAGAGATGAATAAAATTAAATCTCTCATTTATGAAAAAATTGGAGCTTACAATAAGAAATAGAAAAAAAGAGCTAATTATAGCTCTTTTTCTTTATCCCAATAACAAATCATCATATCATACTATAAACCAATCTTCATTTTTACTCTTAATTGAGTATTTTTGATTTTCATAGTAATCCACCATAGGCTTTTCTGATTTAATAACTTCATCATAAATAAAACCATTCTTACCAAATCTTGCAATTTTAGTTCAAGGGGTAATATCTTTAGCTTTTACTCTTTCTCAAAGCATAGTAATAAGAATTTGATTTTCAGTTACTTTAGTGGTTATCCCAGATTTAAAGGTAATTAGTTGCAAAGGTTCATCAACTTTTGATGATTCAATGGAATAATCTGAATCTATCTTTCTTTCTCATTTTAGATTCACAAAGCTCAAAAGAAATGGCTTGTCAAAGCTACTTTTATAAATTTCCAAAACAGTATAGAGATTAGCAACAGGCTCTTTCTGATGTGGTTTCTTTTCAAAAGTTTCTAGGATTTTTCAAGGAGAATTAATAATCATTTGACTTGATAAAAAATATAAAAATTGTTTTTATAATTTTGCTTTAACTCCTATATAGGAATAATATAATAATATATTAAAAAAGCAAGCAAAAATAAAAAAAGTTTTCTAAAAAAGCCATCTTTCTATAAAAAGACAAGTTATTTTATCTGTGAGTGATTAAAAAAATGGTAGATGTAATTCATTCAAATGTTCCTGAATTTGAGCTAGATTTTGATTATGATAACTATGCTAGTCAAATTGAAGAAGAAATGGATCAAATTAGCGATGTGGAAAGTTTTGAAAAAATTGTTGGGAAGCATATTGATGCCATAGACTCTCTTATCTCTCTTGCATTTGATGAAGAAGGAGATGATATTTTTTCTAATGAGGAAGTTTTAAAGGATTTTAATGATTAATTTTTTTGTTTTCTTATCAAAGCTCCCCTATGTTTTGGGAGTTTTTTTAAAACTATTAAAAGCTTGTAAATCCTTCTTTGAGGGTCTGAGTAATTAACCAAAAAACTCAGGTTTAGTTTTTAAAAGAAATTATGAGTAAATACTTAACAAGTTTGCTTGTTATTGGTTGTGCTTCTTTGTTAGCTTTTAATTCAACTTATGCAATAGATAATCAAATTGATCCAGAATTAGTGGCAATTTATGTTCAAAATGCCATTGAAAAATGAGATAAAGAATCTTTAAAAAAGCTTGCTTTAGATAACAAAGATAATCCAACCACTCTTAATCTTATAAATCAAATCATAGAAGAAACAAAAAAAGAAATGACAATTAAAAATGATTTTCTTAGTAAAAATCTCCAAGAACAAGAGCTTGTACAAAGCATTCAAAATCTTTGAAAAAAAAGCTTAGTTATTGATAAATGGTGATTTACAGAAAATATTAACAATGGAATGGCTAAAGGGCGATGTACTTGGTATGTTGCTGTAAAAGCATTTCCTTATCTTAATAAAAATAATCAAACAAGAGCTTTAACTGGGAATGCTAGAGATTGGGTAGCATCTGCTAAAAATCAATGATATAATGTATCAGAAACACCAGAAGTGTGAAGTATTATTGTTTTTAAGGGAGGTGGTTATTCAAATCTTGGGCATGTTGGTTATGTTGTAGATGTGAGAGATCTGACTATTACTATTGAAGAAATGAATTATACTAAGAAATTTGAAGTTTCTAAAAGAATTTTATTGAGAAATGATCCAGGCATTTTTGCTTACATATCTCTAAAAGACAAATAATTCTCTTTTTCTATAAAAAGGCTAAAATAAGCCTTTTTTATTTTATTTTGAAGTGCATGCCAGAATGAAATATTCAGAATACAGAAAATGCTTCTAATGGGAAGGAAGTGCTTCAATCTTTTTCTAATACAGTAAAAGTTAAATATAATCAATATGGTTTGAACTATAATGCCAATATTGTTAAAAACAATTTTTTAGTAGATGCTCAACTTAATCAATTATTGGAAAACCAACCTACATTAAGTGTTTTTGACTTAGTTCTATTAAATAATTATTATGGAAGCCTTACCTTCATTTTTTGATTGTTATTCATAATAATAGGGAAATTAACTCTGTTGAAAAAGAAAAATTTTGTTAAAGAAAAATTAGAGTTTGAATATTATTTGGTGGAATTTTTAGTGACATCTCTAATTATATTTGGTTTCTTTTTCAATAATTGGAAGATGGCTTTGATGTTTGCTGGTATCTCTTTATGAGCAATTATTTGGATACAAAGAAAGAACTTATTAGGCTTTATAGAGCAAGTGTTTTATAGAAAAAAGGTTAATATTAATCTTGATACTTCTCTTGAAGAAGAGTTTGAGCTTCTCACTGTAAGTAAAATTAGAGATGAAGACTTACCTAATATGGAACTTGATACTTATTCAAGATCATCTGATGCTATTATTGGGGTTCTTAATAAAAAGTTTTTTAACCTATTTAGTATTAAAATACTTGAGCCAATTAATATGATACTTTCTATGATGTTGTTGGTTTGTTTAGGGTATATCAGCTACTTTGCTATCATGGCATATAATGTTGGTCTGCTTGAATGGTTTATTAAATAATTTATGTAAAGAGTACCTCAATGCTTTAGCATAAGGATGAATTCTCTAGAATAATCTATATAAAATAATATCTATTGTAGCCTTAACCTAGGTTGAGGTAACCCATATTTTAAATTCTGAAAAATTTAGGAATGAATAATGCTTTAACTAAGACTATTGTTGCTTATGTTGTTGTTTTGTGAATTGGTATTTTATCTTTATTGTGAATGTTTTTTCTGAAAGAAAAAGCTCATTGAGAATACTCAACCTTAAAGTCTAAAGCAGAGCAATTAAATAAAGAGATTGATTCTATTTGAGATACTTCAAATGCATTGAACTCAAAACTTAATTTTTATGAGGAATACTTTAAGAAAAAGAGATCTATCTATATTTTGGAGATATGGGGAATTGTGGAATATATTTTACCATCAAACAACTTCATTGAATCTGTTAGTATGAACACTTCAGCTCAAACCATTTCATTGAAATTTGCTCAAAGTGAGATTACAAGTTTGTTAAAAGTATATAGAAATCTTAATGAGTTGAAAAATAGGTGATTGATTAGTGATTATACTTTATCAAACTTTGCACTACAAGGAGGAGAAACTTTGTTGGATAGTAAATATAAGCTCTATACTCTTAGTATTACTTTCAATCCTAATATTTTTGAAGATAATTCAGTGATGATTGACTTCTTGAGAAGAATGGATAAATATTATAATTCAATTTACTCTTGACCTCTGAAAAAGGTTGAATGTGAAGAATATGTAAATGAGAATGATGGAGAAACTTATTGTAAGGAATTAAATGAAAGCTCTCAAGAAACTTTGAAAGAAGCTTTGGAGACAGAGACATTAAGGGCAGAACAAGAAAAAATTCTTAAAGAAGAAAAAGAAACAATAAAAGAGAAGAAAGAGGAGGCAAACAAGAAAGCAGAAGAATTGCAAAAGGAAGATGATAAACTTAAAGAAAAAGCAGAAAAGAAAATTAATCCTAATCTAAAACAAGAAACAAAATCAAAAATTGATAAAAGAACAGAAACAGAATAACAAAAAACCTCTCAAATGAGAGGTTTTTCTTGCATTATTTTCAAAAATAGCTATTATATATTTGTTATTTTATTCTTAAAACATAATTATATCATGAAGTACTTAACAAGATTAGAAAATTTCTTTGAAAGTTCAGTTATTATTGCTTTTCTGTTCATGTGTTTGTTTGTGATTGGTTTCATTTGGTATTCATTGCTCAAAGCAATGTTTTAAAATTTGATTTAGTCTTTAGAGCATTATTTTACTTTTGATTTAGTTTGTTAAAACATAATTACAAATTGAAAAATCAGAATAATTTGAAAGCCTCCCAATTGAGAGGCTTTTTTTAAAGCTCAAAGAGATGCAAATTTCTCTTTTTGAAAAACTCTTTATTTTCTTCATTAAATTTGTTTATCCTGATTTTGCTTTCAGTGATCCAATCATACATTTCTTTTAGAGCGTTTTTTTCTTTTTCATTATAATTCAATTGTTCCATTTTTTTTATCTGTTTAATAAGATTGTTATAGATATTAATTCTTTCCCAAACATCAGTACAAGAAATAAATCTCTCTCTAATTGCACAGAAAGTTTGATATTCCCAACTTTCTTGTTGATATTCTGGCAATCTTTTTTGTTCTCCTTCAGAGAAAAACCTTTTAGTCTCAAAGCTAGCTAAAAAATTGCCAAGATTGTTAACTTTGATGTAAACTGTCATCATAAGACTTTGTAATTCAGATTCAATTTTTGGGTCTAACTTTTTTGAAAACATTGTTATGGTATTTGATCTAAAACTAATCTATTTATATAGCTATTTTTAAAAAAATATAAAATATAAATCCTTCTATGAAAAAGGAGAATTTAAAAATAAATGCCCTTTATAATGCAAAACAATGATTTAAACCTTAACTTTTTTTGGAAAGATTATTTTGAAATTTCAAATAATCCATTTTCTCATTCAATAGCTGGAATGGTAAAGCTTTCTGGAGATTATGGTATTTTATCTGAAAAAGAATATAATTTATTGGTAGATTTATATTCTCTTTTTGTTGCTTCATTTAAAAAATGAAGTAAATGAGAATTATTGACTAAAACAATTAGTGCTTTACAAAATGAATTAACTTTTTTGGTTTCTAATTTTGGTTTTCCTTATTCAAAATTTCTTCAAGATATTGATGTTCCAGAATCTCTTTTATCTGAAATATTTCTTAATAGATTAAAAAAATCACAACTTGATTTTCAAAAAAAAATAAGCAAGGTGAATAAAAAACATTCTCTTATTAATCTCATTGATTTCATGGAAGAGGAGATTAATCATGAATACACTCATAAGGTTAAAACTGAATTAGTTCTTAAACTTCTTATCTATCTTTGAGATGAGAAAACATTGGGGGTAACTTTAAGTAATAAGATGCAAGGTATTTTGAAAAATACTGGTTTAAAGTTAGTTCTAAATGGAAAACAAACTTGGGAGGATATGAATAACATTCTTATATTTGAGATGTTGAGATGATTAAGACCTTATAGAGAAAAGCTATTGAGTGGTTATGGGCATACTTCAAAAATTCTCTCCTATATGGATAGAATAGCAAGAAATGTATGTTTAACTAGCAATCAAAAAATTGTAAATAATTCTTTTGAGATGTATGGTTTAACCACTGAAAATGATGCAGCAAGTGATGATAATAGGGGAGATGATATTTCAGAATTCTCTAATGCTTATATGTCAGAAACTTATAAGCAAATAAAAGATATGAAAGAGAATGCTTTTGTTATCTTTAATTCTTGGAATTATACCTTAAAATATTTTGAAAGATGAATAAGTTCTTTGTGAACACAACAAGTACATAAATTGCACAGTTTCCCTCTATTTGATACTTTAAATGTTGTTTTAGATAAGTCTTGATTTTATTTCTTTGATAAAGAAACTAAACAACACAGACTTTATGGTAAAATAATACACTCTTATTTTGATTTAGTCTTTTTGTTACATTTTGAGAAAAAGAAAACAGTTGCTGAAATAATGGATTTTTTGTTTTCTTCTCCAACTCTTAAATTTGCTGTAAGAGTATTTGATCAAGAGAATGAATGAGAAGTATTTTTTTATGAAATTAAAGAGAGTAATTTTGAAAAACTCATTAATATACCACAATATATTGATGAATTCAAAAGAAAAATTGGACAATTAGCTAAAATGCTAGATATAAAATGTACTACTGAAAAACAACAAAGACTTATAGTTGCAGCACTTGGGCAATTATATAAAATTATTGTTGCAACAGAAAGATTGTTTATCTCAAGTAGTTTTGAAAAGCTCTATAATGATCATAATATAGCTTATTGTTATAAGCTTATTGAAAAACATATAAAACATACTCAACAACAACTCAAATTTTTGGTGGATTTAATAGAAGATAAAAATTGAGACCAAAAAATAATTTCTTGATTGTTAACAGATAGAGCAAAAAAAATGAATACTTTATTGAATAAATATTTCCACCATTGGCATACTACCACTACTGATAAAACTTATTTAAAGTTGTATTCAAAGATAAAATCTAACCCAACATTAGCAAATAGTATTTATTGAGTGTTGAGAGATGTGTTTAGTGATAGCACCAAACAAGAACTTTTAAAACATCAAAAGCTTATAGAAGATGAGTTAAAATGATTAAAACAAAGTTTTTCACTTATTGCTAATGAAAACAATGCTTTCTTTAGGGAAGAAACAGAACATAATAAAAAAGAATTAGTAAAGAAATTTAAAGCTAGTAAAACTTGAAAAGCTAAAGGTGGGTTTGTAAAAAAAATAGAGTTTACTGATGAAGAAATGCAACTTATAGCACAATATAATTTGCTTGATGAAGTGAATGCTGAAGATGAAAACTTTCTCCCATCTTCTAGGTTTTATGGAGCAATTCAATATTTGTTTTAAGAAACAAAAAAGTATCAAATACTAAAAAGTGATGATTTTTCATCACAGAAAAAAAGAGCTTTTAGCTCTTTAATTTTCAATATTTTCTAAGATTTAGAAATAATTATCTTCTTCATCATATATTTCATTATCATTCAAATCACAATAGTGGTCAAGAGTTTTGCTATAGAGATCATTATTATTAAATCTTATTCAATCAGCAGTTCTTCTACTCATATCAACAAAATCTTCAATTAGCATTCATTTTGCAAATCCATAAGGGACATAAATATAAAATGGAGTTTGCTCTTTTTTATATTCATCAGAAGTTATAAGTTCAAACAATTCTTGCATAACAACCACTTCTTCTCAAGTAGCATGTGATGGTATCTTATTAAGGTAAATCTTAGATACTACATTGAGTGAGTTTCAATGAATAATAAGTTGTTCTGCAGTCTTTTTATTAGAGTAAAAAATCTCTTGAATATCAATATATTCCAAATCTGAAAAAGACAAATCTAAACCAACAAATGCTTTTTCTTTATCTGTTTTAGTTCAATATCAATAGAAAACAAAATTTTTTGCTAGTTGATAAACAGTATCTACTCATAAAGTTGTTAAAATTTCTTTTGAATTATATTTTGGTTTTCCTTCTTGCATTTCTTTTGTTATTCCATTAACAAGGAAAGAACCAACAGTATTTTCTTTAGTAGAAGAATAAATTCTATGAACAAGGGGTTTTCATTCTTCTAAAATATACATTGCAATTACTTCATTATCTTTTGATAATTCATTATCAATACCAGTATATTCAAAATCAATAAATACTTTTCTTTTCATAATCATTCTATATTCATTTAAATAAACTATTTATATTCATTTTAATGAAAAAAACAAGATTTTATTATTCTAAATAATAATTTTTATATATTTTGCAAACATATAACATGAATAAAAAACTCTATCCAACCAATTGAAAAGCTGTTGTTGAAATTATCAACAATATTAAACCTCTTCAATTGCTTGAACAACAACCAACAATCAACATGAGTGCTGCAGCTTTCTCTTATCTTTCAAATATTACTGCAGGTCTTTTGTATCAACAAAATGGAATTAATAAGGAAGCTATGAAATATGTTAAAATGCAAATGAAGTTTTTTGAAAAAAGTCTGCATTTGGAACATCAAATTATCAGAGATAAGATCTTTCATGGAATAATTAATTGTATTAACAATATTAATTGAGCAATTAAAGAAATAGAAAAAACACTTTAAGGCTATCTTTGGTAAAGAATCCCTTATTCTCTTTGTTTGACAACTGATGATTATAGCAGTCAGTAAAAGTTTCTACATCAAACATAGCAAAATTTAAAAAATAAATATATCTTAAAAATAAGAATGATTAAATATCAGTTCTCAGAAAAATTTTAATTCTTTATGAATACAAAAAAATGGCAGGAGAAAAAATTAGCAAGAGTGAAATTGCTTATAAGCAAGTCACTGTACTTGGAGCTAAGACACTAGAAATCCTCAAGACCAAAATTGATCTTTCAAAACTAGAGAACAAAGTTGCTGTGTATAGCAGAGTTTATGGAGTGCTTAATGTTGCTATTAAACTATTTTTGAAGCAAAACATTAATACTTTCTCAAATAAACTTTATTTTGATGTGTTGAGAGAAGAAATTTTAAAAACAAAAACAGGATATACTAATCTTAAAGGGAAGATTCTACAAACTTATCAAGGAGAAAGCAAATATAGGTATCAACTTAATAAGATGAATGATCTTATTAATGAAGTTGAAGAAATGGCTAAATTTCTTCAGAAGGGAAAATCTACAGCAAATGCTCAAAGCATGGTAGAAAAACTTTCAGAAATCCAAAAGAATGTAGCTCTTAGACCTCTCTATGTTGGCACTATTGATATTCTTCCTGCTCTTGAAAAAGCAAGAAAGGTTGCAATTAGAACTAAACATGTTGAAGCTATCTATAAGGAAACTATTGTTCCTTTGATGGATTTCTTGGTAAAAGAAGAGGCTCTTGATGCTGTTAAAGCAGATAAGATTAAGAAACATCTTCTTAATGTTGCAAAACATGGTTATGTAGAAGATCAAGATAAGAAATTTGATGCTAAGGTTAGTGTTAAATATTGACCAAAAGAAGTAGTTTTGGGAGATGCTGAAAAGTTTGGGTATAGAGGAAATGTTGGACTTCAATTTACTGAAACTCTTACTCAAGGGAAAACAATCACTACTGACTTTGAGAGTTCAGGAGATTATATTTCAAACTTCAAACTAGCTGTTAAAGCTTTCAAGGAAGGAGAAAAGTCAATTGCTTCAAAGAAGGTTTTCTATGTATATTTCCTCCAGAGAGTTCTTGAAGATAATAAGGAATTGGCAAAAAGTTTATCAAAGCTTCTTACTAAGATTGTAACTGATCTTGAAAAAGAAGGAGCTAAGGGTAAAGAAGTTGCTAATATGAAAGACTCTGCTACTGAAATTGGAGAAATTGTTGAAACTTTCTATGGAAGTACTTATATCTTCAACATTAGAAGAGTTAAGGGAGAAAAGTCTTCTCATCTTAGAATTAGCATTGAAGAAACAAAAGATAATAACAAAGAATATGAAGCACCAAAGCCAAAGGTAAAAAAAGCAAACCCAACAAAGCTTCCTAAGGATTTGCAAGATTTGTAAAAAGCCTTTAAAACCAAAAGCTAACATATGAAAAAGAAGCTTTTAAAGCTTCTTTTTTTTTGATTAAGTTATTTTTCTTGAGGGGGGATATATTACCCATAAATTTCTATCTGACACTCAATAATTTTGTTTTCTGTTTGCAAAGCTTTGAGTGAAGTAACTAAAGAAGTTGATAAAATCTTTGTTTACTGTACTTGGGAATTGGTGAGTTATTTTTTTCTTTCTTATATCATATCTTACTAATTCCTCTTTTTGTTTATCTTTCTTTGCATAAAGAACTATTGATTTTTTGCTAGTAAGAATTACATAGCTTTTGTCTAAAATTTTTTGTATATCTGTTCTGTAAATATCTTTATTGGCAAATTGCACATCATAGAATTTAATTTGATACCCTTTATCTTTGTATAAATAATCAAAAGCAAAAGAAAATGTGTCTTTTTTTACTTTAAAAACTTTTTTTGCTTCATACCAACCTGCTTGTTTAATGAATTTGGAATGTTCAAAATTTTTAATTGATCCTAATACATTATCAAATTCTCTAAATCAATTTTTAAAAGGTTCATTATCCTTAAATTCTTTTTTATTTTCATCAAAAGCATGAGAAAAATCTCCTAGAGAAAATTGAAATCTATATAATCATTCATCTTCTTTTTGTTTTTGTTTTAGGAGAGAGTCTAAAGAAGCAACCATAACTTGTTGTTTTACTTCACCTAAAGTGTTTCAAGAAGTTGGTTTGCTAAAAAAAGTTTGTTCATTGATTGAGAAAAAGCTATTAAGATAATTAGCACCAGAAAAAATATTAAGAGATTTATTTATTCCAAATACTCCAATTCAAATAATAAGTAAAAAAATCAAGTATCTTTTCATGAAAGTCTTGAATGCTTTTCATTGGGATATTGATTTTTTTTCTTCTTGCATTTATTTCCATAAACTTAAAAGCTTGTATTTTAATAGACTCTTGCAAACATTTTCTTAGATGCTCAAAGGGTATTTTGGCAAGATAGTACATAAACTTTATTTGTTTCATTAATAGGGATTAATGGATGTAAGACATCATAATTAGCATTAGGAGTGAAAATAGTTGATGAATTTGTTCCTTTTGCTTTATCTAAATAAACTTCTTTTCCCCCATTATGATTAACAATGGCTGGGCTAACAATATACACACTATTTCTTTTACAAGGAGTTTTTTCAAAATCAATTTTTTCTTCATTATCTACAAATTCAACCCTTCCATCAGGGTTGTTGTTATAAAAATCAACAATTGCTTGACTTATATCTACATTGGGATTGTTAAGTTCACTCTTAAACATAACTGTTTTTTCATAATCATTAGCAATAGCTCTACTACTTATAAGATTTGTCACTTGGACTGTTGTAGCAAATATTGATGAGATAATAAGTATTCATAAAACACTCATTTCAACTCCATAGGTTGAAAGGCTGAATCCTTTTTGTATTCTTTTCATTTATTAAACTTCATAAATTAAAGTATAGTTTCAATGTTTTTTAATAGCACTTGGGAAATTATTTAGGGGAATATCATTTACTATTAAGCTTTGTAAGTGAAGTTTTATTTTTGGTAGATTTTGATTAAAACTAAAAAGTTCTTTTCTATTCTCAACATTTTTTTCTAATCAATAAGGTAATTCAAATCATTGTCAAATAATAGATATATTCTTTAATCAGACTCAATATAACACCTTAAAACAACCTTTAATCTTGGTAATTTCTTGTTGGATTTTTAATAATTGATAATAAGATTGAGTGTGAAATTTGTGAAATTGATAGAGGGAATATAGTGGATTTTTGTAATTTTTTAAAAAGTAATATGGGCTACTTTGTTGCTCTTCTTTGCAATATTTTAAAGGGTAATATTTGAAAACTTCTTCTAAAAGAATAGTTTCTTGATTTTCCAACATTGGAGTTGTAGTTGTGTTTTGTTCTCCTCCAAATAACTTATTCCAAAATCAATTTGAGTTATTATTTTTGGTAATATCTTTTCAAGATTGATATTGAATATTTTTATCTTTACATCTGAGGATGGTTTTTGCTTCTCAGTGTTTATCAATAATAAAGTTATAAGAAAGTTTTGTACTAAGGTAAAGAGCTTTGATTTCTTCTATGCTTTTTGGTAAGAGAGTTTCTCAAAATTTGAAATCCATGAGATAAGTGATTTTTTTTAAGAGAAATTTATATACAAGCATTGATCCTCATTCTAAGGACTTTAGTGGGTTAATTAAAGCATTATAGTTTTTGTCACTTTCATAACTGAAAATCTCAAAGTATAATTCATTATTAAAGAGACTCATTAATTCATTGTAAACTTGCTTATCACATTGAGCTTGTTGAAGTTGTTTGTTTAAAACTTCTAAACCAAAAGGAGTGAAAAAAGACAATAATCCTATTTTTCTTTGGATTCAAGGGTGTTTATAAACAGTTGAGTTAGTATATCAAGAAAAATGTTTGTAATACTCTAAAAAAAATAACACTAAATTATAGGTTTTTTCAAATTGAGCATAGTGAGTATTATCTTCTATAATGGAAAACAAGAGAAATGAATATTTAAACCACCTACTAACCATTGTTGTTAATTTTTCATACATTGCTTCTTGATAAATGAATTCTCATTCTTGATATTGAATTTGGAATTTTGTCAATATCTTATTGATAGCAGAATTAAAACTAATAAAAAATTGTTCAAGGTGGGGTAAATGTTCACTTTGAAAATTAAATTCATATTTTGATTTTTTTGGTATGGTCTCAACTGGGGTTTCATATTCAAAATCCACCAAATTTTCATTTTTTTCAGATTGTCTTCAGCTATCATACTGAATCATTCAAAATCACTTTTCAAAACTTGCCCCCTCTGTTAAATTGGAATTAGTTAATAATCTTGTTAATAAAGGTGTTGGTATTTGAAATAATTGAGATATAGAAGAAGGAATATAACAGTGGTTATTGTCAATTGTAATTTCTGATTTACAAAAAGAGATAAAAGCTCTAAAATGGTAATCCATATTTTCATTCAATTCTTTGAATACTGAAATTATGGGGAAGTTGGCTTTGTAAAGCTCTTGGTTGTAAGCAACAATAGTTGATATTTCTCAATGTTCATTGTGAGAAATTAATTTCTCATTAGATTTAGTTTCTGTGTTTATTAAGGGAAGGAAAAAATCTTTTGCAATAATATCAGCAAAAGGTAGTGGATTTTTTTGTAATTCATTAAAATAAGCTTGCATATCTAACACACTAATATTGTTTTTTAATGCATATAGTAGAAGATTCTTCTTAATTTTTGCATCAATGGTTGGTGCAGTAAGAAGAATTTGGATTCAAAAAATTGAGAATTGTTTTTTTTCTTCTGTACTAATTGGTATCTTCAAAGAAGATAATTTTTCAATAAGAAAAGCAACTCTCTTGTTTGGGGTATTAAGAGTTTGTAGTGTAGATTGAGAATGCTTTACGAGTGTTTTGCAAACTGAGAGAATTAAATTATATTCTTTTTCCATTCCAGTTTATTAAACAATAATTAAGGATTTGGCATTACAAAACCTGCTCCATTAAGTGCATTGAAATTTTGAGGTGTTGAAGGCTCAGTAGGTCTGTTTGAGTACATAATAAAGCTTACCACAATAGCAATAATAATTGCTAAAAAAATGTAAAGTTTTTTCATTATAAAAAGAATGAGAATTTAAAAGAGTGCTATTATATATAGTTTAAATTTAAAAACTCAGGTCTTTTAAAAAAACAATTTTTAATGTTTTATATTAAAAGATATTCTTTCTTTTGATTATTTGTAGATAAAATAAAATAATCATTTTTAAAACCAAGAGGTGATATAATTTGAAAAGAAAAAATTATCTTTTGGTTTGCTTTGTGAAAGAATAAAAGCTTTTATTTTTACACTTTTTTTTACAATAATGAATTTGACAAAAAGAACAAGCAAAGGGTTCACTTTGATTGAAATTCTATTGGTAATTATTATTGCTGGTACTTTGATTGCAGTAGCTATCAATAGAATTACAAACAACTCAGGTCCTGAAACAGAATCAAACATTGCAATGCATTTGAAAACTTATGCAACAACAATTCAAAAGACATTTAATGAGGACATTACTACAATTAAACCAATTACATTTAAAAAGTTGTTTATTGAGGCAGAACCAGATGGAACAACTAAGCAAGGTTTCCAAAAGACTATTTCTCAATGTTCTATTGAACCATCAGAATTTACAACTTTGCAAGATACTTTTGCAAGTCAATTCAAAATTGCTTCTGTTGGAGAAAGACAATCAGATATTTATCCTACAAAAGTAGTTGAATCTGTAAGATCTATTCTTACTAAGCTTGGAGCTTGGAGAATGTATTTTGTTGGTTCATCTAAGAAGGATATTTTGAATAATAAGTCAAAGCAATATAAGTCTATGGGTGAATATGTTTATGTAGTTGTTATTGAACACTCTAAGGCTAACTATGCAGAATTTAAATCATCTCAAATTGCTGCTGATGGTGATGAACATTACTATAATGCTGTAATCCTTGATTCTCAAGGTAATGTATATGATGGTATGTCTGATAAGTATTTGATTAGATCAATTCTTGGTAAGACTACTGGAGATAAATCAGACTCTTTCAATGAATTGATTGAATTTGATGATAAAACTATTGCAAAAATTAAAGCAGTAAATTCTAAAAAATGTATGGTTAACTAATAAATCCTTATAAAAGCAATGTTTCATAAAAAGACCAAGAAATTGGTCTTTTTTTGTTATTCAAATTCTTCTGACAGAGGGATAAGTTGTTCAATAAAATCTAAAATGTCTTTAATTTGTTTTTGTGCTAAGTTGTTTAAAGACTCAATTATTTTAACAACAACATCTGAAAATAATAAATTTGGATCTGTATATATATCTTCAATGCAACTGTGATAATATAGAGGAGGGTCATCATAAGGGAAAAGTTGATGATCTGATAGAATACTGATATTAGAGATAAGTTTTTCAGTGTTATGATCAATGATTCCCATTGCTTGCTCTACAAGATCTCTGTTATCTTTTAGCAATCAAGAGAGATAAACTTCAGCAATAATAGTCTTTAAGAAATTTTCTTCTAGCAATGCTTGTTGATACCATTTCTTCATATATTCTCAAAATATATCACTTTCTCAAAAAACATCAAAAGATAGATGATATAAATTTATTGTTCCATTAAGTTCAAAAAAACAATATTTATAGAAAGGATATTTTTTTTGAAAAGTCTTAGTGTCTATCAAATGTTTCCCTGTTGAGATGGAAAATACATTGTTTGCTTCTTCTAAAGTAATTGTTTCTCTTTTTGGTTGATTTCATTGAATAAGAATAATTTCTTTTCAAGGGAAATAATGATTTGTACAATGGAGCAACCTTTTTTGATAATCTAATTTGCAAACTCAATCTACAGTTGGCATATTTGAAAAAGCAAAGATGTATTTATACTCATCAGGATCCAATTTATAAAGATTTTTGGTATTTACCAAAATAAATTTTGTTTTTTTAGTTTTAATTCCAATGTTACTGCTAATGACTCCTCATTCTTTTCAAAAGAGATATAACCAAGAAAAATCTCTTTGGCTTATAATGTCTGAATCTGCTATAAACAAAGCCCTTTCTCCTTTCTTAAGAGGGAATAAATGAGAAAATTGAGAATATAAATCTTTTTGAACTTTTTTCATTGATTGGTGATAAAGTTTATCAAGTTCAAAACAAACTTTATTTTGATATTTTTGTATAAAGTTAGTCAAGGCATATTTTTGTGGTTTTCAGATATTAATCTTATTAGCTTGTGAAAATAGTTTTGTCTTATTATAATTCTTTATAATTAACTCAAACTCTCCTTTAAGGGAAATTGTGTTGATGAGTTGCCAAAGAAAAGACCTAGTAATATAAGATTTTGCAACCATCTCTTTTCTTTGAATGCTTGACATTATTATATCTTGAACTGAGAAATTTCAAATGTTATCCTTATTAAAAAATGTTTTTTCAATATCTATCAATATTGATGTTTTATGTGGGGTTGAATGACCATTTAAACATGTTTTTTTGTCTTGATCTAAGAGTTCTTTTATTCACATTTCATAATATTTGACATAAGGTACTTTATGTATAAAGTCTTCTCCATATATAGACCTTAGATGTCATAATTTTTCTAAATACATTGCAGGAAACCTCCAAGCAAATTTAGTGTAGAAAAATTTTTCTAAATCTTCATCATTATTCATTCAAAGAGCTTGAATAAGTTCTTGTCTATCTGTTTCATGAATTGGAATAGAGTGAAAAAATGATTCTCTAGAGCCTTCTTTATATAAATAAAAATCTAATCAATCAAGTTCAAAAGATTTAATAAGTTGGAGTTGATTTCAAGCACCCCAAGTTTCAAGAAAAGAAAAATCAACATCTGTGTAAGTGAAGATTGCTTTTTTTCAAATCCAATAATCATTTTTTTGAGGATTTTTCTGCATATACATTTGGAAAAAATCCAAAAAAATTAGAAACCAATATTTTTGCCAATAAGAGTTTAATATTGGGCTATCCCCCACATCTCAATATTCTCGGATAAGATTTTTAGAAAGACCTTCTAAGTAGTTTTCATCTGAAAAAAGTGGTTGTACTTCTTCCATTACTTCTCTTAAGGTTTCACTAGAATTATTATCTGGAAAAAATGGAGAAACTTTCAAATTTTCTTCATTTTTCATTTTTCATTTAAAGAAATCCAACATATTATCTAGAAGTTGTGGAGCAAAATTATGTGGAGCTTTTTCCATATTATTCTCAAAAATAATCTCATCTACACAAGAATAAAGGAGATTAAATATTTTCTTGTATCCATTAATATAAGCCATACTCATGGTTTGAAAATATGTATTTTTAAGGTTATTTGGAAAATGGGCAATATTGTTAATAAACAAAGCCAACTCAATAAGTTTTTCTTGTGTTTGTAAAAACTTTGTCTTATCTATATTTCATTGTTTAAGAAGAGTTTGAAAAAGTTGTTGTTGTGAGGATTTTTGATAACCAATACAATATTTTAAGACAAAAATAAGTTTAGTCTGTTCTTCTGGTGTTTTGTTATCCCAAAGGAGTTGCAGTTCTGTTTCAATTTTAGTGTTTTTATCCTTTTGTTCTAACCCATTATTCACATAATTATCAAGAAATTTAAGCATTAAAGATGGGTTATTATTGAAATTCAGTTGTTTGTCTAATTTACCAAAGAAATTAGTATAAAAAGTGTTTTTTTGGATATATGGTATATCCATAATCATGGATATTGGAAAAAAACACTTAGGAAAACAAGACAATAATAGAGGAGTATTATCTTGGTCATTTTCTTTGGGAGAAAAATAGATAAATGGGATTTTCTCTCTTTCCAAATAATCTAAACTTTCTTTTTTTGAAAAACAATCATAGATAATTGAAAGATTTTTTAATTTAAAAAGTTGTCTGTTCATAGGTGTTTTTGGCAATTAAACTATTTAATTATACTTTTTTTTTCAAAAAAATCAATATGTTTATATTAAAAGATGAAAAAAAATTAACCTGAGTGCTTTAGCATTGAGCATAATTTTTTTCAAGGGAGGCAAGAACTGTCTTCTTAAGCTATGTAATTCTATTCCATTTTTAAATGAGATTGTGAACATAGAAGCCTCAATTTGAGGTAGTTCAAAACTTTTGTTTGGGATTTTTTGATGGATGTACATCACTCAAACTTTCAAAATTTTAATTTATTTAAATTAGAAAAAACAAATGACCAGTTCAATTGATTTTAAAGGACAGAAACTTTTGCTTATTGCAGCAGCTGTTTTGCTTGTAGCTATTTTGGGTGCTTTCTTTGCACTTCAGCAACAGAAACAAGGTGCTAGCTCAATGGAAGCTATCCAAGATTCTATTGTATCAGCAGCTCAGAAAAATGATACAGTTAGATCTAAGACTACTATTGTAGATTACATGAAGAAAGAACTTGGAAAGAAATCTCTTGGTGATTACAAGATTGAAACAACACATGCTTACCTTATCAATGTAGATGGACAAACTAAGGTTGAAGGAGATGGAGACCTTGGAGCTGGTTCACTTACTGTTGAAGCAGGAAAGGTAGCAGTTGCTTTCATCCCTAATAAAACAACAACTGCAGCTACTGCTGGTGTAACTGAAATTAAGGATGGACAAAATACTCCTACAGCTAAAGATTTGTCAGATGTTGCTAAGGGTTATGTAACTGATGGTTATATTGCTCTCTTTGGTAATGGATGGACTGAAGATGTAGCTAAGGAATTTGCTGAGAAGTTCTTCCCAGCTGGTACAGTTGTACATGTTGGATCAGCATATGGAGTTGCTAGCAGCATTAACAGCTAATTTATAAAAAATAGAAAGTGATAAAGATGAGCTATGCTCATCTTTTTCATTATGATTGATATTTGTTTAAGTCTGTGGACTACCTAAAAATTAGGCTTCTATGGTCATAGCTCCCAACAATGCACACAATGGCAACTCGCATAGCTTTAGAAAGAAGACAGTCCCTGCCTCCAAAATAGTTATTATTTTAATTGTTTTAATCCTTCTTTAAGGATATTCTTAGCAGCATTAATATCTCTATCTAATGATGCTCAACAATGATCACAATGATATACTCTTTCATTTAATGAGAGAGTTTCTTTTTTATTTCCACAACAATTGCAAGTCTTAGAAGAGGGATAGAATCTATCAATTTTAATCAAAGTCCTTCCATACCATTCTGCTTTATAAGTAAGGAAGTCTACAAACATTCCCCAAGATACATCTCAAATGGCTTTAGCTAACTTATGATTTTTCATCATACCTTTTACATTCAAATCTTCTAAACATATCACTTGGTTTTCATGAATAAGTTTAGTTGATATTTTATGTAAAAAGTCTTTCCTCTGATGAGCTATCTTACTATGCAATCTCTGAAGTTTCCTCAAAGTTCTCTTACCTTTATGTCTTGAATAATAACTCTGTACCTTCTTTAATTTTTCTTCTACAACTCTTAAGAATTTTGGATTAGCTATCTTCTCTCCATCTGATGTAATACAAAAGTCTTTTATTCAAAGATCAAGTCAAATATTCTTAGAAGATTTAGGAAGTTTATCAATTGTGTTTTCACAAGTAATGGCTACATAATATCATGTATTATCTTTAGTTATGGTAGCATTTTTAATGTTTCATAACAAAGGTCTATGTATTATTACTTTGATACCTCATTTGAACTTAGGAATAATTAACTTCTTTCATCTTAGCTCAACAAATTGAGGGATATGGAATCAATTCTTAGGATTCTTCTTGGATTTAAATCTTGGGAACTTAGCAATCTTCTTGAAAAATCTATCATAAGCAGTGTTTAAATTCTTGAGTGTGGCTTGAAGAGATTGGCTATTTACCTCTCTTAGCCAAGTCAATTCTTTCTTAAGTTTGGTTAATGATTTAGCATTGTCATAATAGCTTAAAGTTTTCTTGTCTTTCTCATAAGCTTGTTTCCTTTCTCCTAAATACTTATTCCATACAAATCTACAACATCCTAAATGCTTCTCAATGAGAACTACTTGTTCCTTTGTGGGTCTGATTTTGTATTTGTAAGTCCTCATATCTAAATTATCTATGCATTAAAAGATGTGTTAAACTATATAGCTTATTCTAGGAAATTCATCCTCATGCTCAAGCATTGATGTTTTCTTTCCAACCTTCTTATATAAAAAGATAGAATTTTAATCCATGAACATTTATACAATGCTTGTATCTGAAGAAACAAAAAAACTCATTATTAAACATCTTGTTTTCCTCCAAAATAGAGAAATTGATAATTTTGATATTTATAAAATTGCTATGGAAATTGGAGTTCCACAAGAACAAGTGTTGTGGGTTATAAATAATATTGATTCCTATCAAAAAGATATTAACCTGTTAACATGAGTTTTGATAAAGGAAATAGCTTATAGAATGCTAAAATATGAAGCCACTGCTGTTTCTAGTGATGATCTTTTAGAAATTGCTGAATTATATAATTGTTCATTGGATCAAATTAAGGGAATGTACAATAGTGATTTTTTCAAAAACAAGCAAAAATTAAAAGATGGAACAATTAGGTTGGGTATCTTTGATGTTTATAAACAAATGATACATTTGAAAAAAAACAAAGAGGAGAAAAAAGAGTTTAGATTGAAAACAAAAAATTGAAGGATCATTAATAATGAAACTTTGCAACTTTTCCATGAAAAATTAAATGAGGAGAGATTATTTTTTCTGCTTTTGTTAAAAAATAGTAAAGATAAATGAGTGTTGAATAATTTCTTTGAGTCTGCCATTAGTACTACTAAAAAATTAAGAAAACACATTAATCTTATTTTAAACCAAAAAATAGTCATTGATGATAATTAGAAAGATAGATAGTTACAGTGATGAGGAATTAAGAAGAGTTAGAGTCATTAAAGCAACAGATTCAGATCTCTTATCAGATTCTGATAAAGAATTTCTTATTTCTTATAATGCTTCTGTTCAAGCACATGAAGATTTTTTGAAGCAATCAGCACTTTCTAAAGCTGAGGCTGAACAAAAAGTTGCAACTACATTTTGAGGATTAAGCTATGATCAAACTGGGAGTATGGTTGTTGCAAGAATAGTAATGTTGCCTTATCATTTATTGGTATGGTTTATAAAATTTCTTTGAATTCTCTTAATTCCTTATCAAAGCATAAAAAATTATACAAAAGAAGTTTTCCCTATTGCCTTTTCTCTTGGTATTATTGTTTTGATGCTTTTTAATTGAGTCTATATCTCTATAGACAATATAGATGCTTTGTTGTTTGAAAATACTTTCATTCCATTTATGTGATGGTGTATTAATCTAGTTTTGATAGGAATATTGGTTTGGACTACTTCAATGACTATTAAACATGTTCAAGAAAATAGAATGCTAGATGGATCAAAAAATATTTATAATGAATCTAAAAGTACAATTATAAACACTTTTATGAATTGGGTTTGGGTAATTGTTGTGCCTTTGGTTTTAGTTGGTCTTCCTATTATTACAACTTGGTCTTCTTCTTATATGAATCTAAAATTATTTCAAATAAGTAGTTCTAGTCTTTTTGGGTATGTTGCTTATCTTACTTATTTGTTTATAACTTCTATCTCACTATATAATATCTTTAAAAGAAGTATATATTTTATTTTTGCTACAATGGATAGAGAATATACTACTATGAGAAAACAACTTTTTGAAATAGGAATTTCTTTGTTATTAATTCTTGTTTTAAATTGATTTCTAACTATAAATTTTTTGGTTTTTTAATTCTCATACAATTATAAGTTATGGCAACTAGAGAACAGATTAAAGCACATAAAGAAGCTTTAAAAACAAGGATTAAAGATAATAAAAGATTGAGGACTTGGTTTTTAGCAGCAATAAGAATTTCTTTGAAACCTGATATGTTTAAAGATTTTATTACTCAAGCTTATGATATTTTTCAAATTGATTATAAGATTGAAAAGATGTTTGTGGAAATGCCAATTGGTAGTTGACATTTTAAAAAACAATACATAGGCTATTTCACATTATGAGGAGATATTGTAGAAAATAAAGTTAAAATGATAGATCTCTATGTTACAGTGCTTGAGGGGATTCTAAAGACTAGGTGTATGGAAAAAAACTATAATCCTTCAGTATTGTTCAATAGTATGTTTTTTTCAAAAGAATTTAGGTGGTGGTTGAGAAATTTTTCAACAGTAATTGTTGATGAAATAGCAAAGTTAATGACTTCCTATCATAATTCTATCAATTTCTATTATGCTGAATGCTTTGAAATGAGGAATAATAAGTTAGTACTAAAGCCAGATACAGACTATCTTACCAATGAAAATAAAAGTAAACTCTTTAAGGAGTATAAGTTCTCAACAGCAGAAAATTATTATGGTACAGAGTTAGCTAATTGAGTGAAAGAGAGTTTTAGAGATCAAATTATTGATAAATATACAGAATTTTTTGAAGAAGAGCTAGAAAAATTAGATGCTAAAGTTGAAGAAATGAATAATATGCTTCAAAATATGGTTTAGAAATTAATACATAATTTCACTTCTATTTATGTTTAATGGTGTTTTTTCACTTCTATTTATGTTTAATGGTATATTATAAAAATATCTTTTATGTATTTAGAATGATTGAATGCAAAATAACCAGATTTTTTTTGTAAATGGGGAAAATCAAAATCAAATTAAATATTTGTATGAAAATGGGAAAGTAGAGAGGATATATAGGGGAATCTATATTGCAAAAGGCATTTCTATTGACACTATAATGAAAGTCTATTTTCTAGATATTATCACTTATATATTCTGAAAATCAGTATTATCAGCATCCACTGCAATTAGTTTTTGACCAAATGGAAAGCATTTTTTTCTTAGAACAAAAAAACAAAGGATTGTTGAAATTTGAGGTTATGTTTTTGTTGCAAATGTTTTTTTACCTAAAGAATTTAATTGAGAGTATAGAAAAATCACTGATAATATAGGTTTTCCTTCAAAAGAAGTAGCTTTGTTAGAAGCTTTTGTTGAGAATACAAAATATAAGGAAAGAAGAGTTAAGGATTATAAGGAATATATAAGTGCTAATTTGAAAAATTTGGATTTTCAAAAAATTGAAAATTTATCTAAAGCTTATAAGTGATTTCAAAAATCAGCTCAATTTATCTTTCAAGTTATTTGAGAATTGAAGGGAACTAGGAAAATAAAGCAATTGGATAAATATACAGAGATTATTCAAAGTGGTTTAGATATTGATAATAAAACCATTGATATGTTAAAAGGCTTAAAAACTAGTCTTCTTGGGTTTTCTTTGTGAAATAAATATAGTTTGATTAGCTTTTTGAATAAAGAACAACTTACAAATTATTGTTTTTGGGAAAGTTATTTTTCAAATTATATTGAGGGGAGCAAATTTCTTGTTTCAGAGGCACAAGAGATCATTTCTAGTTGAAAAGTAGATGTAAGACCAAAAGACTCACATTTTGTTTTAGATAATTTTAATTTTATTGTTAAATTTTATAAGAACATTTTTACCAAACCTAAAGATTTTTTGAAAGCTTTGGAGAATGATGATGCTTTTATAAAATTGGTGAAATATATCCATAAAAATATCACAAATGTTTCTTTATGAGAAAAAGCTTGAGTTTTTAAAACACAAGCAAATATGGCTTGAAAACATGTTTTTGTGAGACCAGAAAAAGTTGAAGGAACTTTAAGATATGCATTTGAAATGTCTAAAGAGTTAAATTGAGTTGCTAAAGCAATATTTTTGAAAATAGCCTTTCTTGAATGTCATCCTTTTGATGATGGAAATGGAAGAACAAGTAGAATCTTGATGAACTCTCTTTTGTTGGCAAATTTAAAAAATCCAATTCTTATAACAAATAGGTTAAGAGATAATTATATTGATGCTATAAGAGCAATATCCAACTATGGAGAATTCAATAAACTTAAAAATTTGTTGACTATTGCTTATGATGAGACTTCAACTATTGATTTTAATGAATCTATTGATAAATCAAGCTTAAATGAAAGCATTGAAAGTTATGAAGATAGGTATGCAAAATATATGCAATGAGAAGATTTTTTCTTCTAAAAAACCTAAAGAGAAAGCACTTAAATTTAAGTGCTTTTTTTCATTAAAACTATATATGTAGATAGATTTAATCTATCATAAAAACAACAACAAATTCTATTTTTTAACCCCCTTCAAATGCTTAAAAACACCCATATTGCTACTTCAACATCTTTGGTATTGCTTTTCATTGTAGTTTGTTTTTTTATGAGTGCCTTATGAGGAGGAAATATTTTCCCTATTTATCCTTTTCTTCTTTTGCCAATTCTTGCAGTTTTGCCAGATGCAGATCATCCAGAGGGATATTTAAATGTGAAGTTTCCTATCTTCAAAGTGATTTCAAAAATTGCAGGACATAGAACTTGGTCTCATGATTTATTTACTCTTTTATTAGTTGCTATTGCACTTTATTGGTGATTTGGAGCTTTATTTGGGTATTATGATCTTCCTAAAGAAGTTTTTAATGAAGGAATTTTGGGTTATTTTAAGTTCTTTGCTCTTTCTCCTAACTTCTTGGGAATTTATATTGCAATGGCAGGACATACTTTTGGTGATTTTCTCACTAAGGGGTCTGTAAAGTTTTTTTATTGGGCAGAGTTCTTAGATGAGAAGCTTAAAAAAATTAAAATTTTAAGATATACTCTTGGTTTCCCTTTCTTTATCTTAAATAAAATTCAACTTTTCCTTAATACTATCAAAGGGAATATTTTCCCTACTACCTGATCTGCCTTTGAAAAGAATATTTATGCAGCTTTTTTCAATAGTGTTAATTTCATTTTAATTCTTCTTTTGGCATTTGCTTTCCCAATAACCACAAGCCTTAAAAATGCCTTTGCAGTGATGGCAGATTGATGAGAATTACCATTAAAAATAGTTTTGTATCTTTTGATTTTCTTTGTAGTTAGTATTGGATATTTTTTCTCTCTTTCTTTTTGAAAATTGAAGTTTTATGCTAAGATTGCCAAAAACTTGGTTTTGTTTGCTATTGGAATGTTGGTGGGTTTAATGGCAATATATTTAGTCTTTACCTCCATTCCTGCTCTAAATAGTTATGCTTGGGTTGGTGTTATAGCTTATATGATTTTGGCAGTGGCAGTTTATAGGAAAACAATAAATGTTGACTTTGATTATTTCAATGTTATTATGAATGAAATATTTTTGATACTTATCTATTTGATAATAGCTGGTATGGGAATATATGCATCTACCACTACATTAAAAATGAATAATATTGGAGTGATGAAAACAGATAAAATTCAAAAAATTATGCATGATACAATATCAACTAAAAAAGAAACTTTTAAGCAATTAAAAACTAGCAAACCCCACAAAAAGAAGAAAACATCTCAAAGAGAAGAAAATGTAAAAAGCAATAAAAAAGCTTTTCAAGATAGGGATTTTCAATAAAAATATGTAATTATTCTTGGTTTTAAATAACTGAAATTCTATCAATTAAAACCTTAACTTCAGGTTGTTTATGTTCTATTAAAACAATATTTTAACCTCTTTATAACTAATGTTTCAAGCTCTTTTTAAATGAGCTACTCTTCAATATTTTATTTTTCTTTTGGTTTCCTTATTTTTGTTTTCTTTTTGGTTCAAATATAATGAGAGAAATAAAACACCAATTCTAACTCAAAAGATGAGGGAACTTGGGATTGATGGAGTAAGCTATAATCAAATTGCAAATAAACAAGGATTTGCATGATTACCTAGAACAGCATATAATTCTTTATTTCAAAAATTTTGAGGTTTTGATTTAGGTGGAGAAGGAATTAGTCCTTTAGGATGAGTGCCTTTAATTGTATCAAAAAATCTTTTTGATGACCATCAAATTTTTGAGGATTTTGATATTTATAATTTTCAAACTTTGCAAAGAGCATCAGGTGGTAGGCATTTTCCACAAAATGTATATAAAAAACAACAAGCTTGAGAATTGTGATTATTCATTTTATCCACTAAAAACTTGCCTACTACAGAAGCATGTGCTAATGAAAGAACAGAAAAAGCTTGATTTGGAAATAATGGTGGTTACATGTATTCTTTCAACAAGGACTATCTAAAGAAAGTGAATTCAAATATTCAAGATTATACTAAATGAGATATGCTTTTTTTGAATGAAAAATGTAATTTTATTAATGACTTCAATTGGCAATCAAAATGATTTTTAGTGAATGGGTATGTGGGAGTTTGACCATTTTTGACTCTCAAACAAGCTTATGAATATGCTGATAAAACTAAAGCTAGTGCAATATTAAGATTATATGATGGAACAATTAATGATAATCAAAAAGCACAAAACAAAGAATCAACAGAATATAATAAGATAATAAATGGTATGGAATATTTGGTTATTTATCAATTTTAAATTAGGAAAAAAATATGAAAAGAAAAATATTGGCATCTTTAATGGGAGTTGCTCTTCTAACAAATACTCTTGCATCAACTGTGTCAGCTTTTAGTGCTTTCCCAGCAGAAAATTTTCCTTTTTATACAAAACATTGGAGTGGAGTTATTGATGAATCAACCTTTCTAATGAAAAGTGATGATTTATCAGTAAATATTAATGGTTATTTTGAAAATTATCTGAAATGTTATAACAATGCTCCAGAATCTCTAAAATATAAATCATATAACATTGCTAATGGTGTTGGTTGAATTGGAAAAAGAGTGAATATGTCAGATGAAGAATTGGAAAAACAATTAGCAGATGGAAAAATTACTGCAGAAGAATTTGAATATTTAAATGATTGTGCTTGGGGGGGAGATTGAGCTTCTAGATTTCTAGATATTCAGTATCCAACAAAATCAACTAATCCCAATATACATCATAATCATAATATTCAAATTTGAAAAGCTAGAGGGATTGTAGCAAAGGATTTTTTTGTTGAATGAGGACTTTATAAACTTAGTAAAGGTGGAGAAGGATATAATTTTATCAACTCTTTTTATTTGTTTAATGGATTAGCATGAACAAATAAAATTGATTATTGGTTGAAATCACTAATAACAAGTGATAATAGTTTTGGAGCAATGCAGGGTATTATGAATCCTAAAAAAGAAGACCAAGATCAAATTAAAACAAGACAAGGATTGTTGTCTTGGCTTATAAAACACAAACAAGAAAGAACAAAATATCTAGCATATTCTTTTCTAAGTGCAGAACCATTAACTGCAAATCAGAAAATGGGTTCAAAAGAATTTAATGAAATCTTAAAAAAATATCTTGCAAACAATAAAACTACATTCATTAATCAGATGAATACTAAAAAGTTATGAGAAACTTATGAATTCATTGTAGATGGTGTTAAGGTTTTGGCTATTTGATTGCAACTTAATCCTTTTTGGAATATCAATGAAAAAACAAATTTTCAAAAACCAACAGACCAAAATTCTTTGAATCAGTCACATAGCTATGATGATGCAAATATATGATGGTTACAATGGTATTACAATCACTTAAAAAATAGGATGCCTAATATTTGGTCTTGGAATTATAATAATACTAATTCTTATTCCAAGGATGCAGATTATTACAAGATGACAACTCTATCTAAGAATACTTCATTTTTTTTATGAAAATTGTTAGAGAATAATTATATTACTAAAGAAAATGAGCCAGAAATTACTCCTGCAAGCTCTTATCCAGAAAAAGAAAAATATTTAAAAGGAATTAAGGAAAGACTAAAAGAAATGGGTATTAGTGATCCATTGAGATGATTGTCTAGTGGTATAGAATGAGCATTTAGATACTTCCGTTGAGGAAATTCTTATACTTTTAGTGGTAAATATCCAACTAATGTATTCTCTTTCTATGATACTGTTAATTATTTGGCAAATCTTCAATTCAAAGGAGAAATTGTGAAAGATAAGGAGAATTCAGAAGATTTTTATTTTAAGAATGGTACAGCTAAAGCAACTATTGATTTGAAACAAGGGGTTTATCTAAATTCAGTAATTTCTCTCTCTAATGTTGTAGAAGGTTTTGATAAAATATCTGAGAATGTCTACAATTATAACTGGGCAGTTAATTATTGATTTGCTTTTAAACCACACAATTCAAATGTTAGAGTTCCTATGATGGTGTTAGATGCTTTCAGAGGAAAATTTAATCCAAAGGTTTATGATTTTTTCAGAACTTCAGCTTTCTCAAACCCTTTGAATGCTACTCCAACAAAACCATGATCTTTTAGCACAGTTAATGAATTCTTTGAAGATTTCAAAACTAAATCAACCTTATATTCAAATGATGAGGAAGATGATGGTGGATTTATTGAAGATGCACAAGCTCAATATGATTCTGAGAAAGATAAAAAACCTTTAGAAGTAATTAGAAATAATAACCTTTATGGACATTATAGAACTATTAAGGATTTTGATTCATCTGTTCCATCAGTGATGCAGGTTTTAGGAAATATTCCTACTGAATATAATGCTAATATGCTTTCATCAAATGTGATAGCAATGGAAAATCTTGGAGATGACTATAATGCTCTTAAGGAAACAACTAAAAATCTTCATTATAATGTTGTTAATAATAACACTAATGGATGTGAAGATGGGTATGACAATGCTTGTCTTAGTAAATATTGGGAGGTTATGGAGAAAAATCCATTAAAGTTGGTATCATTCGAAACAGGAACAAAATCCTATGTTACAACACACCCTGTGTGATTTATTAGGAGTTACAACAATGGAGGTTATTCTTGTGATAATTTTTATTCATCTAATACTGTTTATTTTAATCACTGAGAAAAAGTATATTCTCCAACTTGGTTTGCTCCAAATGGATTTTCAGTAAAAATTCCATGAGAAGAAATAACAGATCAAGATATTTTGAACAATAAATATGTAAATCTTGCAGGATATAGTAATCCTTTTTCACGTCATGGAGCTAATGGAATTTATAACTCTAATGGTTGAAAAACATACCATACAATACAAGATCCAAATTGTGCTTCAAATGCAGCTGGTGCTTTAGCAAAGGGAATAACTAAAGAAGCTAGAGAAAATGCTCTTAAAGATAAGACTTTGGCAAATCCATCAGAGCAATATCTCCTTTGACCAACAGTTACAAGTTCTGCTAAAATTCTTAATCTTGTTATGGTTGGAAATGGTACAAAAACTTGAGTTTCTCAAGTTACAACAATGTATGATGAAAAAAATAGACTTCTTGGTGCTATTGGAGATTATGATATTGATGCTCAAAATAAAGTAACAACAGAAGGTAGAAATCTTGGTGTAATTAAAGATAATAACTTAGAAAATTTCAAGAAAGCTACTTGAAATCTTACTTATACAAAAGATGGGGCAACCATTCATACTTTGCCATTTGGAACTTATCTTTTGGATGAAAAACCTAAAGCTATTTATGAACCAGATGCTGCTCAACAAGAAAAGCAACCTATGATTTCAATTGGTTCTCCATTTTCTCCTTTCCAATATATGAGATTTATGTACAATACTTACTACAATGAAAGTAGGAATATGTATATGCAGTATTTAATGAGTTATCATTATAACTATAACAAATCTCAATTTGAGAAGGTTAATGTGTTTGATAATAAGAGTTATCAAAAACAGTTAGGGTGACCAACCACACATCACTTTTATGAAATAGCAACTCTTCCTACAACTGCTTCTGCAAATAGAAAAATTGCTGAGAATAATTCATATGGACTATATTATTTGCCAAATAATAACAATAGACAAAAATATGTCAATGTGGTAACTAGAATTACAAAAAATACAGTTGAAGCTGAAGCTAATGCTGTTGGTTCTAGAGGATATACTTTTGGTTTCAATGCACCAATTATGGTTGGTTCTAAAAGTGTTAATCCTTTGCAAACTCTTACTCCATATATTCAATTGGAGGATAAAGAATTTAGTGCAAAAATTGGGGATTTGGAGCTTCAAATCTCAACTAAAAAGAATAGTTCTACAACTGAAGATTTGTTAGACAAAGAACAAAAGGTTTATAAAAAACCTGCTTTGCTTGTGTCTTTTGGAGAAGATGGGGTAGTAAATCAAGAATGACAATCTTGGCAAACAAATAAAGATGAAGAAGGAATTGCTAAAATTGATTCTTTGCCTTATGCAAAACCTTTTCAAACTGATGCTAATTGAGAAATATCAATAAATAATTCACAAAGAGAGAGTAATAGAACTTATTTCCCTCTTAAACAAGATTTCTTTGATGGATTTTTTGGTGGAGATATAAATAAATTACCAATTCAAATTTGAGATAATATTGTTTCCAATATCAAAGAAAATAAAAAAGCTCTCATCAATACTTTATTGTTGAATTTGATAAATAATAATGCCAATATTAACTTCAAAAATCTAAAAAAAACTAATTGATTTATTAATCCATCAGTGTATTTGCTTGAAGATAAAATTAATAAAAAGGCTTATTTTGTTATCACTATTGAAGATGATGCCACAGTAAATGGAAAATGAGTATGGGCTTTACCAATAGTTATAGATGGAAATAATGGAACTATTGGGGTGTATAACAAGGTAAAAGTAAATAACAATTTGACAAGATTTAGAGAAACTCTTGAAAAGGGAACAAAGGGATTATTAGATAATGATTATGCATTCAATTACTCTGGAGTGAATAATATGTGAGGAGTAAATATAACAAATCAAAATCTCTTTACTATCCATAATACTTCAAGTGCTTTAGCTAATATGAAAGCAATTCTTTCAAGAACTGCTTTGTTGCATAAGGATCTTATTGGAGTTTCAAAAGTTGAAAATAAAGATCCTTTGAACTCATCATCAAAACATAATAGTAAAGATCCTCATACTATCAAATCTTTGTTGATTGCAGAGGGAGAGGATGTAAGCTTTTTGGATGAAGATCTTAGAGAATACACACCTTACTTTAATGTGAATGCATGGAATGCATTAACAGAAGAGGAGGGAGTGAAAAGTCCATTTAATCCTTCTTCATGAAAATATTTGAATAAAGATGGGTTTATTGGAACTACACAATATATTTTTGGATTGAATAAGACAATTATATCTGATAAACATAAAAAGGCAATCATAGATTATGATAATGGAGAGATTTCAGATAAAGATTATGAAGGATTAGGTGTTGCAGAATGGGAAAAGGATTATCTAGAAAATTCAAAAACAAATTTTTGGTTGTATAAAATGAATTTCCAAGATAAAAAATTCATTACTGTGTTCAATATGAATCATTATACTAATTCAGCTAATAATGCTCCTGATAAACAAATTCTTGGTAATGTACAATGAGAATGAAATGTTAATTATGCCTCAACAGATCCTGAATTTAAGTTATCAAATACTTTATTAAATACTCTTGAAACATTTATTCCATCTTCTAGTGTGATTAGTAAAGATCATTATGATGTGGCTTATAAAATAGACAATAATCCAATAACAACCAATGGTATGTCTTGATGATTAAGTAAAGGTAGAATTAATATCTTATCTAACTTTGCAAAAGCTCATGGTATGACAATTTCTTATTTGGGAAATGAGGATTTGTTGGATAAAATGACTACAGAATTAAGATGTGGAGGTAAACCTACAAAGGTTATTAACTTTAAGCAAAATAATGGAGTATGGTTATCTAATGAATACTATGATATGTATGTTGGTAAAAAACCACAAGAATGTTATTTGCAATTTAGTATTCAAACTCCATCAAATGCACAAGAAGCAGTAAAATTATCTGGACAAAAGTTTTCATTTGAGATTAATTTGGATACATCAAAACAAGTAAAGGGGCTTTGAGATAAGAAACATAGTTTTGAAATAAAAGCATATAATATCTCTGATAGCTTAAACATTACTGATATTGAAAGTATCCCAAAATGTAGAATTGTTGCTAAGACAAAAACTTTGGCTGGAGATGCAAATACTATCTCTTGATCAAATATTACAGATACAACTTCTACAGTGGAACTTGATGTTTGGTACAAAAATCCAGAATTAACAAGTGCAAATAATTATGTTACTAAAAAAGCACTTTTGGGAACTTATATAGACCTTGAACTTTGAGGTAATGCTCAATTCAAAAACTTCAATGCAGAGTATTATTCTACTCTTGCTAAAAAAGAAGCTATGAGTTATTCTAGTGGACTTACTAAAAATGAGTACTCAGAAAAGTTGCAAAAAATACTAACTGATTGAGCAGCTACTTATACTCCTAAAAAAATTAGGATGTTTGTGGGAGGATCTCAATATAAGAAAAATAAATTTTATTGAAAAACTTCTTTTACTGTTGTACCATTAAATTGAAATATCAATGATTTCTCTTTTAATGTGAAATGAAATTGTGAATTTGTTTATTTGAATGATACTAAGAAATTAAACTCTGATACTACTATTTCTTTTACCTATCCAAAATCTAATGGGCAAAAAGATAGTTGAGTGCTTACTTATTACAATCCAACTAACAAAGATGGAGGAACTCTGTACTCTTCAGGATTCTCAAAAGTAAAGACTACAACAAATGGAAACACTATGAATTTCTTGGTTAAACAATATTATCCAACTATTCTTTCAGTATCTTATAATCATATCTCTGCTGCTCAAGGATTAGATATGACATCCAAAATTCAAGGTGTTGATAACTGACTTGGTAATTCAGATGTATTAGAAGGTAATATACAAGAATGGGGGCAAGGTTGTATGACAGCAGAGAGAAAAGTTAATTCACCAAACCATTGAGTCAATGGGACAGCTGAACAATGTTTAAGAAATGGATGAGTTAAGTGAAGTGCTTTAAATTATCCAATTAATCATCCAGCTAAATGATGAACTGGTTGGTGACATGGAATAATCAATATTACTTCTTGAGAATGAGAAAATGCTTATGGTAGTCATTTGGCAAATTTGAAAGAAAGTAATAATAATGGTAATAACTCAGGTCGAACAAAACATGAGTGTACTCATTGGGTTAGAAATTGAATTTGGGATGTTGATTGTTGAGAAGCAACTTTCCAATCTAAGAGAGTGTCCATTAGTTCTAATTGAGTTTCTAGTGGGGAAAAGTTAGGACAAGGGTTCTGAGGATATTATTATATTGGATTTGATGGAAGTTTTGATTTGGATAAAAAGATTGTAGGTAAAGAAAATGATGGGAATTCAAAGGTTTTCTTTGATAAAATCCTTCCTATCTGTATGGAAAAAGGTGTAACTGAGGGAAGATATAGAACTCTAACTCTTTCAGAAAAAAATGCAGTATTGATGGTAGACAATGGTTGAGAGCTAAATAATGGATTTAAAGATAGCATTAATGGAAAAGTATGTAATGTGAGGTCTAGTTCTATTAAGCTTCATGCTATGAATGAAAATGCAATCTATACTTATAAAAACAATACTCTTTCAACTGAAAATGTTGTTGATAAATTTACAGGACTTCCTTTCTTTATGAACAGTCCAATGTCTTGAAAAACACCAAACATAACATGAGCTTGAGGAAATACAGGAGTGAAAGCAACTATTGACAAAGATTGAATGATCCACCTTTATTTCCATGAGGAGATATTAAAAGCAATCAAAAATAATCCAGACAATGTAAAAATTGAATTTAGATTTGTTGATGCAGATAAGGCTAACTGAGTTTCTTATGGAAACAATATTCCTTGAGGTTCAGGTTTTCAATTGTTGGGTGGAAATAATATTTGAACTGTTGGTATAGATACTCAGAGAGAAGGAAAGGTAAAGGTTATGTTTAGAGTAGGAGTAAGATTAGATTTATCCACTATTAAATGACCATCTGAGATTAAAACAAATAAGTTATATAAAATGCTTGATGAGTGAATCAAAGATGGTAAAAAAGATAGGTTGTTTGAGATGCAATTACCAGTGGTTGTTATGTCATCATATGGTGAGAGTTATGCAAATTCTTGATCAACTATGAATGAAGTGTTTCTGCAAAAAACAGGAAAAACTATGGATGGGATGAAAGCATCTTTAACAGATAATTTCTCTCTACAAATGAAATATAAGAAGTTTGCAGCTTCATCTTACAGAACAGGTCATAACACAGTAAAAACTTGGTTTAGACGACACCGAGCTTGTGGAAGACGACGATGTAGAGACCGAACTTCACAAGGGTTCACATGACAAACACAAAATTATAATTCACTTGCTCAATCAAATGATTATATTAGAGGGTTTAATCCATCTTCAACCAATATGAATGATGTAGTAAAAGATAATGTAGTAAATACCTTCTATCCTTATACAGATAATGCAGGAGATCAAATTAATAACAAAACAGTATTAATTAATGGTATCCCATCAATTAAAAATATTGATAAAAATCAACTCTTATATCAAGGAGTTTGTAATGTATGTAATCAATATAGAGGAAATATCTTTGAGCAACATCCAATTGGTGCATTTAATCCTGAACACAGAGAAAAGGGAAGTCAACAAAATATTTTTGATTACTATACTGATACTAGAAACTTTACAGTAGTTCCAGTGCATAATACAACAAAACAAGAGGTTGCTAATATTTCTTGAGATGTCTCTTGAAAGACCTTAGCAATGAAACATAAAGAGCCTTTTGTCTCAAGATTGACTTTTGAACCTGAGGTGAAAGTTGTAGAGATTATGCCTACTTCAGTAGAGGATTCTACAAAATCAGCTCTTAAATATTATGGTAAAAAAGCAGTAATTGTTGGAAAGAAAAATGCAGGAGAAGCACCAGCTACTCTTCTTATCTCTTGAGATATTATCCCAGAAGATTTTGAAAATCTTGGTAAAAAGAAAATTGAATCTGAATTGGTGTTAGTATCTGAATGAGATATTGTAATTGGTAGTGATGTAAACTTCATCAATGCCATCTTAATTACAAAAGGTAATCTTATTATTATGCCAGGTAATACTTGATTTAAGCTTCATGGTGGAGCTATTGTGAATGGTAAGATTATGAATTATAGAACTAATGTTACTGATATTAAACCATCTAGTTATGCTTTGAATTATCATACTTATCTTAAAAATCTTGATTTGTTTGATATGAAATATCCAGTCTTATTTACTCTAGATCCTAGATATGCAGCAAGTAAGATATTTACATATATTGGTTCAGTTTCAAAGACTACTTCTAGATAACAAGAAAAGATTTCTCAGTTAAATGAGGAATCTTTTTTAATTATAACTTGTTGCTATTCTAAAAAAGGGGTATACTATTGTAGTAGTATTTTTTTTGATTCATATAACTATTAAAAAGATATACTATTTCAAGTATGTAAATTGATTAAACTCACTGAAATATTTTAGTGAACTTGGTGAGTTTAGATAGTTTGGCTTATTCATATAATTATGGATATAATGATATGGATAATCTCATTAAAGCAGTAAAATGTTTAATGATAGTTCACTTTACTTTTAAAAACATGTTTAGTTGAATAGATTTCAAGTGATTAAAGATGTTATATGTAATGGTCTGATTGGGGCTTATTGCTATTTTATTTGCATTTTTTAGCATAAATCATATAAAATCTTGAAACAGTTTGCAAGACAATATTGCTAAATGAATAATTCAAAATGCAACACATCCATCACAACCAGTTGCTCCAGCTTTGCTAAATTCTTTGGGGAAAACTAAGATAGGAGAATTAAAGTTCAATACAGATGAAATGATTTATACTTCTTATGATACTTATGATTCCCTAGATCTTAATGAGAGAGTGGCTGATGAAAATATTAAAAATTTGTTTGATAATTCTCAACTAACTAAAATCATAGCATTTGGTGGAAAAATATCAGATAAAACTTATATTCTCAGAAAGGATGGTACTGGTGCAAGTGATGGTAATAATTATATTGCTTCACAATTAAAAAATATAGGTAAAAATATTTCAGCAATAGGAATTGGAAGTTTTACAGAAGAGGAGGCAAATTTGCTCATTAAAAAATTTTTCCCAAGAGGGAATAAAATAAAACTTGATGATGAAAAATACTTGATAATTATGAAAATGACAAGTTCAGTTAAAATATTGAAGTGAGATGATACTAAATCTGATGAGCCAGTTCCATCTGAATGAGATAATAACACTCAACCAGAGACTCCAAATCCATCTGAATGAGATAATAACACTCAACCAGATGATCTTACACCAATTTGTGAAAATCCTATCTATCTAGATGCTAATGGGGTCACTGTTAAAGCTAAAGATTGTGCTGAAGCTGGACAAACTTATCAATGGAACTGAGAAAACTGGTATGTGGCTAGAAATTCAATTGATATTAAAAATAAAATTTTCAGAGATAATTTTCAAGCTAATAGAATTGTTACCTCTAAGGTGAAAGATATGTCATGGATGTTTTATGAAGCAAAATCATTTAATCAAGATATTTCAAATTGGGATACCAGTAATGTAACTAATATGGAAAGGTTGTTTAATAGAGCAACATCATTTAATCAACCAATCTGAAATTGGAATACTAGTAATGTTGCTGATATGAGTTCTATGTTTCGAGAAGCAACATCATTTAATCAACCAATTTGAAATTGGAATACTAGTAATGCTTCTAGTATGAGATATATGTTTCATGAAGCCACATCATTTAATCAACCTTTAAATAACTGGAATACTAGTAATGTTAGAGATATGAATTTCATGTTTATGAATGCATCCTCATTTAATCAACCTTTAAATAACTGGAATACTAGTAATGTTAGAGATATGAAGGGTATGTTTGCTTGAACAAAAAAGTTTAATCAATCATTGAATAGTTGGGATACTAGAAATGTTACTGATATGAGTTATATGTTTGCTCGAACAAGAAAGTTTAATCAACCTCTTAATAATTGGGATACTAGTAAAGTAACAGATATGTCCACAATGTTTTATAACGCACTTGAATTCAATTGAAATATAAATAATTGGAATACTAACAATGTTAATAGTATGAGGGAGATGTTTACCTGAGCAGGATCATTTAATCAACCAATTGGAGATTGGAACACTAGTAATGTTAATGATATGTATCATATGTTTGCTTGAGCAGAAAATTTTAATCAACCTATTGGGAAATGGAACACTAGTAAAGTTACTACTATGCAAGGAATGTTTAGCTGAGCAAAAAAATTTAATCAACCTATTGGAAAATGGGATGTAAGTAATGTTACTATGATTTGGTGAATGTTTTCTTGAGCATCATCATTCAACCAACCTATTGGAAAATGGGATGTAAGTAATGTTACTAATATGTATAACATGTTTAATTGAGCAAGTTCATTTAATCAACCAATTTGAAATTGGGATACTAGCAAGGTGGATAATATGAGATATATGTTCTGAGAAGCAACTTCATTTAATCAACCTTTGAATAGTTGGGATATTAGTAAAGTGACTGATATGAGTTTTATGCTTTATAAGGCAAGTTCATTTAATCATTCATATGCACCATTCTATAACTTCTCAACTGATGATAAGAAAAAGTAAATTTAAATAAATATTTAAAAAACTCCTCCTCAGAAATTCTGAGAGGAGTTTTTTATATTTCAAAGCAAAGCTGAAGCTTTTATTTCTTTTAATTATTTCTGAATATGAAGAGGAGAAAATAGTTTTTTAGAGAATCAACTTATATCTTAAAAATAAGATAATTTCTTTTTAAAAGATAAAAGAGAAATATTCTTTAGGGGATATTAGAAACTCCATATTCTTTTAATTCTAACATTATAGAAATATTTTGATTTTTAAACTTATAAATGATAAAAATGAAGAAACCAAAGAACTTAAAAAGTGGATTAGAGAATGAGTAGATCTTTCTACTGTAGATATTTCTGACCTAGATAGTCTTGAATGAGCTTTTAGTAATGTGAAGCAATATACAAGATCAATTACTAACTGGAATACTTCAAATATTAAGAATATGAGTTATTGTTTTCAAAATGTTGAAAATTTTAATGAAGATATTTCTAACTGGGATACTTCTAAGGTAGAAAATATGAGATAGATGTTTAGGGAAGCCATATTATTTAATCAACCAATTGGGAAATGGGATGTTTCAAATGTGGTAAATTTTGAATGTATGTTTTTATGTGCAAGAGCATTCAATCAACCTTTGAATAATTGGAACACTAGCAAAGTGACAAATATGCATTGAATGTTTTGATTCTTTGTCATCAAGTTTAAATTCTAATTCTAATCATAAAAAAAGAGACAAATGTGTCTCTTTTTTGTCATAAGATAGAAATGTTCATCTGAAATATTTTATGGCTCTTATTTTCATATCTGAGATGGTATTACCTAGTGTTTCTTGTTGTTTGTGGAGATAAAAAATATTTCATTTACAAGTTAATAATATTTTGAATAGTGTCAATAGCTTCAAGAATCTTAGTTTGTTCTACTGAACTATTTCCTAATTGCAACATTCAATATACACAATTCAATTGATTTTGAAGAAGTTTCTGAATGTTTTTCACCATTTCCAAAACCAAATCTCTATTGCTTTCATAAAGCTCAATTTGTTCAACTGAGTAATTTGTCTTTTCTTTCATTTCAGCTAAATGCTTCTTTGCAGTTTTAGCAATTTCTCAAAGCTTATTTTGTTTCACAACTCTTTCAACATCTTCTAGGGCAACTTCAACATCCTTAGCAATACTTGACATAAATTGCTTTGGCAAATCTTTAGTAATGAGATAATCTTCAATTTTAACTTCCAAAGCAAGATTAGTTCTTTTCTTCAAAAGTTCATCAAAGAAAGCCTCATTTTTTAAGAAATGCACAAAGATTGCCTCTTTCATTTTGCTTGTATCTGTTCCAATTCTATCAAGCCTACCTAGAGCCTGATAAATATCATCAAAAGAACATTGATTAGCATACATAATAACTATGGTGTCAAAATCTTGAAGATTAAATCCCTTACCCAAATCCTCAATACAACCAACCAAAGCAATACCTCCAGTATTTACTTCTTCTGCTTTGATTTCTGGATTTTCTTTTTGTGCTTCCTTAATTTTTCTTTCAAGGATAGCATCAAGTTTATCTCTTGAATACTCATTAACAGCTAAAGTATCAATATCATTTTCTTTAAGGTAAGTTACAAAATCTTTAAGCTTAGATGAGAATTCTTTCTTATATTTAGAGTCAAAAAGGTAAATTACTTTTTGTTCCTGTAAATCTCCAAGCCCTTTGTCTTCAAGAATATCTTCAATATTATAAGCATAGAAAGATTTAATTTTAAACTCTTCAATTTGCCTTTCAAATTCTTGCTTCTTTTTCACAAAATCAGCAATTGTTGTGTCAAGAACCATTAATTCAACTGGTTGCTTAAGTTGTGCAATATTCATTGAAAAGTTTTGAAGATTTTCTCCACCATCAAACTCTCCTTTTTGCATCATTTCATTTTCCTTAGTCAAGAATTCATCTATGTTTTGGTTGAGAGTTTTTTGAACTCCATAAATATCTTTTTGTCTTTTCCTAAGAAGATCTTGCAAATAAACATTCATAGAAGAAAGCTCATCTAGCTTATCTTGATATTCTTGAACATTATTGGCATTCATATAAACATTTTGGTACAAAAAACCAGCTTCTTTATAAATTCCTTTAGAGACTAATTCTTCAATTACATCTTGTTTACTTTGGAAAGAAGAATAATAGTGTCCAATTCTTGAAGTCATTCAATTTACTGGGTCAATAGCTTTATTACTAGATGCAGTAAGTCCTACTCCAACACAAGCTAAATATTTACCCTTCTCAGAAGTAGAATCAAAAATATCTCTGAATTTAGCTTCATTTCTATAAACAAAAGTCTTAGGAGATGCAAATTCATCAATTACTACAAATGGCAAACCATATCTTCCTGCATATTCAACAGTAAGCTCTTGTGTTCTTTTCCAAAAGTTAGACTTAAGATATTCAATATCAATATCTTCAAATTCATATTGATTTTCTAACATTGCAACCTCTTCTGCATCCATTGAAATACCTTGAATAGTAGTATTTTCAAGAAACATCAAAGCTTCATCTTCTCCACCCAATTCTAGAGTTTTCTTATAAAAGGTATCAATAGCACAAAGTCCAATCTTATCAAACATTTCATGATAGAACAATGAGAAATTATTATTAGGATCAAGATTTTCTTTTGTGAAAAGGCTTGGTAGATTATTTGGTAGATATTTAAGAGTTACATAATCAGAAATTTTCCCAGTCATTCACTCTTTCATAAACAACTTATAAGTCATTTTTTCAAATTCTCTTTTCATTGCTGGGATAATAGCAACATTAATTTGGAAATCTTTGAGAGTATAATTAAGGAATTTATTATGTTGATTAGTATAAGGTATTACTGTACACTTTTTAGCCAAATCTTCAATAACTTTATTGAGTTCAAGATAAGCCTCAATAGTTACAAAAGCAGCAATCATACCACAAACAGTTTTTCCCATTCCTACATCAAGATGAATAACTGGAACTGGGTAATATCCAACATCAAGATAAATAAGCTTATCTAGTTGAATACCAAAATTAGCTTTGCTATATCTTGTGTAAGAATTACCCTCTGGATTGTTAGTGGTTGGATCAAAGGTGAAATCTGAAAAATCTTCACCAAGAATACTTTCAACAAAACCTGGAAGATTAAGATCTTCTCTAGTATCATCAATATATGGCAAATCTCCAGTTACCACCACTCTTGAATTATCAAAGTTTCCAAAGATACCCATATCTCTTCTTTCATAACCACTTCTTGCTACCAAAGAATACAAATTAAATCTCACTGCATCTCTAATGGCTTGTTTCTGAAAATCTAACTCTACATAACCACTGTCTGCAAAATAATAGGCTATTCTTTCATCAATAAATTTACTAAATTGTCCTTTCATGTTTACTATATCAAAGATTAAAATTTATTTTTATGATTATTTTATGTTGTTTATTTTGTTCCCCATCTTCTTTTGATCTTATACAAAGCATTTTTATACCATGAGATAGTTAAATAATTCCCTTGTTGTGAATGTTCTTCTAACCCATTTTTAATATTTTGGTCTAAGATTTCTCTTACTTTTTCATAATAATTATTCATATAGAAACAAAGCTTTGCTAAATTGTTAGTCAAATATTTTTTATCTCACTCAGCAATTTTCTCTGCCTCACTTTCAGAGTAACCTAAAGAAACTAACATTTTAGACATCAATTCTTCCACCTTTAAACCACAAAGTTTTTTCCAGAGATTAAAATATAACAAAGCTTTTTTTGAAGATTTTTCCCAATCTTGCATAAGCTTATCAAATATAAGATCTGATTCTTTAGTATTATCTCAATTACTTAATTTTTCTTGCATTTCATCAATAGCATTTTTTTGCTTAGTGAGATGTTGGAAAAACAATCAGATATTTTGTGGAAAGAATTTTTTAATTTCTTCTCTTGCTAATTTTTTAATGCTTTTAGACTCATCTTTAGTGAGTACAAATTCATCTGGTAAATCATTCTCATAACAAAGGAAATTCATTTTAAATAGTGCTTCCAACTCCACATCAATATCTTCATGAAGTAATTCAAGTTGTTTTGAAATTGCTTTTTCTTCATTGATTTTTTGATTTTTTAAGGAAGAGCCTCCATAAAAATAATCTTCTATTGCTAGCTCTTGATCAATTAAAGATTTCTCAATTTCATTCATTGATAGCTTTCTTTCTAAAATTTCTTTAAAAGTATCAATAGTAATGAAAGAACTAAAGAAAATTGAATTGAAAGCAAAGCAAATTACATCTTTAAAAACTGTAAATAGTCTATCTTGATGTCCTTGGCTTAGTTGAGATGATTTATTAAATGTTTCTTTGATTTTTTCTAAATAAAATTCAATTGCAAACATAAATATAGGGAGGTCTCAAAAGTCTTTAATTAGAGTATTCTTTTTAGATATTTTCCCTTCATCATAATTAAATTCAAATTTTTGTCTAAATTTTTTAATGATTTGATAATCAGTGGGAACATCTACAAAAGTAGAAAAAAGTAAATTTTCATATTTTTCTACTTGCCTATATGGAGCTATAATTTCTGTTTTTCCCTCTAATTCTTTAAAAATATTTTCAATAGAAGTTCTCTTTGAGCCAATTGTTGCTAAGACAGTTAAGAGTCTACTTATTTGTGTTTCAAAATGGGAAAAATTAAAGATATTTAATTCAATTTGTTGAGTATTGATAATTCCATTCCTTAACAGTTTGAGATACTGATTTATAAATTTCACAGTTGCTTTAATCCCTGCTTTATCATTATCAAAACATAAATTTATTTGATATTCAACATCTCTTTTTATCTGCTTGTTAAGATGTCTAACAAATGTAGTAGCTTTTTTAGCATCAAAAGATGTTCATGAGGTATAAATTGGTATTCATAACATTCCTAATGAATACACATCAAAAAATCCTTCTCCTATGTAGTAATTGACTCTGTTATTGTTTTGAAAAAACATTTTGAGGAAGCTTTCTTGATAGCTAGAGGGATTAATTCAAAATTTATTTTCTAAAAACTTCTGGTATCCTTTATTAGTAAAAAAGTTTTTAGTTTTTTCTGTTTTCCAAAAATCAATTGCTTCAGATCCTCTCATTTGCTTTGAAAAAGATTGAAACAAAATATTTTCTTTTTTGAGCTTATCAATTTGATTATTTTCATCTTCCACATATACATATGTGAAATCAATATTTGTTTGATAAGGGGGGATTGCTTTTGAGTCTTTTTCTCCAGAATAAAAAGCAATATTTGAATAATTATCTGAAATTAAAAGATATTCTCATATGTGTTTACTAAACAAAGTAGTAATCTCTTCTAAAATAGGTAGTTGTTCTTTTTTCTTAAATTTATTAGAATCTAAGATTTCATCTATTTTTTCTTTAGAAATATAGCCAATACCACCAACATCAAACATTGTCCTTTGCATAAGTTTATGAGCTTCTTTTGGTGAAATTTCAAAAAACTTATAGATTTGTTTTTTGGTATCATTGGACATCCAAGTAGCAAATTGTTCTCAAAGGTCTTCAGTAGATTTAATAAATCCATCTTGAGCTAATTTTGCTATAAGATCTTGAGGGGATAAAGCTAAATAATCTTTAAGGAATAAGAGAATATTTCCATAAGCTTTCCCACAACCAAAACATTTCATTATTTTCTTTGAAAAATTTACTCAAAAGCTTGGAGTGTTCTCTCAATGAATAAAACAAGGGATATAATGAGTTGACCCCTTGTGAGTAATGGTTTCTTTTACATAAAAATTAAATAATTCTTCCCAACTCAAATTTAATTTTTCTTCTAATTCTTTAAATATTTGATAAGTATAATTCATGAGATGGTATTAGATAGTGTAAAAATAACTATTTTGATTATTTCCTTGCCTATATCTCAAAAAAACAGAATACAAAAAGGCATAATTATTTATATTTATTTTTCTAAAAAAATCAAGTTTAACTTCATCTGTTGAGATATTTTAAGATATGAAAAAAATATCTCTGCAATTTAGATTTGCATTTTTTGCAAAAATTGATATAATAAGTTTTGTTTTAGTTTATTAAAGTTTATTAATTATGGATAAAAACAAGGTAGATACTACTGTAAAGTCATCAGATAGCAAAGTCAATGATACAGAACAGTTTACTGATATTAATGATGTTTTAAAAGTGTTTGATGATATTAGAAACTGATTTGTGCAGTTAGATGATATATATTCAGAAATGGATAAAGAAGAAAGAGAGCAAGAAGATTATCATCTTGATGAAGAAGAGTAGATTGAAATCTAAGAAATAACTTTGCTAAATTAAACCAACTATATAACTATTTTAGGTTTGAAGAGTAGTTGGTTTTTTTGATATTAGTATGAAAAAAATATATCATCAATGTTTCTTTTTTTGTTTAATCTAACTATTAAAAAATAGATACTATGGAAAGTATGTAAATTGATTCAACTCACTGAAATATTTTAGTGAACTTGGTGAGTTGAGAAATGAGAGAGTTCCCATTTCATCAAGCTATGAATATCTAATATATTATATTGCTAGGTTGGTTCACTCATAGTCTTATGGATTTAATATAGTTCACAAATAAATACTTTAAAATGAATTCTTTTCTTACTGCAGTAACTGTTTTCTTATTATTAGCTGTTGTAGCTCTAAGCTATCAATTCAATATTTTTAATGCTAAAGCTTTTACATCTTGACTTATGGGGGTTGCAAAAGCACCAATTCTTAATGTTGTTGACTTAAGCAAAACTCCTTATTCTAATTTTACTGATTGTGAAAGAGATGTAGTTTATAAACAAGAACAATTTTCTACACCAGAAAATTGAAGAAAATTAGCTTGAAAATGTTATAAAGCTTGAGCAAATAATGAGGTATTTTTTGTACAACAATTTAATCAATTGCCACAACAAAAACAACCTCATTCTCCTTGAGCTATTTCTTATTTAGAAGTTCAAAGAGGTTGTGGTACTTGTGATAAACAAATAATTTATCCAAGTGGGACTATTTCTCTTTATGGAGAAATATTTCCCAATAGATTTGAATAATTTCATGATTTAAAAAAATAATATTTGAAATTGTTTTTGTCTCAGATATTAGATTTAATAATTAAAGATATAATTGAAACTTATAGTTTTGAAAAGTCCCTTTTGTCTATGAAAAAGGGATTTTAAATATTAAAAGTCTTTTTTTATGGAAGAACTTAGAGATAAACTACAAGATTTTGTTGAAGATATAAAGGACTTGTTTTCTAAAAATTGATTAAAGAATCTTAAAGCAAAAACATCATCTTTCACTATGGATGATTTCATTGAATTTATTGAACAAAAATGAAATGTTTTGTTTATTATTTTGATAATGTTGGTAATTGGAATATTTTATGGTTTATGGCAACTCTATATTCCCTATAAGACAGATATGCTAAATATAGAGATTCAAAAATCAAACATTAAGATTCTTGAAGTAGCTAAGACTAATAAGCAAAAGAATGAATCAAAATTTAAATCTATCTCAGATGAGATTATTACTCCAAAGAAATTCAATATTGCAGATTTGGCTTGTTTCTTTATGAAGTTTGATAAGAATTATGTAGGTTATGTTAATCCAGACTATAAAATTCAGTCACTTAATTTTGATGAGGAACAACAAACTTTTAATGTCTCTCTAAGTGGTATTAAATATTATAAATCCATTACAGATATTTTGGTGCTATTGAAACAATATAAAACTCTGATTGATGTAGATAACTATAATATATCAATTGTTCCAGAAGAAAGTAATTGACCTAGAGTTGAGTATTATAAGATTGATATTGATTGAAAACTTATTCAAAATGAGCTTCCATCTCCTGATGGAGCATTAGATGAAAAAGGAGAATAATCTCCTTTTTTTGTTAAAAGTTGTTTCAAAATCTAATTTGAGACCATCATTATAAAAGATGAAACTTTAATAATTTTAAATTTGAAAATGAAGAAAATCTTTTTTGTTCAACAAACCTTTAAGCCTTCAAAAAGCACTATTTGACATTTCCTAGCAGATGTTTTTGAAATTGTTGATAATAAGTTAATGAATTATAATAAAAAGCTTATGAAAGCAACTCCAAGAACAAAGAATTATTTAAATAGCCTTCCTATTAGTCTTACAAAGGATTGAAAACTTAAACTTAAGCATGGAACTGGAACTCCTTTAATGGTTGTTGATATGCTATTGAAAGCAGAATTTGGGAATAATATTGATGTTAGGGAAATGAATTAGCCTAACCAGAAAAGAGCTTTTTGCTCTTTTTTTTATTTGCTTTTTTTAGAAAAATAAATATTATATATTAAATATATTTTTAGTATTGATGAAATGGAGATATGGCAAATATGTATATATGTTCAAATTGTTGAAATAGTTCTTTGTTAAAGCTTTGAAAATGTCCAAATTGTAAAAAATTTGATACTTTTGTTAAGCAAGCCCCTAAACTTGCTTCAAATAAGCAAAAGAAAACCACAACAGAACAAATTATTTGAGCTTGAGCAGTGCTTGATGCTAAAAATCTTGAAGAACTTAAGCTTGAAGAGGGGTTTTATCCTTTAGAGGATAAAGAGCTTTTAAGAGTTATGCAAAATGGAATTTCAGTGGGAGGTATTTATCTTTTAGCTGGGAATCCTGGTGCTTGAAAATCAACTCTAATGGCACAAATCACTTCTTATATGACAAAGAACTTAAAAGTTGCTTATTTCTCTGGAGAAGAACATGAGGCTCAAGTCTATCATAGATTTAAAAGATTAGGTCTTAAGTCTTGTGATATTTATCACACTTGAAATATTGAAGATATTTTTGCAACTATTGATGCTAAATGATATGAATTTGTAGTTATTGATTCTATTCAAACTGCATATACTATTACTTGTGAGGGTAGTGCTTGAAAATCAGCACAAGTAACAGCAGTAGCAGAAATGCTGACTCAATATTTCAAAACCAAAAAGATTACTGCATTCATTATTGGTCACTATACTAAGGGGGGAGATGTTGCTTGACCTAAATATCTTGAACACTTAGTAGATGCTTCTTTGCAACTTGATGGAGATAAGTATCAAATGTATAAATTTTTAAGAGCTTCTAAAAATAGATTTTCACAAAATGACAGTGTAGGTATTTTTGAAATGACTGAAAAATGATTGCAAGCAGTAACTGATATGAAAGATAGAGTTTTAAAGTCTTTCACTAAGAGAGCCTGAAATGTTTTGGGGGTAGGAATTGATGAGGGAAGACCTTGTTTGGTTAATATTGAAGTTTTGATTACTAAATCTGCTTATAAGTTTCCTCAAAGAAATGTAATCTGATATGATAAAGATAGAGTTGACTTGATAGTAGCAATTCTCCAAAAATATTTGTGAGTTTCTTTTGAAGAAAAAGATATATTTTTAAATATCCCTTGAGAACAATCATTCAAAAAAGATAATGGTTTAGATTTAGCAGTAGCAGCTGCATTATACAGTGCTGCAACAGGGAAAATTTTTGATGAACAAGTGTTCTTTTGAGAAATAACTTTGATGGGAAAAGTAAGAAAACCAACATTTGTAAACAGGAGAATAGTGGAATGTGAGGGATTTCAACAGGTAAGTATGTCAGAAAAAAATTCTAATAATGATATTACTGATTTCTTTCAATGAAAGACAAAAGAACTTACTAATATGTTTCAACAACCTACAAAAGATGATAGAAAAAAGACTATCATGAATGATAATGAAGATTATGAATTAGAATTATATTAATTTAAATTTCTTGTTAAGAAGCAAGTTTTAATTTTCAGGCAATCCTGGCAAAAATGTATATCTCAAACATAATTAAGCATAATGAATTCCATAAAATAAATAATTTTCTAAAAGAAATAGAAAAAGAAATTTTTGAGAAAATGGGTAAAAAAAGTTGAGTCTCAATTGAGTTGGATAATGATGATACTAGTTTTTGCTTTTTGAAAGAAAGATATGATGGGGTTTATCAATTAAGAATCAAATGGTTGTTCCTTTCAAACTCTATAATTAATTTGAAAATAGACTCATTAACAAACTCAGAAGATTATCTTTCTTGATTAAAAAGATTAAAAGATTGTTATGTTTTTAGTAAAAAACTTCATATTTATGATAGTTTAAAGGCTACTTTTGAAATTGATTTGTTGCTTGGGAAAAATATAAGTTTTGAAAATTTGAAAATATTTAATGACCATAAATTAAGTTTAGAAATCAAAGGAAGATTTTTCTCATTAGCAGATTTTCAAATTTGGTGGGCTAATAATCTAAATAATGTTCATCTTGATAATGATACAGAAGTCTTTCATAACTTTATTATTTCAAGTAGTGAAAAAGACAAAGTAGTTATTACTGCTATAGATGAATTTTGAAATTATAAGAAGCATAATCATATAGTTTTTGAAAAATGAGACCATCTCTGGCAAACCTCAAAAGGTTTATTTTTACAAAAACAAAATGGAAAATGTTTCTTGCTTTTTGAGAATTCTATGTTATTAGAAGTACCTTGAGAGTTTGAAAATATTCAAGAAGTTAAGGTTTCAAATTATTTGTTAAGCATTATTACTAATAAAGAGAAAAAAACTTTCAGAATAGTTGGAGATGAGATAGAAAATTTTAAAATACTCTTGCAACCAGAAGAAGAATGTTTGAATTTCATTATTGGAACTTCTGAGAATATTGCCCCTTGTTATCAGTTTTTCAAATATAATATAGAGAACTTTGATCTAACTCTTCTTGGAAGAGATAAGGAATGTTTATGCAAATTAAATCCCACATACAATTTTTTAGAACATTATAAATTTTTAAATCTTAAGTATGTTGAATTAGGAGTTCTTTTGTCAAAATTAAATAATTTTAGATCTTCTTTTTGAAAATTAAGAAGTTGATTTTTGATAACAAAGAAAGAGAATAAATGGCAAATGGTGAATTGATTTTTTATTCCTTTAATGAAAAGAGATTGATTGCAATGGTTAATACAATTGACTAAGGATGAAAATTGATTGTTCAATATTAATTTAATGTCAATTGATGAAAAATGAGATTTAAACAAAGAAAAACAACTCTTCAAAACAAACAATATAGATGATATTCCTAATTATTGCTTATTAAAGGAAAGAAATTTGGTAATTTTGCAATCAATTAATGGTCAAAAACTTAAAAAATGAAAAAGTTATGTTTTTCAAGATAGAAACCTTCAAGAAATAGTAGCTCCATCTAAAGTGTATTTTTGTTTTTCCTTGCACTGAAGGCATTATTTGCTTTGAAAAAACAAAAATCAAGAATTTACTTATTGTTTTCATTGAAAAAGTTTATCTTGGAAACCACTGAAAAACAGTATTTCATGGTTTTTTGAGGATTTTCTCAATAGAGATAGCTTCAGTCAATTATCTGAAAATAGACAACTTTTTTTCAAAAGAAAACAAAAATTTGAAGTTTTTTTTGCAAAAAATAATGCTCCAACTTTAACTTTTCTTGAAAATTGAAAAACTATAATTCTTAAAAATTCTCCATTGATATACAAAAATATCCCTCCTATGTTTTGATTAACTTTGCCTAATTGCATATTGATATATTCTGATATATATCCATGACATAGCTTATTTATGGTTGATGCTACAAAAAAAAGCAATATTTTGAATGCAAGATGAAAGCATTTAATCAAATTTCAAACTTGTTGTTAATTTTTTTAGAAAAAAGAAAGGGAGGAGCTAATATAGCCCCTCCCAAGATTAAGGAATTGTTTTAATAAGCAGATTGCCTACAAGATGAAGAAGTTAGTCTCCTTAATCTTGTCTTTTAATAGAAAAGAGGGGGTAAATTTAAAAAATTGCTTCAAATAAATGTTTTCATTTAGCATTAGTCAAATATCTTTCTTGCTTTAATCATTCAACAAGAACAATATAATTATCTCTATCTCCCTCATCTGATAATAATATTGGATAAGGCAAAGGATTTCAAAATATATATCAATCAGCATCATAATTATTGAAATCCCCATTACAATTAAAATGATGATTTGTCCCATTATATTTTAGATTGAATCCCAGAGAATAAGAAATATCTAATTTTTTACTAAAATAGGGGTATCAGTTGAAACACAAAGTCCTATCATCTGTTAGATTAACAAAAAAGTCTTGCTTTTTGTTATGAATACCTATGTTTTCTCTGCATCTAATCCATTTCTTTTCTTTCATATTAAAAACATAAGTTCTAGTTTTTCATTCTCCACATAAAATATGGAGTTTTCAGTTTAGCAAGAACACAAAGAAAGCATGTTTTGGTTTGAAAATTTCTTTAATTTCATCATTCTGTACATAAAAACTTTTGCAATCATTAATCTTATTCTCATGCATTGAGAGGATGATGAATCATTTTTTGATTTTTACAAAACAAATTTTGGGAATAAGATCAGAAACTAATGCTCTTGAAATTACTTTTTCAGAAAGAACAATGCCCTCTGTATCTAAACATAATAAAGAGGTTTTGTAACTGCTAATTTTTGTGGTTGTTATTCTTAAAACCCAAACTTTATTTTTTATTTTGCATAGAGGGACAAAATACCCATCAAGCATTTGCCATTCTTTTCAAGATTTTCTCAATAAAAATCAAACTTTCATCTTTCAATCTTTAGAGAGAAATTCTGAAAGATTTCAAAAAAGACAAACACTTTCTTCTGTTTCATCTACTGCATCAAAGGTAGGGTTATTTTTTTTGAAATAGGCTTTGTTCTCTGAAATGATAGAATGGTTTATGTCATATCTTACATGTTCATATAGTCTTATTTTTTCAGTTAAAGTTTCAGCTTCATAGAGCATGAAATTCATAATATCATCTTGCTTGTTTTGTTTTTCTATGATTTCAATAATATCTCTTTCTCAAATGATGAATTTTTTAGTTCTATGCTCTTCTTTAAGGGTTAGAATATTATTTTCAATCTTAATTGAACTAATGGTTCAAAATGCTCAAGGCAACTGATACAAAACTCCAGTATCTGACAATAGTTCACAGGCTCCAAAATCTTTTTTGTTTAAAAGATAATGTTCTGCCTTGAAAAGCTCATTCCATCTTTTCACTTCCATATTGATTTCCAGTTCTCTTCCTATGTTTTCTTCAATTTGTTTTTTGAAGTTTTGGAAATTTTTTTCTTTTTTATCTACAACAATATTCTTTTTGAGCTTTGCAATATACATATTAACAACCTATAATTGATTAAATTTCATACCTATCATAATTATTTGATGGGTATAATGCAAGAGTTTTAATTGAAAAAAAGAGACTTTGAAATCTCCTCTTTTCCTAATTTATGTGTCAGAAAAAGAGGATTAGTTCCTCTTTTCTTCTCATTTTTAACTAAAGAAAATCCAAAAAAGCTACTATTTTTAAATATGTGGAGAAATTGGGTTGATTTTTAAGAGCATAAAACTATAATAAGATAAGCTATTTAATAATCAAAAATTTTAATGTCAAACTTTGTTATCTCATCAAGAATATATCCTAACAAAAAGGAAACTCAAACTATCAATAAAATTTTCAAATATTCTTATCATGTTTATTCTCAACTCTTTAATGAAGTTAATCTTATTTTCCAAAACTATAAAGAACAACTAAAAAATAACACAAGATGAGAGAAATATGAACTTCTTAAAAAATTAAAACTCAATGAATATGGGCTACAAAAAAGAATGAAAAAACATAGAAGGGACTATGAACAATATGTAGATTCAAATATCTGACAAAAGATAGCAAGTAATTTATGGAGTTCAATAGATAAGTATTGTTTCTGAAATTGAAAATGATTAACAAAGAAGAAATATTATCAATTTACCAGTATTGAATGAAAATCTAATAAAACAGGTTTAACAACTTTTTCAAAAGATAAATCTTCTTTTATGAAATATAAAAAACATCTTCTTCTTAAACTTTCTCAATTTGATAATTTCCAATTAGAAGATATGAGATGAAAAGAAATTAGTTATTGTAGATTAGTTAGAAAACAATGAAACAGAAGATGGAAATATAGTCTTCAAATAATTATGAAATGAGAACCTAATAAAAAATATCAAATAGGTAATAAAAAAAGCATGAATAGATTTTTGATTGAATGCTGTTGCTTTAGTAAGAGAAGATAATCAATGTAAATTATTCCATACTTGAAATGCAAATTATCATCAAAAGAGAATAGCTAAATTACAAAGGATTGTTTCTGAAGAATATCTTTCATTAAATCCTGATTGCTATGATGAAACTTGAAAAATTAAAGATTGAGCAAAGTTAAAAACCAATTGAAAGATAAGATGTTTAATGAAGATAATCAATTGTTTAAGAAGGAAACAAGCAATGAAACATAAATATGAACTCAATAAATTAGCTAAGGAGATATTAGCATTTGCTTGAGAACTGATAAGTGAAGATATGGATTTTAAGAAAATCAGACAATCTAAAGAATACAAAGGACTAGCTAAAATCATTCAATTCTGTACTCCTTGATTATTGAGAAAACAACTAGAAACTCACACAACCTTAAAATATGTAGACAAGTATAACTACAGAGCTTCTCAATATAATCATGTAACTAATGAATATACTAAGCCAAAACTTTCAGAAAGAGTAAAAGAAATATGAAAAAATATAATCCAAAGAGATTTATATTCAGCTTATTTGTTGTTAAATCATAATGAAGATTACAAAGAAATAGATAGAAAAAAATGTATTGAGCATTTCAACACATTCCTTACAAACCATAATCAATTGATAGAAGAATTAAAACAAAATAAAGAAGAATATCCTACAAGTTTTTGATTAGATAACTTATAAAAGAAATCTAACAAGACCTCTGACTAAGGTCTATAAATTAGGGTAAAAGAGTTAATGGTAATAATAAACCTTTGTTTATTCAAACATACTCTCCTTATGATCTTAAGTATTCTCTTAAGAACCCTCCACATTTATGTGTGAGGAGTAGTCAGAAAGGTTTTTGTTTTATAAACAAAGGTCTTTGTCTTTAGCAAAGGCATTGCTAAGTGTTATATATATTTTGTTTTCCTTTCAAGTTATATCTTGAAAGCACTTTTTTAATAGAGTTTTTTAAAAAACAACAGACCCATTTTGGAAACAACTTAATACTGCATTTGTTATTCATAACTTTTTAAATGCCCATTTTTGCATCTTTAAGTATCCATCATTTTGTGCATTATTAAGAGGAATATGATACCTTTCTCCTAGATAAGACCTTACTTGAACATACATTCCTCATTGTTGATTAAATCATTTTCTCTGGACTACAGGTCAACCATCTCTTCACACTTGTCCAATAATTTGCCCACAACTTTCAGGTAATCAAAGCCAAGAACTTAGAGACCAAAGTGGAATTTTATTAACATAAGGATTGTTAAATATATGTTTATAAGCTACTCCATTATATTTAGCGCCAATAGCTCAAGCTAAGTGGAAAGCAATAAATTCTGCATAATTTTTTTCTGAAGTAAATCTCATAGCTGGAGAACTAGCAGGAAAAGCATTTCCTCATTTACTTTGTAAAGTAAAATTTGCATTTCCTTGATAACCTTTTTTTGCAAAATTCATCCATTCTTTAACATCATGTACCCAATCTTCTTTGCTATATCCCATTCAAGAGTTGATAGCATCTAGGTTTTTCTTGATAGCCCCATAATTACCAAATTGATAAACATTTTTAGCAATTACATCTGGGGTGAGACTATATCTACTTCATAATTTATTAGCCATAAAAGCTGAGAAGTTATAGAATTGAAACATCCATTGGAGTTCTCTTCCTAGATAAGTAAGCAATTGTGACTCATTACTTGAACCAACAAAAAGAGTTGTTCTAAGATAATTTGCTCGCTCTGGGTCTATTTGTTGATGAGATTTTCAAAGCTTAATAAGGAGTTCTGGAGTATTAGTAAAGTTTTTTACTCATTCTTTACTAATACATTGCTTATCATAAGCATTGTTCATTGCTCTACCTATTGCTTCAGGAGCTACTGCATAGAATTGAGCCATACCTCAAACTCAATATCCATTAAGATATATCCCAACTCAAGTTTTTTGTTCTAATGAATGCCCATAAGCCATATTACAAACATTGACAATTTGGAAAGCCCCACCATTTCAAGCATATTGTTTGATTAAAGCTTTACTGGCATCATTTTCATTTCAATAGGTTGCTGCATTTTCTTGCAAAACTATTCCATAGGCTAGACCATAATCAAGTAACATTTGCATTCCACTTAACCTTCAATTTCCTTGTTCTGCAATTCTTTGAGCTGATTCTGCTTGCCCAGATAACTTATATAAAGCCTCTAAAACCTTTATAGTTTTAACATACATTGCAGAAGTTAAGTAGGATTTTGCACTTCGCACATTTGGAGTATATCCTTTTAATCAATCAATATCAACACCTCCAATAGACATATTTGAGATTCTAGCTAATTCAAAATTTATTTTAATTTCATTATCTATACTTTGGATACCATCTTTTAATTCTTTCATGGCAACTGCTCCATAAACAATTGATGAATTGCTATACATACTTCAATTATATTCTATTGTCCCTTTACTTCCTTTCCCATATTTTGTAGCTATTTGTTTATATAAGTTTTTGACTTCATTAGGAAGTTTATCTTCATCTCAAGTGCAAACTTTCTCTTTTTTAAGATTTTCTCAACTAGGACATTCATCTCCTTCTTCACATTTCTTTTTAACTTCTATAATTTTACAGTTTTTTTCTTTATCATTATTGCCATCTATTTCTTTATTGTTTTTTGTTTTTTCATTTGTAGAATCTTCTTTTGTTGTTATATCTTTTTTATCTTCAATAATTTTGGTTTTAGGTTTTTCTTTATTGATTGTTGAAGAGGTAGAAGTTGTAGTTTTTTTTACAGAAGAAACCTCTCAAGATTTAACAGCAAAAGATTGAGAACTTAAAGAAATTATTATTATCCCTAAAAGAGCTATTCATTTAGAGGCTTTATGAAAATACATGGATTATCTATAAAAAAACTAAACAATAAGAATATGAGGCTGATTTAGTATTTCTCTTTTAATACTCAATGATAAAAAAAGTTATACAGTTGTTTTTATCTTTCCTTATGCTATGAGGTTTTTTTTTGATATTTCATGGTTGAGTAAATCAAACATTTGCAAAACCTAGTACTAGCACAACTAAACAACAAATCAATACTCAAACTAATTGAAAAAAGAAAACAAAAACAAAGAAACAACAAACTAGCTCAAAAGAAAAAACAACTGATGAAGCAGAGGTGGTTGGGGATCATTCAAATTTCAGCATTACAGTATATTCCCCAACAAATATGCAGTACCTTTTTAATGGAGATTTTTATAATTTTACCTCTGAAACAGAACAAAATTGATACAAATCAACCATTATTCTCCCTCTTGCATTTTTAGTGAGGAATTCAAATAATGAATTAGTATTTCAATTTAGAGTTGAACAATGAGGAAAAATCCACTTTGTTAAAGTAAATATGAAATTCACACCTGAAATGGCAAGAAAAGGAGATACTCTGATTTATATTGGTAAAAAAGATATTTCACCTAAAGATTTGCCAACTGCTTTTCAATCAACTACTTTGCAATCTTGGGATTCAAATAATATTTACATTAAAACTTCTAATATTTCTTCTATAACACTTGAAGATAGAGCAGATGTAGATGCAACAATTCTTTTCCCTAATTTGTTAGGGGTAAGATCTTATTATCCTATTTTAGTGATTGGTGTAGTAGTTGCATTTGCAGTATTTTGATTCCTAATGTATAAAAAAGACCTAGTTAAGATTTAATATTTAAAATTTGTAAAGAATGAGTTCAGAAACATTTGTAAAACCTGTAAAACAAAAATTATATCTTTTGCATATTTTTGAAACAAAAGATTTGATTGCTGGAAAAAAATTGCATATAGAACTTAAATCATTTAGAAATGACCCAGCAGGATTAGAAAGAAAACAAAAATTTATTGAGAGAGCAATTGCAAAAAAGCAAAGAACAATAGATTTGAATCTTACAAAAGAAAGGCAAAAACAATTGACTTGAGGATTATCTTTTAAAGAAAAAGATATTAATGTTTTGTTGAATATTCTTTATGATACTTTGGCAACTGATCGTGGATTTGAAGAAGTAAGAAATGCTATTCAGGCAACAGAACATAGAATTAAGTATAATCCACTTCTTCTTGCAATGTTGGATTCTTGAACCACAGTTAGAGAAATCTTGGAAATTGTTGATTTTCCATTTAAAATGGAATTGATGGAGGTTTTAAGAAATGATAGTATTACCAATAGAGAAAAATTTGCAAAAATTAAAAAAATCCTTGAATTTAAAGATATTCAAGATGATATGTCCAAAAGCTTGAAAAATCAAATGGCAGTGTTTGGGGTATATTCAGTAATTATTGCAGGTATTATTATTTGAGTGAAATTTGTATTAATCCCAATTATTAAAGACAAACTTATTAATGGTATTGGTCTTGATGAAAAGATTATGCTTTGAGAATCTATACAAGTAGTAAATGCATTTACTATGTTTGGTGTCAGTCTTTGAGTTATAGCATTATTAGTTTTGCTTTGCTATATGTTTGCAAGACCATTATTTTACAGAGTATTATATAAATTGCCATTTACAAAGACTCTTATTCAGTCAATCAATACTTTGAGGTTGCTTATGGTTTTTGGTTTTACATTTAATAAACAAGCAGAATTTAGACAAAAAGTTTTTGGAATTACTAATCAATATTTCAATATCCCAGAAAATAAAAATTTGCATAAAATATGAGAGGTTATTGAGTATAATGATAAAGTGTTACATGATAAAATGTGAATCAATTTCTTTGATCCATTAGTGTCAGTTGGATTGGAATCTCTTACTTCAGGATGACCAAGTGTAGTTGATGAAATGGTTGATATGAAATTAAGAATATATGTTACAAGAATGAAAGATGCTTCAAAAGCAATTTCCAATATTGTTGAAAAGGTATTGCTCTTGGTAGTAGCTATGGCAGCATTGGCAATTGCTTCAGTTGTATTCTGAGTTTCCTTTAATGCACAAAAAGCTTTTGGACAAACACAAGCACAAGCTCAAACTCAGACTTAAAATTCAAATTTTGAACATATTATAATTTGAGAAATCTTAAAGAAAAAATCTTTAAGATTTTTTTTCATAAACTATATATTAGATAGTTTAATTTAATTCAAGAAATGATTTCAGAATACAAAAAACTTTCAATGCAAACTTTTTTCTTAGAAGAATACAATTCTCATCTCATAGAATATGATAATTTCACTGTTTATTGTTTGGAAATTACAAGAGAACAATTGAAAAAAATTAAAGAGAATAGTTATGATAATCAACTAAATCAACCTTGAGTGTATTTTTTGTGGAGTAATGAAAAGGGATTGTATGTTTGAGAAACTGAGAATCTTTTAACAAGAAGTAAAGAACATTTAAAAAAAGGGCATTTTTTTGAAAAAATCTATTGCTTTTCTTCAATAAATGATTATCTTAATAAAGCACATATAAAAGTGCTTGAATGTCTTTGTTATGAAGCATTGAAAAATATCAATTGTCCCCTTCTTAATAAGGTTTCTCCAACTCAATCTAGATTGAATGAGAAAGATCAACTTTATTGCAAAAAATTCTTTGCATTAATTAAAAGAAGTCTTGATTTGTTTAATCTTATAAGAATTTGAGACCAAGAAGATGAAAGAGAGTTTTCAAACATTAATCAAGCTCTTCATAATATAGAAATGTCTCCATTGTTTAGCTTTGAAGAAAAAGCACAACTCATCATTGAACATTGAAAGCTAATACTATTAAAAGGCTCTAAGGTACATGAAACTTTCAAAAAGTATAAAAATATGGTTAAAGATGGGGTATTACAAGAAGATATTCCATTAGAAACAATGAGTGGAGTGAATTTATTGGTTAGTTGAAGGAAAACTCATAATACAAAACAATGGGTTGATGAGAACTGAATAAGCTTATTAAATTATTTAAATCTTTAAAAATATAGGTATGACAAGAGAAAGAATTCAAGAATTGGTTAATGATGAATCTTTTATTGGAAAGCTAAAGGCTGTGAGTAAAGAGAAATTGTTCTTTAATAGCAATGATAGAGCAATGCTATCAACTTTGAGGACACAAAAATTGCAGTTTTGAACACCAAATGGGAAAATTCTTATTCAACTTTCTGCAAGAATAGATAAAATGATTCAAAAATTGTTTAGTATTCCTTTGGCAAAGCTTAAAAGTAAAGATGAAATTGAAGATATGTATTATCTTATCAAGGCAGAATATGGGAACTGTACAGAGGAAGAGATACCTCATTTGAAAGAAATTCTTGCAACTTTGAATTTTGTTGCAGTTCTTTCTTAAAAGCTCTCAAACTCTATTAAAAAGCTGAATTTTAGCAAACTAATAGAGGTTAAAAATGTTGAAAAAAAAGCCTTTATCTCTTATTATTTTGTTAGGAGGATTATTATTATCCTCTTTTTTCACTAATCCTGTTATGGCAGTGGGAACTTCTAAAGATTATGTTTCTTTAATGTGAGATGAAATAGCTAATACTCTTTGGGGGGACTTTACAAAATCTTGGTATTATTTACAAGTAAAGGATTTGAATAATATCTATAATGGAAAGCTTGATCTCTCTTCATTTAAAGATTTGAATTTTACACAAGATGGAGTTTTCAATGCTAACAAAAAAGCTATTGAGGCAATTAATGAGAAAAAAGAGACTTTATCCAAACAAGTAGACACTATCTTAGAAAAAATTTCTTTAAAAGAACAAACAATTGATAGTGTAGAAAATGAATATAAGAAATATATTGAGATTGAAAATGATATTAATGAGGCAGAATATGTTTATGTATTAGCCTTACCTATAAATAAATTTCTCCTTAAAGAAAATGGGAATAACTCTCATAGTATTGTAATCACAAGAGAGCCTAAAGTATGAGCTTGAAGTGTGGAAAATCTTGATACTGAACATGTAGATCAAGAGTTAAAGGCAGTTATTGATAGGGAAATAAATGAAATTATTGAACAACCTTCTATTGATTTGATGAAAGAAAAAATCAATCAATTTGCTGAAAAACAAGGTAGAAATTATTCTCCACTCTTTATTGAAAAAAGCTTTGAGCAGTTTTTCAAAGATATAGATGTGAGTATTGCACATAAAGATAGAAAATTTGCTACAACCTACTCTTACAGGAATAAAGAATATATGAACTCTTTCTATTATCTTCCACAAAAACTTAAAGAGCTAGAAAAACATACTGACAAATACCTTTTTTATTACATTCCTATTAGCTCAAATAATCAAGCTATTGGTAGTGTATTTGGTGGAGTTGATAACAAAGAAACAACCTTCAGAAATAGTTCTGAACTATGTTTTAAAATAGAATATCAAGATAATCACCAATTATTTAATGATCATTTTTGTGGACTTTCTCATACCTTCAGTTGAGGGACAATGAAAGTAAAAAATATTGATATATATTATCTCAATAATTATTTCATTGTTTTATCAAGAATGTCATTTATGTCTGTGATCTATCAACTACTAATATTGATTGCATGTGGAATTATTCCTTTCTTTGTAGTGAAGTATGCAGATAAGGTTATTGGTTTTGGTAGCAAATTTGAGACTGAACAATTATAGTTGAAATATTTTAAAAAATAAGTATAATAGAAAATATATTTAAATATTAAATTATTTTGCACTATGATGAATAAAAAATTTTGGGGATTATTGGTTGGAGGTTTAGTAATGTTGACTGGCTCTGCTTTTGCTACAAATTCTTTCTTGGATTTTGTTGCAGATGATGAAAGAATTGCTAAGGAATCTTGGCTAGATTATTCTTCTGATCAAAATATTGTAACTTATCTTAACAAGCTTGGTATGACTAAGTTTGATAGGCTTAATGATTTTATGCCTCACAAAAATATTACTAGAGCTGAGGTTTCAAAATTCTTTGTTAACTTTGCTGAAAAGAAGGGATTTGCAAATTATGAATGAAGCAAAAATTGTTCTTTTAAAGATATATGAGCTTATAAAAACTCTGATTTAGGAGCATTTATGATTAAAGCTTGTATGTTGGGACTATTTAATGGACATAAAGGCTATTTTAATCCTTGAGGGAATCTAACTTATGGAGAAGCTTTGGCAGTAACTTTAAGAATGATTGATAAAGTTAAACTCCCTGAAACATGAAGTCATTGGGCTTTAAGTTCATTCAATAAAGCAAAAGATTATAATATGAATTTGAGGCAATTGAAGTGGGTAACAGATAGTAATACTTCAATGCTTAACCAACCTATTTCAAGAATTGATATGGGAAGACTTCTTGAGGGTGCTGATTATAAGAAAAATGTTGTAGATAAAAAGGCAAAAGAATTTGTTCAATCCCTTTAAATATCATTATTAAATATTGAAAAAAAGAAAGACTTAAAACTTTGAGTTTTTGGTCTTTTTTTCTATCAAAAAGATAACTGACTACTCCTCACACATAAAAGTGGAGGGTTCTAAAGAAGAACATGATAGTATGATAGAGTTTAAGTCTATCTGTTGGTCTATCAGATATTTTATAAGCACATAGTCTGATGCTTAATTATAATCATATAACTCTATTATTATAGATTTATTCTCTTAAAAATCAACCCAATTTCTCTACACACTTAAAAGTGGTAGCTTACTTTGGTTTTTCTTAGTTAAAAATTATCATAAAAATATAAATATTTTTTAATCTTATCAACACTAACAATTATGAAAAAAATTGTTTGATTGTCAGTTATGGCAGTGTTATTTATGCAAAGTTTGGCTTTTGCTGATAATCTATGAGCCTCTCATGTAAGGAAGCAAGCAGTCTGAAATGATGGCTATTCTGATTATATTGTGAAAACAAGACATGGTTCACCTCAACAACAGTTTTTGGATAATGTTGAAAATTTCTTCAATATGAATTCTAGAATTTCTCATTCAGAAAATATAAGTTCCTGTGATTATGTTCCTAGTGGGTGAATGACACTTTATGGTGGAAATTGAGGTCAAAGTTGTGAGCCTAAATATGTGACTTATCCTAAATATTGAACTCCATCACCTTTTTTAATTGTTTGAAGAGGAGGACAAGGTTATACTTATACTACTAAACCTGCACCAAATGATGCAGAGTTTAGAAATAATGTAGGTATGACTGGTACAATTTTTACTCCAAAAGGAGCAGATAAATCCACCTTTTCATTTACTCCTGTGGTAGATGAAACTGAGCCAGGTACTAATAACTCATATAATGATATGGGTAATATGGTTTTATTGAGACCAACTGAATACTCTAAATTATGGGATGGTTGAACAAAAGTTAAAAGTCAAAAAGCAATTAAATTTGATATAAATCCATCAGCAGAATTGAATGATATAACTGCCTTTAAGGAGTGATTAGCAAGAAGAAATCTTACAGCTAGATTGCTTGCCCGAGAAAAAATCACACAAGGTTCTGGAGAATATAATCTTTACCGGTTTCCACAAGATGCTAAATTTCAATCTGAGGGAGTAAAAAATTATATATTTGGCTTATCTGGACAATGAAATTGTAAACATACTTATGGTAATGGATTGGTTTATTGATCAGGAAAAGAGTGCCATAACTTTTCTAATGGAGCAGGACATACAGTAGCAACTATGAAGCCTTTTGCTATTACTTTTTATGGAGATGTAATACCTGGATTATCTCAGATAAATAAATGAGTATATATTAGACTTAATGGGTTAGTAAAAACTGATAAATTGGGTAAGAAAAATTATGGTTTACAAGGATTTGCTGGTGCAAATAATCAAATAAGATTTGGAGTTATTCCTCGAGAGATAGTTCAATATAAAATTGGTTGAGATAGAGATAATGTAGATTTTAAGGATCTTAAATCTAATTTTAGACCTAATATTTCATACCATCTTAATTATGTTGCTTTTACTGGGAACAGTGCAAAATTGGGTCATTATCCATTTGACTGAACTGCCTATTTAAGTTGTAAAGCATCAAAGACAAAAGAAAAACCATATATGTGTAAACAACATAGTGTAGGATGAAGTGTATGAGGATCTAGGGATGCAGTGGCAATTAATAAATCAAATGGATCAAGAGCAAAAGATCTTAATGGTTATACTTCTTGACAATATTATCAAGGAACTGCTTATAGATTGAGGGGAGATGCAGTTGGTAAGGATGCTCAAATGAATTCAGTATTTTATTCTAATGGTGGACAATTCCCTTATCAATCTGATAATAGATATGCTTATTACTTAGATATTGGTTTCTGTTGAGATGGTCTTGTACAAAGTCAATTTGGTGAAAAATGTGATGGAGAGAATTGTTCTAAAGATTGTCAGAAATTTGAAGTGAATAAATGTGGAAATGGTAAAATTGATAAAATTGGAGAATATACTAATAAAGAAGGAAAACAAGTTCCTGTATATGAACAATGTGATTATAAAATGTTTGTAAATGATGATATTAATAAAACCATCAATTCAACAGGAGCTGCTGGTAAATATGATGGATTTAACAATCCTTGTTATGCACCAGAAGAAGCAGATGTAGCTAAAAAATATAGCAGAACTGCTTGTCAATGGAAAGTGCCTGAAGCAACCATTTCTGTAGTAAAAGCAGAAGGTGAAGATAAACTTCCAAAAGAAGTTATAGTAGAAAATTATCCAGCTTGGGCTACTACTAAAGATATAAGAATATTTAAATATCTTTTCAAATTAAAACCTAATTCTGTTGAACCAGATATTGAAAATGAAAGCAAAACCATTAATTCGCTTCCTTATGCTAAGAAGATAACTTATCTCTCTGGTAAGGATAATCCAAATATGCTTCATCAATCAATACTTGATTGATCCTTTAATGATAAGCTTTGTTCAGTATTAAGTGCAAATGAAGGTTCTGCTGAAAAACTTTGTGGATCTCCAAAGATTGAACCAAAAACTTGAAATTTCAATTGTAATTGGTATTATGGTATGGTAAATCCTAAGTTCACTGCACCATTCTATACAATGCTTCCTACTACTTGACCTAAATTAGATCAGTGGAAAACAACTGTAGCTGGAGCTATAACTCCACAACTTATTCCAAATGGTTTCAAGAATGTGGTAGTTCAATCTACTAAAACAAACAGTCCATTCAACTTTTATAAGTTAGGAAATCAATTAACTAATATTGGAATTGGAGGAACAAAAGTTACTATTACTCCATCTCTTAAACTTTTGGTAAATAATAATAGTAATTTCCAAACAGGAAATTGTGAAAAAGTATATCACCCAAGTAATATTAACTTAGATAGTCAATATTATGCATATTTGAATGGTAATGAACAAAGTTTCAAAAAAACAATGCCAGCTAGTATGTCAGATGCAGAAAAAGCAAAACATACTATTAGACCTATTTATTGAGCTATGTTATATAACAATGTAGCACTTGCATATGGGTTTCAAGTATTCAATATCACAACAGAGTTTGATAATCCAAAGCTTAAAGCTGTTAACTTACCAGTATGCTCAGAGAAGGGAACAAAGATTAAAGATCTATGAAATTGACAAAAGGAAATAGATTTACAAAAAACTTATAAAGATCATCTAAATTCTGTTAATTTCAAGGATTGAGCTGTTTGTGTTTGGGTTAAAGAAGAGTGAAAAGCAGCAATAAGCCTTGGTGGTGGAAATATAAACTTTAATTTTAGGACTCCAAGTGGTGAACAATTAAATCTTAAATGTATTAGTTGAGATTACTTTGCCAAAAATGTTGATAAAATGAAATTTACATTTCAAAGACATAAAAAGAATTCACATACTTGGTTAAAGGGAGCAGTTCATACTATATTTGCTGATAAAACAACTACTGGTTATCAAGTAAGACAAGGTGCTAAAATGTGTATTGCTTCTCTTGATGGTGGAATCAGTGTAGAAAGGTGTGATGTTGCTAATTTCCATAAATGAGATGAGCAACCAAATCCAACTCCACTTAATTGAGGAAATATTGGTAACCTTGTAGGTGTTAATGCTTATTAGAATACATAATAACTTAATTTAAAGAAATACCCTATATATAATAGGGTATTTTCTTTTTCAAAAAATACCATTTCTTATTCTTTTTTCTTAGGATAAGACTATTAAAAAGATATTTAGAGCTTAAAATATTTGGATTATGAATCTAGATTTTCTAAAAATATATTACAAATGGAAAATGTCTTTTGAGCAAGACACTCAAAAACACATGAGGAATCTCTCTAAAATTTCAAAATTAGCTTTTCTTTTTTTTTCTAAACTAACTGTTCAATCTTTTTTGTTGATTAAAGCAATCATTCTTTTTCTTATTGGTTTATGGTGGTTTTGGGTGCTTTTGGGAATAGCTTTTCTCATTGCTTTCATAGTTTTTATGCTCCTTACTTTGCTCTATCATACCCAATTAATGCCTATCATGGCAATTAAGGTAAAAATACAAGATCATGGGCTTCAAAATTATGTATATTCTTCAGACTTGTGAGATATTAAAGGCTCTATGACTAATGATAAAGGAGATATTAAAAATTTTGATGAAGAATTTAAAAGGAATTTGTTAAGGGAAATTAAGTCTTCTCTTTTGGAACAGAAAGATAGCAAAAATATGGTTGGTGCTTTATCACAAGGGGTTGCTATGACTCTCTGGCAAGTTTTAATGTCAAAAACAGAACAAAACAACAAATATGCACAAGGACTTATTCATGCTCTTAATGAATGTGTTAATGATTTTGCTAAAGATTGAAATGATACAAAACTTTACCAATGCTTATACAATAAAAATGCAAAGAAAGCTATCTCAAAGCAAGCAGTGCTTTCAAGAAATGCTGTTATGAAACAAGCAGAAGTAAATGCTTATTCCCTTATTCAATTGAAGGGTATTGGACTAGCTTATGTAAAAGATTTCTCTAATTTTTGTTCAGCAGCTGGGAATATTATCCAACAAGCAGAAAATGGAAAGCCTCTTGATGCTTATGATATTGGGAAAATCAACACTTATCTCAATACTCCTTACATGTTGGGAAGAGATACTTTATTAGGAACAATTAATGCTGGGTCAAGAAATGCTAAATTGTGACATGCCAATCCTTTATTTTTCTTGCCAGAATTAAGTGTTACAGCTAATATCTTTGAAACTTATAACAAGTCAACAATATCTTCTTTGGGATTAACCACTAAGATGTTCAAAAACTCTGAAGTGTTTTTCCCTACATTAAGTAATTTTATTGCTCTTATTATTAAGGAAAATCTCTTTGCATCAAGATTATGAGAGAGTTATTTTTTCCCAACTCCAAGTTCTCCTGATTCTTTTATTGCTTTGAAAAATAAATCAGATAAAGATAAGAATTATTCTGTTGAATTAGTGTTTAATCCATGAGAAAAGTTCTCAGAACAATCTTTATTTAAGAAAAATATATTTAACACTAAGGAAGAAATTGATAAAAAAGCAAAAGAGCTAACTCCAGAACTTAAAACCCTTAAGAAATTTTATGAAACCTCTTGTTCAGCAAGCCACCAAGAAGATTTTATTAGAATGAATTTTTTAAGCACAAATGGTTTTGCTCTCAATAGAAATGGTTATCTTAAAACTTTTGGTTTATGAGGAAAAGAAAAAACTTATTTCAAAACTTATAAAGAGATTTTAGCTAAAAATATAGGAGGATATTCTAGATGGGCAACAGGAAATTCTGATCCCTATAAAGCCTATGAGTTTTTCAATTCAACTATCAATGAGAGATTAACTTATGCTAACAAAGACAATGGAATTGAACAAGAAAGTCCCTATCTTATTAAAGGAATAAATCACCAAGTGGATATGTATTTCTTTAATAACTTCTTTTTTAATAACATTACTCTTAATAATACTGATAATTTAAAAAGTATTTCTCAATTAACTTCTGCAGCAGAAAAAGAAAAAATTAATCAATTAACAGAACAATTTAATTATCTTGGAGATGTAAAAGAATATGATCAAATAGTTTCTCAATTACATGATATGTATGTATTGAAGGGAGCTATTTCAGGTAAATATTATGTAATGGATTTTTCACCTCTTGAAAATGTATATAAAGCAGACCCAGTCTATTGACATTTAACAGTTATGAATCCATTCCCAGCTTATAATGCTACTTATGATATATCAGATAGTACAATTAATAATCAGGATTTTTTCAAAAAGATTAATGGAACTGCTATCAATAGAACTACTTCAAATTTCTATAATGTCCCTTATATCAATATAGATATTACTGATGTGGCTCTTGAATTATGATATGATTGAGCTTCTCCAATATTAGTAAAATATTATCTGTATGGATTAGATAAAAATTCAGATCAATATGATGTCCTTTTAAGAAAGGGGGCTAATATAAAGCTTAAGCATAATCCAAATGCTAAGAAATTGCCAGATTATTTTATTAGCCAAACTGAAGATGTTGATGGGTATAAAGCTTTTCTAAGAGCAAATCCTTTCTTATACTCTCAGAATCTTAATACAAAAGAAGATAAAATATTTTATTTATGACTTTGGTATCAACAAATAAATTCAGATTTGACCCCTTGGTTAAATACATTTAGAGCTACTGCAAGATCTTTTTGAGATAATGAACAATTGAGATCTAAATTTAAGATAGGAACAAATCAAGACAAGATAGATCAATCTGCAAAAGTGGTAAAGCTTAATCCAAAGTTCAAAGAACACATTTGATCTACAAAAGCCACTTTAAAAAATAAATATGAATATGAACAATTTTATTGAACTTATGATGCACAACCAAAAAAAATAAGTGTTTGTATTAATTCTCCTATCTCTGTTCAACAGAATATGCCAGTAATTAATATGAATTTATATCAATTATTGCAAAACAAAGAGTTCAACTTTAGTGTTCCTACTACTTATACCTTAAATAAAATGTATAAAGTTTGTATGGATATTGATAATGTCTATGTTAAAAATGAAACTTATTTGAATTATTTGAAAGGAAATAGACAATTAAATGAGGATTTCAAGATTCTTGGAAAAGGAAATATTGTATTTACAAGTTTATATCTTAAGGATTATGTCCCAGAAAATATTTCTACTATCATTGGGCAACAAAATATTTATACTTTAAGAGAGAATGCTTTATTAAGGCAATTAGAGAAAAAATCTACAAAGTTATTAGATATTGCTCCTTCAACAAGTTCTAAAGATTTGAAGATGCCTTTTTGTCAGATGAAACTCCATCCAACTATTGTGCAAATGAAAACAAAATGAAATAGCATAGTCAATACTACTTCATTAAATCCATTATCAACTAGTTTTAGCATTCAATGATTAAATAAAAACTTTAATGAGAACTTTTCTGCTCTGATTAAAACAAATAAAAAGCTAGATAATTATTCTCCAACTCTTTCTAATGTTTTTGATGAACAAATAAATGATACTCAATTGTTGGAGGAATATAAATCTTGAAGGATGTTGATGGATTGGGGAAAAGCATATAGGAAAACTACAGTTGTTCCTTTACTAAAAAAATATTATAAGCAAGCAAACTCAATTAGCAATATTTTTAATCAATCTTCCCATTCTTTGAATGGTTGGGGTGGGCAAGAAAGATTAGGAGAAGTATTTTGAGATGCAGAAAATAATCAATATAAAATATCAAAATTCCAATTCTTCTGTAAAGATCAAAATTGAGAAAAACACAATGAAATAACTTCTGAGATAAATAGTCACTTGACTGATCAAACAAGATTGTTAAAAACAACCCATTATTTTGAGTGAGAGGAAAGGGCTAATCTTGAAAAATGAACAAAAAAATATTCAATTGATTATGGTGAGTATTTTTACAACCCAAATATAACTTATCTTCCAATACCAGAGGTTGATGATAGTAAAGAATATAAAGATTTTATGAGGTCACAACTCTTCTATCAAGTATATGTTGGAGATGCTAAAGTTAAAGCTTTGAGAGATGAATTAGTAAAATATAAAAGTATTGAAAGATTTATTCATCTTTATGCTTGACTTGGTATGTCTTCTTCTTTTGAAGAAAAGGGAAATAAATATTTTGATTATGTAGATAATCTTCTTTGAAAAACTGGAGGTAGTGGAAAAAATCTTATTTTTGCTGAGGGAAATAAATATGTTTTGAAAAAAACAGAGGATATGGCAATCCTTTCTCAAGTACAACAAAAGTTTATGGAAGATTATTTGGACAAAGCTGATCAAGGAGTTAAAACTTTTTTAGACCTAATCTTTGCAAGTGTAATTAAACAACCACAAGATAGAGAAAGATTATTGAAGTATTTTCAAACAAAAACTAAAAACTTTTCTTATTCTTATCTTATGGAAAACACTATACAACCTACTTATTATGATTACTTTTGGTCTTCATCTTCTAATGCATCTATTCTTGGATCTAGCATGCCATATTTCAGTGCAACCTTTAAAAATGGGATAGATAAGTCTGCACATCCTTTTTACAGACTTTCATTTATGAAATGAACAAGCAAAGGGGAGTTTACAAGTGGGGTAAATATGCAATCCACTCTTGCCAAAGTTAATACTAATCATTATTTTAATGGGGTATGGTGAAAGTATTTTTCTACTCAAAATAGAAATATAATGGGGTATGCTGATGTTTATGCTCCTTATCAAAAATACTCTAAAGTATTTAGTAATGAGGATATAGCTGGGAAAACATTTGCTTATGTAGATGGAAATGAAAAAGAATTTACAATTAATGATTTAAAAAATACAACTTTAAGCCCTCTTTCTACATTAAGTTACAATTGAAATAATTTTTATCTTTTGTGAGATTATATTGATAATTATAAAGCTCATAAACTTTCAACAACAAGAAAACATCAATATCAATTCTTTGCTTATAGAATGAATCAGTTCTTTAGAAACTTTGATATTGATGCTCAAAAAATTGCCAATGCTAACACTTTAATGAGTATGTGATTTCAATATCTTAAATCCATATTTACAGTTCAAAGTAATCAAGTATCTGATTTGTTTCAACATCTGTTTACACTTATTATGAATCAATCTCATTATTGATTTGATTCTATTGGAGCTAAATTGGAGACTTTAAATGCAAATGATGCTAATACAGCAAGTTCTGATAGGAATCAAGTGAAATCTTGGACAGATAAAGCAATGCAAGCAAGAGTAAAAGATGCTTGAGACTATGCAAGTACTGCTAGTACCATCAATGATCTTTTATGAATTGAGAATGGTCTTAATGCTTATTTTGACTTACAAGTGAATTCATTACAAGAGGGGACTTTCTTTTCCAAAATATATAAGGGAGAACCAATTACAGAAGAAGAAATTAGAGCTTTTTATGAAGTATATTATGACAAAAATAAAGTTCAAAGTAAAATACTTAATTATTTGCAAAATGTAACTGCTAAAGAAAGATATGATAATATTTACGCTTTGGCTCTTGATGAAGCAGTTCAGACAGATGATAAAGAAAGTTGAGTCTTTGATAGCTTAACCCAGAAAATTCTAAATGCAAATAGAAACAACAATAATCTCTTAAAAGAATATTATATTCCTAAAATGAAAAACTATTCAGATAGTTTGATTTGGTGGTGGGATACCCAAGATATCAAAACAACAAAAACAAACTTAGATAAAATAAAAAAAGAATATGAAGAATATTTGAATAACAAAGATTTTAAAATTCCAGAGGATTTTCAAGCTTATGCAGATAGTAAGGGAATAAATAAAGATAAGATTAAGATTGAATATGGAGCTTATCTAAAAAATACCATGAGCAAATTAGAAGTAGCTTATTTGAAACAGTTTTCACATAAGACTTTCACTGCTCAATATATGGAGATGATTGCTAATAATTTATATATTAATCCAATTACCTCATTATTCAAAAAACTCCCAGAAAAAGAGCAAATGGATTTTTCTAAAGATAAATGAGAATTAGCAATGCTTGAAAAAGTTTTCAACTCTTTCCTTATCTATTCAAATCTTTGAAATTCAGTAGAATCTTCACCAGTATTCCATGTTGAAGAAGATACTAATAAATTAGTAAAGCCTTTAGTGAAACTTTTTAACCCATCTTTGTCTTATGTATTAAAAAATCTTGTAGATAAAAGTTTAGTGGAAATTAACTTGGGGGTTTGAAATGAAACAACCAACATAGGTGCTTTATCTCATAATTATACTACATTCTGAGAGAGTTATGGTAGAGTTTGGCTTTATAATGCTATGACTGCCATCAAGTCAGACTTAATAACTACCAATTTTATTAAACTTATGCAAAAATATAAGGCAGTGCTTGATAAACCTTATAAAAATAATTTGTTAGTAGAGAGTTTCTTTGCAAAAGAGAAGAACTTATATCAAATATTAAGGAACTTTATGCCATATTATATGATTTTGCCACCTGAAATTTGAGCAACAGGTGCCTTTAATAGTTCTGATGTTGATTCTCTTATTGAAAAAAGAGTGCAATTTGCTAATAGCAAATATATGGATGCTTCATCAAAAATGAAAGAAAAAATACAAGAAGGAAATTATTCTTACCAATCTTTCATTAGAAAAGCAGATTCAAAATTATCTTGAATCACTCTTAATTCAAAATTATTGTTAAATAACCATGAAATTGTAAGTATGGAATGAGTAGACCAATTTTATGCTTTACCTAATTATAGTGAGAAACAGATAATTACTATAGGAAAAGAAATTGGGGGAGATTTGCCAAATGATGCAACCTTATTGCAATCTTTTATGAGAACAAACTTTTATAAAAAACTCACTGGAATAAGCAAATATATTTCACCAGTCCTTTATGATGAAACATCAAAACAATTCAGTTATAATGATATATTCCACTCAACATTATGGAATGCAATTAGTGAGTGAGATGTAAAGAAATTTGAGCTTACAAAAACTTTAGTTTGAAATGGAGAAACAACAAATCTTCTGAAGTGAGTTACTCAAAATATAGCTAAAGTAAATTTGCCATCTTTTGCATCTAGAGATTGGATTTCTAGATATAGTGATTTGAATAATCAGTGAATGGTTTCTCAAGTTAAAGCTGGTACAGTTGGAACTTTTCAAGATAATTTGCCTATGTATGCTTTGCTTGTGAGCTATGGATTAGAACATATTCCATTTTATCAACATCACTATTTATCCTCTCTTCTAAAATTAAAACTACAAGACCAAACTACAAATCCTTGAACATTTTTTAAGGTATGAACAGATAATGTCTTAAATGTATTAAGTGATAGTTTAACAAAAAAAACTTATCAAAAAGATATTGACAACTATATTAAGACCAATATTAAAGGGAACAAATGAAATTTAACACCAGAAGAAAAGAAAAATAAATGAGTTAAAGAATTTACTACTGCTTCTGATGCTAAAAGTTTATGAAGATATTATAATTCAATTATTTCTTATGAAGTAGGAAAGGCTAAATTACTGCAAGACACTATTGATTTGTGGAAAGAATATAATACTGCTATAGATGGTGCAAATAAAGATATATTCTCAGTAGCTTATCCATCTGCCAATGTTCAAAAAAACAAGAAAGAAGCCTATGAGAATATAATTGATACTACCCTTTGATATTATGAGAGACAAGCCAATCAATTGTTGATGTCTTTGTGGGGAAGTTATTATTTCCAAAGATTTAATATGTCTTCTTCTTATTTAGCCTCTGTAAAAGAAAATCTTTCTAAGCTTTCTGTCTCAGATGTTTTAAAGGGGACTCTTTATCAAATGATACAAGATATATCTCCAATTGGAGTATCTTATGGTGCTGGTGTTGCTCAACCTATTACCAACAATGCCAATATGGTTAAAACTCTTGAACAATCTTTAAGTCTTGAATTGTTGCGAAATGATGTCAAAACAAGAGGATGGTGGTTTTTTAGAGATGTAGATAAAAAAGAAGATCCTAAAGCTCTCTTTAATTATCTCAAATCATATCATATTCAAACTGGGTTTTATACTTATTTGCTTATGTTGAGGGAAATTGTTGAACCAGATGTATTTCAAAGGCATGATTTAGCAAAAGAGCAAACTATTGAAATCTGGGCAACAGTTGGTACACATAAAACAACAGAAGAACAAAAAGCAAGAACATATCTTGAATTAGGGCTTATTTCTGCTTATGAATATTTCATTATGGCTAATCCTTCTTGAGAGGGGTGGGAATGAGTTTCTTATAAAGATATTGGACATGCTATGGGATTTGAAACTGAAGCAACTTCTTATCAAGAATTTAGAACTACAGTTAAAAAGAATATTGAGCAAAGATTTGCTCAAACTGCAAAACTTATTGATGGATTATTGTTCATAATAACAATGAATGATAATTATCAAGATGTTAATGTTGCAGATGCTAAAATCATGAATGCTTCAAACCTCTGGTTAAAGGATTATACAGAGTTATTATGAGAACCTATGGTAGTGAATGATCTCATTATGTTCTTATATGGGGCAGATTACCTTCAAGTGATGCAAGATACAACTTCTCAAAGTAATTTCATCAATGAAATTAAACAAGAAGTAGTTCAAAATCCAAAAGAGGATATTGGGTCAATTGCTTTAAGAATAGTAAAAACAGAAAACCCAAATTTAGAAAAAGGAGATAAAGAAAATATAGCCAAAGCAAGCTTGAAACTTATGAAAAATACTCCTTTTATGAAATGGTTGGCTTATTATTCTTTATATTCCTATGATAATCTTAATATTAATTACAATCTTTATTACCAAAATTACATAAAGAAATATGCACAAGAAGATGGTTATCATTACTTTAATACTGCATTAACTCAAAAAAAGAGTGCAGCAAGTACTGCATTAAGTTGAGTTTGGGATTTATGAGTTTGATCCGTAAATGCTCTCTTTAATTCTGTGTGACAAGCATTTTGAAATACTCTAAATTATTTTTGAGTGAGTGAAGTGAAAACTGCCATTGAAACTATTGATACTATCACTAATGAATTTATAAATCCTAAATGAAAAACTATTTCTGGTGGTTGGAATGATGATAGGCATTGAGTTGATTTAGGTAATACATTGTCATTTTCTAATATGATTTCAGATGTAGGAACAATGCTTTTTGCTCAAGGATGGAGATTTGATCAAGATTTTAGAGGTAAAGATTTAAAAATTCTTACTGAATATATTAGGCTTAATGATTATATCAAATATCTTTATTCAACTTGATGAAAAAATGACTTCTTGGATGGATTAAGGTCTACTGTTAATGTAAATCAGATCACTGAAAAAATGATTGAAAACTCATATACTTTATGAGAAAACTTGCAAACTAACAATTTTGCTCTATTGAATTATATTCTTTCAAATGAAAAATATCAAGCTACTCATATTTATCCTTGAGATAGTTTGGCAAAATGGAATGAGTTGAATAAGCTTAATGTTATTGCCTTTAATTATTTCTCTTATGAAGAGGATAAAGATAGTATTTTGTCAGCTTCAGAAGTGTTAGATGCTTTAAAAAGTGGAGGTTTGGCAGATTGAGTAGATGTAAGTAAGATAGAATGGGAGTGGTTTGTAGATGGATTAAAGTATATTGAATGTAAATCTAGTTCTCAATGTGAAAGTATGATTAAAGAAGTAAAAGCTTTACCTTGATGGACTGCTTTTGATGCTTATATCAAGAATAAAGTTGAAAGTATAGAGAAAGCAAATAAAGATAAACAATTTGATAAAAAACAGAAAAAAATAGTTGAAGACACTATTAGTGCATTGAAAGATTTAGTGGGTTCTATCATTTCACAAAAAATTAACACTGAAAATATTAAAGGTTGAGAAGTTCCAATATGGGATATTGTTGGATTCTGGGAAACTGAAAAAGCTTCTTGTAAACAAAAATTCCCTAATACCTCTTCTAAGGAATTCTGAACTTGTATGTCAGATGCTATTATTGCTAGTGATGCAGGTAGGACAGCTGCTAAAAATCAAGGAGTGCTTTTTCATGGGCAATGTGTTTGGGGTTCAAATATTTTTAGAGCTTGGTCAAATCCTGATACTAAATCAGTAGCATATTCTTGAAATTGACATTTGCAAGTGAAGTCAATGTCAAGGATAGTTTCAGACATAACAACTGTACAAAAAAATTGATTGGGAAGTTTTTCAGTAAATGGTATTCCTTGATACTGAAATGCTTTAGACACTTGATTAAGATATTGTGCTATTGCAGTCAATGACTTTAAAAAATATGTTCCTAATATGATTTTTTCATCTGCTCCAACTGCAACAAATAGAGCTGGACATACTGGATATGTGGTTAATGTAGAGAATTGTGATAAAGAGAATACTTGTAAAATAGCTACACTTGAAACCAATACTCTCCAAAAATGATATTCAGGAGGTAAATGTGAAGCAAAAAAATGTTATAATGGTGGTGCATTAAAATGAACTCCAGCCTATCCTTATAAATTCATTGCAGGATACTATAACAACAGTTTTCAAAGAGTCATAAATAGATGATTTACATGATTTGCAGATCTCAATAGACCCTATAATTATAGAATGGTACAAAAGCTTTATGGTAAAGTTACACAAGATTCCATAAACAAATTCTGTGCAGATTATGATAACAACATAAAGCAATTTAAGTAAAATTAAAAAGGAGAATAGATTTGTTCTATCTCCTTTTTTTATATCAAGAAACACTAGGTAGTACCATCTCCAAAATGAAAATAAGAAAAGGAAAGTGTCCAGAATGAATATTTCCTCCTTTAATTATTTTTTGTTTTAAAAACAAATAGGACAATATAATCATTATCATGATACAAAGCTAGTGTGTTTTGATAATCTGGATTCTGAGAAGTTAAAATAGATAAAATTTTAGTTGGGTTCTTTTCTAAGAAATTGATGGAATATTTAACTAAATTTGAATAAGTTGATCTAGCAAAAACACAAGCAATTGAGTCTTCAGGTAATTCTTCTTTGTTATATAAGATTTTTCAATCTTCAGATATCAAAGTTTTAATAAGAGGCAAAACTTCTTCAAAACTTCTTTTTTCTTTAGCAATGGTTTGCAAATTGAAACAATTATATACATCAAGATTAGAATCTATGAATTCTATTGTTTTAATTGAAGCAACTTCTCTATTATTTAACAGATTTCTAACCTTATCTACTACTTTGTTAAAATTAAATTCAATATTTTTAGGGTATTGAGACCATTTGGTTTCCATAGCAGTTCCCCTGAACATTTTAGATGAATGATAATAGAGAAACTCTTTTCTGTAAGGAATTTTCATCTTAGATAAATCTTGATCAAAAGAACTTGCTCAATCAAACATTCTTTCAGTGCTTTCTACTTTCATTAAATTCCATTTAGATATATCTTGGTTAAATGAAATAGCATCTGTAAACATTTCTCTCATATCTTTAACTTTACTAGTGTCCCAATTGCCAATTGGTTGATTGAATGAACTTGCTCATCTAAACATGTTTAACATTTCTTCTACATTGCTAGTATTCCAATTTCAGATTGGTTGATTGAATGAAATAGCATCTGTAAACATATTTCACATATCTTTAACATTACCAGTATTCCAATTATTTAATGGTTGATTAAATAATCTTGCTTCATAAAACATTTGAAACATCTTAGTAACCTTACTAGTGTCCCAGTTATTTATATTTTGATTAAATGATATTGCTTCAGAAAACATATAACTCATATCAGTTACCTTACTTGTGTTCCAATTTGAAATATCTTGATTAAATAATCTTGCTTCATAAAACATTGCTCTCATCTCAATCACTTTACTAGTATTCCAGTTATTTAATGGTTGATTAAATGAAAATGCAGTAGAAAACATATATCACATCTTAGTCACCTTGCTAGTATCCCAATTATTTATATTTTGATTAAATGATGTTGCTCAACCAAACATATGACTCATATTAGTAACATTACTAACATTCCAATTATTCAAAGGTTGATTGAATGATCTTGCTCAATAAAACATCCATGACATATCAGTCACATTACTAGTATCCCAATTATTTAATGGTTGATTAAATGAGGTTGCTCAATTAAACATTCCAATCATATTAGTTATCTTACTTACATTCCAATTATTAAGAGGTTGATTAAATAGTTCTGCATCTTTAAACATTTCTTCCATGGTAGTGACATTAGAAGTGTCCCAATTTGATATATTATCATTAAAATTCTTGACATTAAAGAAAGATCTTTTCATGTTTTTAATGTTAGAAGTATCCCAATTAGCAATTGTTCCAACATATGTTTCTACACTTTCAAAAGCTCACTCAAGATTATCCAATCAAGAAATATCAACATCAGTAAGATCTACTCAATTTCTAATCCATATTTTGAGTTCATCTAAATCTTTTGGTTTTTTCATGTCTATTATTTTAGTTAAAAGGTTAGGAAAGAAAACATTAGTCCTTTAGATTAAGGTTTAATGCCTTAATACATATATCTTTATTATATTAATAATATAGAGAAAAAACCCTTAATGCTAAAGGATAAACCCTAAAAAAGCTATCAACATATTCTATTATGTCTAAAAAAACAATTTTTTCTTTTTATATAAAAAGGTTAGGACAAAAAACTTCAATGCTTTAGTATTAAAGTTTTTAAAAAGCCTAATATTATCTTTAATATATAATTTTATCTTAAGAAGTAGTAATAATGTTTAGAACAACAAAGAAAATTTTAAGTGTGATTTTGGCAAGTTGTCTTATATCACAATACTTTGGTCTTTGGTGCATTAACAATAAATAGAGTTGAGGCTGCTCCTGCTTCTAGTACAACACTTAAAAGAAGTATGTTTTATAGTTCAGAAGATGGTAAAATAGTGAATTATGATCTCTTACATCTTGATTGAAAAACAGGAGAATTTAATAATCCTAACTATTGGAATAAATGGGATAGGTGAGGATTTACACGTAGTGAGTGGTCTATTGGTTCAAATGCTATTGATGGATGAGGGTCTATAACCTCAAAGTTACCAGTGGTTGATGATAATAAATCTTATAAAATCAATACTATTGATATTAAAGGAAAGGTGAGAATTCCATGAAATAGTGGTTGGTGAGTTACTGGATTGCAAACTGGTTTCAAGTTAAATTACAATATGTTTTTTGAAATCACAAGAGATGGTGATGCTTGATTAAGGTATCGCTGAAAAGACTTGGGATTGCCTGTAGCTGTGAAATATGCTCAAGAATTGAAAACATTTCCAAATGGAAAATTGATAGATATACCAGAGACAAAAAACAATACTCATGGAGATCCAGCAGCATTATTTAAATATACAAATGAACAGGGAGAAAAAGCAATATTGTTCTTTCCACTTCCCTCATGAACAGGAGAAAAAGATTTTGAATTTATTTTAGATAAAACAAGAGGTAGACTTATTTTTGATAATAAAACTTATGAATTTGATATTTCAGAAAATGGTTTTAGACCATGATATAACATTAATAGTAATAATTCATTTGTTCAACATGAATCAGTAACTACTAGTTATGATGTTGGGTTTTCATTAGAAAAATTTAATATTTCTTTGCAAGAATTAGGAAGTATTAAAATTACCTCAGAAATTGCAAATGATCTAAGTAAAAATGAAGTTAATGTATATCTTTTTGGGAAAAAACAAGAGCAAAGAATTGAAAACAACAAAAAACTAAATGTGCTTTATGAATCAAACCCATTAAATGTAACTAAAATAAATCAGCTTGAAAATCATGGGTATATTGTAGCAAGTAATCAAGCAGATGTTGATAGAAATGTTGATAATGATAAATTAAATGCTTCTCTATTGAATTCAGATTTGTCTTATGTTGGAAATAGTAGATTCCCTAATAAAAGAGGGTTTTATGATATTGAGGGACATATTGCAATAGAGAGAAATGATTTTTCTTGTGAAAATTGGGCAGGAACATTTAATATTCCATCAAAACAACCAGATAATACTCCTTGTTCTAGGAGATATGTTACTAGAGAAGGAATTGGAGTAAAAAGTTTAAATATTGCTGGTCTACAAGCTGCTCCTAGAATGCATAAAGATGGATGAACTTATTATATTGCTTGAAGAGAAGAATATGCAAGAGCAATTGGTAATTATGATAAAAAATTCTTAAATTATAAGATATTCCCAAAATTTAATTCTTGATTATTTTTCTTTGAAGACAAGCTTTTCTATGCAACTAATGTCAGTTCATATGATGCTAGTCCAGTACACTCTTCTAGTACTTTTGATGAAGCACATTCTTTTGGAAATATTGAGGGATATATTAAAGATGGACAGGAGGGAAGCAATGAATATTTTTTCTTTTCAAAAAAGTGAGAAGATAAAATACAAATAAATAAGATGGATATTGCTAATACCACTAATATTGACTCACTTGTTAAAGAACAATTTATTTTTGGTGAGCAGGATAACTTTACTTTACCTTGATTAAAGGCAATTAATGGTTATGGAGAGTTAATTTATACCATTCAAGATGAAGGTCAAGGTGTAAAAGTATCTCTTTGGAAATTAAGAGGAGACCTTAGACAAAAACCTGAATTATTAGATGAAAAAACATTTCCAACTGAATATACAACTACTGGTAAAAATTTCATTAGAAATAATGCCCTTTATTTTGCCTTAGAAAATAGAACACAAGGTACATCAAAAGTTGTTGGTCTTGGATATGTTGATCTTTCACAAGCTAAAGTAGATAAAGATGTAGCATGTGATGGGAATGTAACCTTTGAAGAATTTAGTCCATCAGTTTTTACCACTAAAGAAGATAATGGTAAAAAAATGTGTTATAGAGCATTGGATGCTTATGGAAATTATAAGTATGTTGCTTCACCAGTAATTTCTGGACTGGGAGATAAACAAATCAATATTAAAACTGTAGGGATTTCAAATAAAGTACCAGATAAAGATAATTTATCTGCTTATAAATCTTATGAGTTAGGTGTCAAATTTGAAGACAATAAAACTTATCCTGATAGTTTAAAAGTTAAAGAATCAATAGTATCAAAAGATACTGATTGTCAAAACATAAGTTCTTGGGATTCAGAATATGAAATTGATCAAGATACTGTTAAAAAATATGAAATATCTGATGAATCTAAAAATAATAAAAAGTTGTGTTTAACAGTAGAAAATGTTTTTGGTGAGGTTCACAAACAAGAAGTTAGTTTTCCTAATAAAGTAGATGCAACAAAGCCTATCATACAGGCTAAATATCAAGAAAAACAAAGTCTATTATGATCATCTGATATTATTGATCTTTCAAATAGTATTGCAGATATTAGTGATGGAAATGATAATCCACATGCTTGGGAAAATTGGAATAAGGAGACTGGTTTGAAGTTTGTTAATGTTACTGATGCTAGTAATCCAATAGAAATGAGTTATCAAGAAAGAATATTTACACCTACAAGGATTGGAAACTATATTTTTAAGATTTATGCTATTGATGAAGCTGGCAATGAATCAGATCCAATAACCTTAAATGTTATAATTAAAGGGTATGACAAAAGAGAATTGAGTCAAAATTTAAATGCCTTACAGAATAAATCACAAAACAACAAAGCAATTTTTACAGGGAATTCTGAGAATGATACTGTAAATCTTATTGCTAAAGCTAATAGAATCATAAATGATGACAATGCTAGTAAACAGGATATTGATGAATGTATAAGCCAAATCAAAGAAGTATTACCTTTGATTAAACTAGATACTACTGCACCTACTATAACTTCTACTAATGAACTAGAATTTCCAGTTGGTGATGAATTGCCTGAAAATTATTTCAAAAAATATCTTACTGTTACAGATGATTATACTACTCATGTTTCTTGGGATAATTTTATTGAACTAGATTCTGATAATTCTGAAACAGTTGATAAAAATTCTGTTGGAAGTTATAGAATTGTTGTGAAAGTTACTGATGAAAAGGGAAATGTTGGAAAATTAACAAGAAGTGTAGCTATTGTTTCAAATGATAAAAATAATCTCAATGATTATATTTCTACACTTGAAAAGAAACTTACAGACAATGATAAAAAGATTGTTGAATGAAAAGTTGAATTAAAAAATCTTATTGCAAACATTAAAACAACTGTAGTAAATAATACTAATGCCACTAAGGCACAAATTGCTAAGGCTATTGAGGATTTAACAAGAGCTGATGGTAATCTTGTATTTGATACTATCCCACCAGTAATTGAAGGAGTTATTGAAGAAGTAACCAAGAAAGTTGGAGAAACACTTGACATCATGAATAATATTACTGCTACTGATAAGAAAAAAGTAGATTGAGAATCTACAAACATTACAGTAACTCATACAACAAGTTGAAATTGTAATTCAAATAGAGCAGGAAATGTTTGTGTAGTTACTTATAGCGCTACTGATGAAGCAGGAAATTCTGTATCAAAAACAAGCACTATCACTATCAAGAAGAATAGTTTTGATGTATTAAATGGAACTCTTTCAAATGGAGATAATGCACTGACAAACTCTAAACTTATCCATGATAATAATTATACTGCTTTGAAAAATAAAATCAAAAAGATTAGGGATTATGTGAATGATAATCAAGATACTTTGACAAAGGCAAAACTCAATGAATTAGATACTGAATTAAAAACTTTAATTGGAAATCTTAATCATGATACTGTTAGCCCACAACTTAAAACTCCTTATGCTTGAAATACTTTCAAAGTAGGTAATTCTTATAACTTTAAAGAAAACACAACAGCTACTGATGATGTAGATGGTGAAATAAGTGCTGAAAATATTAAGGTATTTGCAAAAGAAAATCAGGAATTACCAAATCTTAATAAAGTTGGAACATATACTTTCACAGTAAGTGCTATTGATGCTCATGGTAATAAAACAGAAGTAGAAGTAACAGTTTCTGTGTGAGAAAATGATAAATCAGAGTTAATCTCTAACATTGAAAAAGCAGATACTGCTATTTGAGATGTTAAACTACTTAGGAATAAAGCTTATGATGATGTTGTTGCTGAAAGAGCAAAAGCAGAAATACTTAAAAATAATGTCAATGCTACAGCAACTGAAATTGAAACTATGAATCAATCATTAACAGATTTGATTGCTAAAACTAAACAAGATAACAGACCACCTGTTGTATTAAAAAATCCAGTTGTTTCTTTTGAAGTTGGAGATACAATACCTAACAATTTTCAACTCATAGGATTAGAATTGACTGATAAAGATAACACTGCTTTAACTCCTGAGATTTTGCTTAACAGAGTTGCTTGTGATTTAAAAGATGTACCTTTGCATCAAGTAGGAACTTATAGTGTTGCTTGTACAGTAGCTGATGATAATAATAACATTAATAACTTCAAGAGAACAATAGTTATTGCAAAAAATGATAATAGTAAACTTATTGAAAAATATGCAGCATTGGAAAAGTCAAGAGATACAACAAAAGGGATTGGAGATAAAGTAAAAAAAGAAATTAATAAAAAATTAACTGAAGCAAAAGAAGTGATAGACAATAATAATGCTAGTAAACAAGATATTGCTGAAGCAATCAAAAAGATAGAAATATATATCAAATATATTGAATCAGATGAGAATAAACCAGTCATCACTGTACCACATGAGAAAAGAACTTTTGATACAAAAACAAAACTTTTGCTTATGTCTGGTGTAACAGCAATGGATAAAAAAGATGGAAATATCACAAAGAATATCACTACTAGTGTTGATGGTGAATGGAATAAAACAGGAAAGGTTATTATCACTTATAAAGTAGTTAATTCATTAGGATTTGAAAATATTAAAAAGGTAGAAGTAACTATTGTAGATGAATTACCAAATAATGATAGTAATTCCACAACTAGTTCTGGTGGTGGAAGTTGGCGAGCAAACAACACTTCTTCATTATCTAGTAATACTGCTTCTACAACAGTTGAAAAAACAACTCCAAAAAATACAGTTGTTCAACCTAGTAAAGAAGAAAAAGAAACATCTATTAAAGATATTTTACTGAAAGAAATGGAAAAGGATAATACTAATAAAGATAATAACTCAAACAGCAAGAAAGTGAAAAATAGAAAAAAAGATGTATTGGATGGAAAATTTGAATCCAAAGAACATCTTAATGCTTATAAATGGGCATTAACTAATTGAATAATTGATGAAAACACTTTTCCTGCTTCTACTATTTATGAATGAATCACAAGAGCAGAATTAGCAACAATCACTGCTAACTTTATGGAGATGCAGAAAGGGAAATTTAAATTTTCAAAAGCAAGATGTACTAAGTTTAAAGATTTGGATAGTATTGAAAATGAAGTAATTAAAGATGGTGTTGTTAGAGCTTGTAGATATGCAATTATGGGAATGCACAATGATGGAATCCACCAAATTGATTATTTTGAACCACATAAGAAACTTTACAGATATGATTTAGCTACTGTATTAAGTAGAATGTTGTATCAAAATGCTTATGAAAATACATCAAAAAAAGGAAACTATTGGGACAAACACCTTGCAAATCTTTATAAACAAAATATTATTAAGTCTGCAGACCCTAACATTTCAGAACTTAAACAATGGGTATTGCTTATGCTTCAAAGATATGCAAAATAAATCCAGAAAAGACTATCACATGATAGTCTTTTTTTAAACCCATATACAGTGCTTGAATATACAGTACCAAATAGCATAGAGCATGATGGACATACTTGGGAACTACCTATAAACTGAGAGGTGTTAACAAATAAATGGTATGGAAAGAATAGGACAATAAGGATGAAAGTGTCAACTGATTTAGCATGGTGAATGGAAAGGAGTATCCCTTGAGGTACACTAAAAGCAAATGCATATTTTGTGATGAATCCAAATGGATTAATAAAGAAACTTGGAGGAAATCCAAAGGCATTTTGTAGGAGTGGATATAGAGAACAAGGATTAACTTGTGTAGCTGATTGTATTAACCCTATTTATCTAGATACTAACTGAGTCACTGTTAAAGCCAAAGCTTGTGCTAAAGCAGGTCAATCTTACCAATGGAACTGAGATAACTGGTATGTGGCTAGAGCTTGATGGGATATTCAAAATAAGATTTTTACTGATAATGTTCAAGCCAATAGAATTGTTACCTCTAAAGTTACTAGTATGTTTCAATTATTCCAAAATAGAGCAGATTTTAATCAAGATATATCAAACTGGGATACTAGTAATGTAACTGATATGAGATGGTTGTTCTTGGGTGCAAAATCATTCAATCAACCAATTGGTAATTGGGATACTAGTAAGATAACTGATATGACAAATATGTTTAATTGAGCAACATCATTTAATCAAGATATATCAAATTGGAATACTAGTAATGTGACTAATATGTCTTTGATGTTTGCTGATGCAACATCATTCAATCAACCATTAGATAATTGGGATACTAGCAAGGTGACTAATATGTGGTGGATGTTTTTAAGAGCAGAAAAATTTAATCAACCTCTTAATAATTGGAATACTAGTAATGTAACTGATATGAATACTATGTTCTGAAGTGCAACATCATTTAACCAACCTCTTAACAATTGGAATACTAGTAAGGTGACTAATATGGGAGCTATGTTTTCTAGAGCAACTTCATTTAATCAAGATATTTGAAATTGGAATACTAGCAAGGTGACTAATATGAAAGCAATGTTCTCTTGAGCAGTTTTATTCAATCAAAATATATCCAATTGGGATACTAGTAAGGTAACTAATATGTATAGCATGTTTGGTTGAGCAACATCATTTAACCAACCTCTTAACAATTGGAATACTAGTAAGGTTACTGATATGGGTGGAATGTTCTTCTGATCAAAATTATTTAATCAACCTTTAAATAATTGGGATACTAGTAATGTGACTAATATGAAATGGATGTTTGATTGAGCAACCTCATTTAATCATTCCTATGCACCATTCTATAACTTCTCAACTAGTAATAAAAAATAAAAAGTGAATATTATTAAAAACTCCTTTTCAGAACTTCTGAAAGGAGTTTTTTTGATAAAAGTTATTTTAGTCCACAATTCTTTTTTTATTTAACAAAAACTTGTTTTTTCTAAAAAAATAATTATAACTATAATAGTTATTTTATATATTTCAAATTTCCAATTATAATGAATTGAATATCTCCTATGATTCCAAAAGATTGAAAAGTTGATTATCTTATCCTTTGAACTTTCCCTTGAAAAAAGACTTTAGAGTTGAAGAAAAAATATAGAAGCACAGCTTATTATATGAATAGAAATAATTGCTTTTGGGAAATAATTGGTTATTGTTTCCAAGATGAATACCCAACTCTGAAAGAAAAAGTAGAAAGACTTGTTGCCCTTAAAAAAATTTTCTCAAAGAAGAATAATTTAACTGAAGATGAATTGAAGGAAAAAATACAAGAAATTGTAGAGCTTCAGCAAAGCATAGTTAATATCACTCATATTGCTTTATGGGATTGTTGTAAATCTGCTAAAAACACTTCTAGTTCAGATAATAGCTTAGAAGTTACTTTGCATAATGAATTAACTAAGGTTTTTTCAATGAAACAAATTGCAGAAATATCAATTATTCAAAATGGGAAATCCATTATTAAAGACAAAAAAGAAATCTATCAATTCAAAGTTAAGGGAGAACTTCAAAATGCTCAATATAGAGCATATTCTACTAGCAATTGAGGGTTTAGACATATACCAATTCTTCAAAAGATGGAAGATTGGAAACAAATGTTTGAAGATATAAAAAGAAAAAAGAGCTAAGCTCTTTTTTTTAAGAATTAAGCTATATAAGAAGATAGATTTAATTCATTATACAAAGATTTTAATGAAAAGAAATTTCAATATTCTTTGAGGCTTTTGAATTGCAGAGAAAGAATTAGCTCAAAAGAAGACTAATGTAAGAGATATTATTATGAAATATTATGAAATTGGAGTAGAAGAGTTTTTTGTTGGGTATAACCCTCCTTATTGGCATTCTCTCTATGCTTTTTCTATTTCTCCAAATGGAAGATTTTGAGAAAATGAAAACATTTCCTCTTTTGAGACTCTTAAAGAAGCAGTAGAGATTATTCATTCTCTTAAAAGAAAAGATTGAGATAATTGCAAAGTGTTGTTGACTATGAATGGGTGGCAATATTCAGATATTGCTTTCCCTTTAATGAAAAAGATACTTGATGAAGCTAATCAATTGGCTATTGATGGGGTTATCATTGGGAACTTTGAATGGATGCAATATTTAGCAGAAGTTGGATATAAGGGAAGAATATCAATTTCAACAATTCTTAATACCTATTCAGCTGAGGCAGTACAGTTTTGGTTAGAATTTGGGAAAGCTCACAACCTAAACATTTACAGAATAGTATTACCAAGAGAGGTAACTCTGAAGGAAATATCTGAAATAATTCCTCAATTCCCTCATGTAAATTTTGAAGTTTTTGGACAAGGAGATTATTGTAGGTATGCTAATGGAAATTGCTTTGCAGAGCATAAATATTTTTCAAGGGATCTTTGCACTTTTGTACTAAAGCAGGGTATGAATATCAAGAAAAGGTTGAGATATGACTTTAAAAAGATTATTAAAGATCAAAATTTGTCTGAAGGGGAAAAACAATATTTGATGGACTCTAGATTAGAGGCTTTTGATTTCAATAAAGATGAATGGCAAGATGTTGATTATCTTTTCATTTGAAACCCTCTCATAAAGACAGACAACTGAATTTTTGACAGATATGCAAGAGAAACAGAAAGCTTAATTAACAAAAAATTGAGCCTTAAAGAACAAATGTTTTTGGAACTTATCACCAAAGAAACCCTTAAAGAGCTTATGGCTAATGAAAAGAAATATTACTATGATTCTTTACAGCCTGAGACCTCTCCTCACAATAAAATGGTATTAAATCATAATCAATTTTTCAATAATCTAATGCTCTTATGGTTGCAAGTTATTAAACAAAAAGAACATACACCTCTTTGGCTAAAACAAAGTTTCCCTATCTTAAAAGAAAAGTTTTTAAAAATAGGAAAAATGATTGAGCAAGGTCAAGAATATTTTAAAACACAAATAAAAGAAAGAGGAGCTTTTGGATTAGAAACTTATTACAAATTTATGCTTTATAACAGGACTTCTTTGCCTTATTTTGCTTTCTTCAACACTTTCCCTAATATTGATGTAGTGAAAATTCCTTTGAGATGAAGAGATGCAAGTGTGTTTAAATTGGGATTAGAACTCATTGATGATGCTATCAATAATCCTGAAAAATATATGGGAATTGAACACCAATCTCTCCAATATTTGCATTATCAACCCTTGAATTAAATTGAGAAATAATAAAAAGTCTTAGATTTTTCTAAGACTTTTTTGTTTAATTGATTTATTGGCTCATGGCAAAGTTATTGATACCATAAGTTAAGACTACCCACAAGATAATGGAAAGAGGCAATAACATTCCTCCCCAAGATTTACCTTGAGATTTGAAAGCATAACCAATTGAAATACCAAGAATAAGAACCATGACCACAAACAAGAAGATTGAAAGAGCCATTAGTCCTATTGTTGTTCCCATTGAAGCATGAACAAAACCAAGTTGATATGCTTGATAAATAAACCAGATAAGAGAAGCTCCACCACCAATTACTAGTTGGAGCATAGCACCTATTAAATTTCTATCAGCAAGAGGATTTTGTCCATTGTTAGCATTTAGTGATAGTTTTTCCTTTTCTTTATCCCAATCAATTGGATGATAAGGTCTGTTGTTTTTCTTTGACATAGTAATATGTAATTAATAATTAAATCTAAATGAGAGGAGTATAAATCAATCTATGCTCTAGATCTGAAGCTACTAATCCTTTTATAGCACTCAAATCAATATTTGACATATATTGAGCATTTCCCCTTTGAAAAGTTTTATAAGTATTAGGGTCAAAGTTTTTAATAAAGAGATCAAATTTCTTGCATTCCCTAGCACAAGGTCTATCTAAAGGATAATAAGATCTTTCAATATCTTTAACTCAACAAGTATCACATAACCTTCAGACAAAGATAATCCCATAAGGGTAATATACATCTATACTATGCTTATGATCTGTGAACATGTCTGGGTATCTTTCATTATAGTCTAATGATGCTCTTTTAACTCCTTGTAACTCTGCAAAACTCCAAAATTGAGGAGTGTGGAGAGCTGTTCTTGAAAGCATTTTTTTCTGGTTATAAGTTATCTCTTCCCTAATTTGCTTTATCTCTTCTGGAGTTTTATTTTTCATGATTTCTCCAGGTATCTTTACTGCATCTTCCCAACCATTAGCTTCCACCAAAGGCATTTTCAATGTTTTTCCAAAGAGCCTTCAAAAAACAGGAATAAGATTAGGATATTTTTTTAGCAAAATTAGAGTTCCCACATCATTTACTACCACCTCCACTTTCTTTGAATTTGGGTTAATAGCATAAGCATTGCTATCTAAATAAGCAAAATTTTCTTCAAGTCTATTTTTAACAATAGGACTCCCCCAATAAGAAGTTAAGAATACAAAGTTCAATTTTTTGTGAGAAATATGTTCTTTATTAAACTTTTGAAATTGTTCAATGGCATATTTTGTTTCCCTTAGAGTTGGCACTAACCATTCACATTGTTCAGTCCCCCAATAGACTCCATCAAGCATTTTCTTTATGGCATCTTTTCAAAAGACTTTCTTTATTGCAGATAAAGACTTAACTTGTATTTCATATTGAGGTGAGATTTCTTCTGACAATTCTCCAACAAAAGTTTTAGAAAACCATTCTGCTATTTCTTTATCATTTGAGAAGAGCAAATCCTCAATATTTTCAAATATTTCATTGTTAATGATATTGATATAGAGCCTCATAAATATTTTATTTTATGTAAAATTTCTATCATATATTTTATAGTTTTTTAGAAATTTTGCAAGAAAAAAAGACACTTTAAATGTCTTTTTTATGTTTTCTTTCAATAGTAATCTTTTCAGGAAGATAGCTACACATAAATACAATAAATTTTTCAAATACTTGGGTAAGTTTCTCTAACTCTCCTGTTTCTACAAAACCATAAGAGGACAAAAATTCAAGTCTATAATTGTGGTTGGTTATAGTAATCCATTTATAACCTCACCATGAAAACAAAATATTCATAAGAAATCTTGATAATCTTCCATTCCCATCTCAAAATGGTTGAATAGGAACAAGAAGAAAATGCAAAGCAATTCATTTGATGAAATAATTTTTTATTTCTTGTATTTTGTTAAGCAAATAATCAACTAATTCATCAATTTCTGCAATGCTTTCTACTGGAAGGAAGCCTTCACATTTGTTCATTCTGACTACATGGTTTCTATAATTATGCTCATTTAAGGATGTATTGTTTTTAATGTAACCTTCAATAAACTCATAATAATTTATTTTAACCAAATCATCTTTGGTTATTGTTTGAGGTTTGCATAAATATTCCCTCATAATCATTTCAAAAGTTTTTTTATAAGATTTAATAATATCAATATTCTCAATTTTTGAAATATATTTTTCTTGTTCTTCCTTTGTCTTAATCCAATTTGGGAAGACTCCCCTATGAACAAAATCTACTTCATCAGGACTAATCTTATAACCCTCAATTGTTGTTGAATGATAGATATCTTTTGCTTCCTCTGCTATTACCTCTCTTTTAATTACTTCCTTTGAAAAAGTTGGTATTTCTATTTTCAACGTTTCCATGTCTCATTCAATATTTTTTGCAGTTTGAATAATTTTGTCAATTGCATGTTTCATTCTAATTACAGATCCAGTTGTTTGGGGGACTATGATATTTTGTTTTTTCTCAAATTTAGAGAAAAATTGAACTGGAAACTCAATTCATTTTTCTTGCAAAAAAGGAATGAGGCTTTTGTTATAAATTTGATGTTCAATCAAGAATTTTGCTATGTTCTTATAAACATAAGTATTTTTATGAATTATTTTTTCAAAAGTTTTAACATTGAAATGAATTAGTTCTAGAAAAGTTATAATATCATGGGTATTAACCTCTCTGCTTTTTCATTGAACTTTTTTTTCAAAAAGGGTTTTCAATAAATATTCTTGAGTTAATATATTGATAGTTTTCCCTCGTTCTAAATTCTTGGTTTGAATTTTTTCAATATCCCAACTTCTATCAATAAGACATTTTATTTTCCCCATATCACTTATTTCAATCTCTCTTCATCTTTTCAAATTATATAATTCTATGCACTCAAAAACCAAGGAATGAGATTTTTTTATGTAGAAAGCTAAAGAAACAATTTTTCCATAATAATAATTTTGAAATAATTCAGTTCATAACTCTCAAAGTAATGCAAATTTATGTTCTGAATCCCATAGTTGTTGTTTTGTCTTTGATGCAGTTGTAGCAATATAAATTCCTTTATATATTTGTTCTATAAAGCTAGTTATTAAGAGAGTTTGAATCTCTTGTTTTGAGAATATTTCTTTTAAGACAGTTTCAGAAAAAACATATCCCTCTTTTTTTAAAAGTTCAATATATTTCTTTTTTAAATTAGTATTAAACTCATTAAAGTTTGTTTTGGCAACCATATTGAAACAGAACTTAGAATTAAAAAATGGTGTATGATGTTTTTTGGCTTTTAAAGCCATATAATGTATATTTATATAATATAAATTTACAAGAAAAAATTAAAAAATGGTGTATGATTGGATTTGGCTTTCAAAGCAACATTATTCTATTTTTTTCTGAAAAAAATGCAAGTAAAAATAGGAAAATGGTGTATGATTATTTTTCTTGATTTTTCAGAAAAAATGAATACAATACTCTTCAAGTATTAAAAAGAGAAAGCATTTACCTTAAAAAAATTCTTATGCCAGAAATGATTAAAGAACAAGCTCTACTCCATGAATATCTTAAAAAGCTTTTTTATGAAGCTTATGCTTTATATCATGAAAAAGATTGATTAAGTCTCAGTGAGCTTGAGGAATTAAATAAAGAAAATCCAACTCACATGAATCATATTAAAGTGTTGTTAAATCAATATGAAAACACAGATACTACCTTGTGAAATAATATGATTTTGATTAAATGATTTTGAAGTTCTCTATGAGGAGGTTTTGCCAATAAATCCTATGAAAAAAAAGTGAAGAAAGAGGACACTATACCTTTGTTTTTTCAACATTTTTCTCCTTGAAAAGCAACTTACTTTAATGCTCTTACTTTTTCTCTTAGATCAAAGAAAAATAGCAGACCAATCCACATAAGATATGATAAACTCAACACTGGATTAGTTGGAGGTTTAATGGGAGCTTGTAAAGATTTTCTCAATCCATCATTAGCAATGAGCCAAAGAAGATCTGGAATTACTAGATATGTTATGTCTATGACTTTTATTGGTAAAGATCAAGAGTTGGTAAATGAAGAAGATGCTTTAACTGCAATTTATAAGTCTTATAAAAATCCTTTATTTTGAGTTGAAATAAAAAACTATTGGGATAAAAAAACTATGTTTCAACTGTTGGCAAAAACTTTCATTACCCCAGAGATGAAAAAAATTATTTGAGATAACAAAGAAGCATTTGATTTTGTAAAAAAAATGATGAATGAAAAAGCAGAACACTTAAGAAATATGAATATCTTTTTTGATGATTATCAACAGGCAGAAGGTTGTATAAGCTTTTTCAAATCTCATTGATATGAAGCTTCTCATTTAGGAAGAGAACATTTTACTAAATATTTTGAGCATTACTTTAATACTTATATCTTTTTTGAAGAACATTTTGTTAATTGGTTAAAAGGTGTTGGATATACAATAACTAAACTATATAAAAAGGAAAATGTAAATGGATATAGACAATGAGCATTAGAGTGAGATTGTTTTAATCTTGATCTTATTCAAGGTTTATATGATATAGATGCAAATAAAGGTAAAGCTTTATGGAAAAGATTGATTGATGCTTTTGATTTCTCTTATCAAGAAGATGCTTTAAATTCTTTTTTAACCCAACCTGACCTTTCAAATTCATTAGAATTGTGTCAAGATGTTTATCAAGAATTTTTGAGAAGCATTGGAATAGCTTATGATGATAAATATATTACAAGAATTAATGCTCACATGTTAAGAGAGCCAAAAGGGGAAAAAGAGGATTGCTTATTTAAAAATATCAATTGGGTAGCTTTAAGTAAAATTCATAAATAATTCTAAAAAAGAATCTTTAATTATTTGTTGAAAATAATATGTTTAAAACAAATGAACAAGAAACAGTAAAAGCAGAAGAGCTTGAGAAAAAAAAGCAAGAGAAAGAATTGCAAAAAGAATATCAAGCCCATTTGCAACAAGATAAAAAACAACAAGAATCTTATAGAGTTTCTGAACATGATTTTTCTGTAAATGAAAATAATATAGAAAATACCAAAAACACACCTCATCATTCTGATGAAAAAATCAATACTCAAGTATCAGAGACTACTCAACAAGTTTCTATTAAGGATGTACAATTGGAACAATTAGAAAAAGAAAAAAAGGAATTTGAAAGAGAGAGGGAAGAAGCAAAAGAAATGCTTTCTAGGGATGATGAAATAAATATGGCAATAATGGCAGAATGAGAAGAAGTTATTGAGGAAGAAGACCAATGAGAAATTGCAGATGATTTGCTTGAACAACAAAAGGAAGAGGAAAAAAATAATGACTATAACAATAAGGATGATAATCAAAATAATGATAAAAATATAAAAGATGTAGCAAAATTGGGAGATAAGGTTGAAAAGGTTAAATTTGATTTAGAGGGAACTAATAATGAATTTGATCAGACTCAGAGAGAAAATTTTTCTCCAGAAGTAGTAATTGATGATGAAGATAAAGTCACTACAAAAGAAGAGATTAAGAAAGATGATAAGGAAGTTTCACAGAATGATTATGAACAAAATAAAAATGAAGAAATAAATAGCCAACCACAAACCCAAGAGAATGCAACTTTATCTTGAAGTGAGGAACTTATTGAGGAAAAACAAGATGAAGTTGAATCAACTTCAGTTTTAACTAAAGAAAATTTAACAAAAGAGCAAAAAGAAACAGTTGACCAAAAATTACTTGAACAAGCACAATTAACAGAAGAACTTAAAGCTAATTATGAAAAAGACAAACAAATTATTGATGAACAAACAGAAAAAGCTTGAGTAAGTAATCAAGAAAACATAAAAGATGTTGAAGTGGGAGGAAATATTGAAAAACAATGAACTACAACTGTTGAGGATGAAGTAGGAAATAATGATAAAGAAATTTGAGAAAATTCACAATCTCACACTTTAAATGTTGAAAATATTGTCTCAGAACAAATTATAGAAGATGAAAAAAAAGAATGAGAAGCACTAAATACTCCTAAATCTTGACTTTTGGGTGCTTTTGGTATGAATGTTGAACTTCCTCCTGAGGAAATAAAAGAAGAAACTTATAAGACTACCAGTGTATTTGATGATGCAAAATTAGAATGAAAACAAATTGTATGAACAAAGGAATTAAAAAACACTTCTAGTTGAAGAGAGGATGAAGAATTACAACAAGAAGCAATGAAAAGGTTTCAACAACAACAAATTAATACCAAATCACAACCACCTCAAACCACTCAATTAGATTCAAATATTCCTTTTCAAAAAGAACAAGAATGAATACCACCACAACCACCAGTTACTCAAACAAAAGATCAAGTTGATACTTCAATAGAAGTTATTCAAAAAATGATGGCAAATGTTAGTTACAACATAGTGCTTTCTTCTTTAACTATTAGTACAGTTGTTTCTGGATTAACGCTTATGGTTGGAGTTGGTATGTGGGTAGTTGATATGTTTTATGGGTTTAGTGTCCAATGATATTATAATTTCATCTTTTATAGTTTAATTATTGGTACTTGAGTGAGTGTCATAAGATGGAAATTGTCTCCTCATGAATAAGTATTCAAATAATAATTTTATATTTTTTTTACAAATTAATGATGGAATCTAAAACTAAAAAGACCCTTGCAGATAGAACAGAGGAATTGTTTTCAAGGCAAAGTTTAATGTTTGATGAAATGCAACTTATGAGAAGGTGTGTAATTTTGGGCTGTTGATTCATTGGCTCAAATCTAGCACATAATCTCATGAAAACTTGATTTCAAAGATTTTTGTTGGTTGATTTTGATACTATTGGGACAGAAAATTTACTTAATCAAAATTACTTCTCTGAAGATGTTGGTTTATCTAAAAGACAAGCTTTAGCTAATCATTTGATTGAGTTCTCTCCTATTGATATGGATATTGATACAGATGATAACATTGAAAATATCATTTCAGGGAAAGTTGAGTTATTTGATTGAGATATTATTTTTTTATCACCAGATAATCTTTCAATTAGAAAAAAGTTTCTTTCTTGGTTAATTCAAAAACAGAAAAAAGGAGAACTCACTAATGTCTTATTAGTAGTAGTGGGGACTAATTCAGATATGATCTTATTCCATTTAATTCAACATACTACTAAAGGAATAGAAAAATTGTTAGAACTTTACTCAGGAGATGAAAGTAATTATAGTGTTGGGGTTTGTTGAAATAAATCTGCTTACTTTATGGGGTCTTTGGTTAGTGGTTTAGTGATTTCTTATTTGAAAAATTATTGCCTCTGACAAACCACACCACTTGTTATTCAAAAGATGTGGTTAAATGATCAATCAATTTTACTGGATATTGATTAAAGGTATAATTATGGAGCTTAAATGCTCTTTTTTTTATTTTGAGAAAACTCTAAAAAGATTATAAAACTATATGAATTCTATTATTAGAAGATAGTATCAAAAAATAAGTCTATAAAAAACTATTCTTAAAAGAAGGTTTGAAACTTAAAAGGAACAAAAATATTGCTCTCTAAAACAATATGTTATTCAAACTGTTGCATATAATAAATCATTTTAAGAGGATATAACAGATTAATATTTAATTAATATAATTATATAACTGCATGAACACTATACAAGATATGAAGTGATCAAAGCTAATAATGCTAATTGGAGTATCATTAGCTGTTATGGTGGTTGGAGGCTATTTTGGATTTAAAGCTCTTCAACAGGGGACTTCTCTTACTAATTTAGTTCAAGATGGATTAACACAGAATTCAACATTTCATACAGAGGTTAGTTCTGCCCCAACTATTTTGAATAAGTTAGAATGAAAAGCTATTGATAATAAAAAGATTGACACTCAAAGTTTGCTTTATGTATTTAATGAAACTTATGAGAATTTGGAGGTTACAAAGCAAATTAGAGATGCTACTTTAGCAAATCATTTTAGTGATGGAAAAACAAAGGTAGTATTATTTACCTCACATCCAACTAGTGTGTTGAATTATAGTTGAATCATGGAACTTAAAGCAGATGGTAGTGCTAAATTGGATAACAAAATTTTTAGTGCTAGGGAATTAAAATATCAAAATAGTAGATTAAAAGGAGAATATGTTTCAGGGATTTGATTTTGATTATTTGGTAGGGATGAGGTAGATAAATTGCAAAGAGAATATTTTCCCCATATGATCAAAGTCTTAGTTGGAGACAAATACTTATTGGTAGCAGATGGGA
>ERZ1674045.29-NODE-29-length-103101-cov-14.542049_pt1 | contig 103101 bp, 82 predicted proteins | sample MGYA00581131_ERZ1674045 | MGnify/ENA primary metagenome ERZ1674045 (study PRJEB41354, sample SAMEA4873299) | human saliva metagenome | biome: human-associated habitat [ENVO:00009003]; feature: mouth environment [ENVO:08000002]; material: saliva material...
AGGTAAGATTATACCCAAACAAGGTGCAGGAACAAGAACTCAATAAGGTTCTTGGTGCATATCGTTTTGTCTATAATCAAATGCTCGCTAAGAAACAGAATGCGTATGAAACAGACAAGACGAACCTAAGTGTATTTGATTTACAAAAGTGGTTTTATGGGACATTGCGAAAGGATGAGCAATATCCTTGGTTGAAAGAGCAGAACACAAAGGTGATGAAGTGTGCCATCAGGCAAATGGATTGTGCTTATCAAATGTTCTTCAAACAGCACAATGGCTACCCAAAGTTCAAGTCTAAGAGAGATAAGCAATCAGCTTTATTTCCTCGTGATACACTTTCAAAGCTAAACACTTTTGAATCCAAGAGTATAACGCTAATCAAGTCACTAAAGAACCTCAAATTCAGCTGTTCTGACCTATACCTCACCCGTCTAAGGAAATACAAGGATAGCATAAGGAATGCAACCCTCTCGAAAACCAAGAGTGGAAATTTCTTCTTGTCAATCCTTATAGATGTTCCTGAATCGGAATGCGTGAAGTTCAAGAAAACAAACAAGCAGGTTGGCATTGACCTCGGAGTAAAGGATTTCGTCATCACCTCGGATGGTGCTGTTTTTGAGAACAAACACTTATTCAAGAGAGAAGAGGCGAAGATAGCCAAACTTCAGAGACAACTATCACGCAAGGTGAAAGGTTCAAACAACCGAGAGAAGCAGAGGATTAGGCTTGCCAAGGCGTATGAGCGACTTTCCAACAAGAAAGAGAGTTACATCCACTCCGTTGTGAATGAAATCCTCAAATCGGACGATGTTGTGTTCATGGAAGACTTGAATGTCCAAGGTCTCTTGCGAAATCACAGCATTTCCAAGGCAATCCGTGAGGTTGGTTTTTATCGGTTCAAGGAAGTCTTGCAGAGCAAAGCTCTTGCCAATGGAAAACAAGTCATACTCATTGATAGATTCTACCCAAGCTCAAAGACTTGCTCGTGTTGCGGGTATAAGTACCAAGGGCTAAAGTTAAGCGATAGGTCTTGGACTTGCCCTGAGTGTGGTGAACACCACGATAGAGATATAAACGCCGCAAGGAATATCCTTCTTGAAGGTCAAAGAAAACTTCAAGTAGTTTAAGAGAAATTAGTAGGTGTCCGTAACACCGAATTTACGCTTGTGGACTACCCTCCTATGGATGACCGAGCCTTGCGCTCCTAAAAAGTAGTGGTAGGTTGAAGCAAGAAGTGAGAACTACATAAAGTGTAGATTTTCACACACGTTATTGCAACTGACTGTAAATCAGTGGTCTTAACGGCTTCGTAGGTTCGAGTCCTACCACTTCCACTCGTTATAAGTTTCATCAAACTCAATCCTAATTATGCACATCATATCCAAAGAAAAAGACTCATACGACTACTTAGTAGGCAAGTGGGGAATGGACAAGAATATCACCTTAGATAGAACGTCATTTGATAACTCCATTAGGAATGTTATTTCTGATATGGAGGATTATAAGGGTTATTGTATCCCACCAAAGAGTGGAATATATATCAGCCATTACCTACTCAAGGTTGGATATAAGTACTTCCTCGTGAGAAGCATTGAGGATTACGACAACTTCACGATTAACAATGAGCTGATTTCATCGTTTGAATGCTTTGACAAAAGGATTGAAGGAGATGACGCTATTATCTCTTTGTATATGGCTTCTGTACCTTGGGGGCAACGAATATATCAAAAAATCTCTGGTATTTCAGATGACGAGTATATCACATCTGTAGCTGATGACGCTCTTAACAAGCTATCATTCTATCGCCTGAAGACGAACTTCTTCTTAGGAAAGAACGGCTTTGGATTCTTAGACCAAGAAGAGATTTATCTTGCGATATACAGCTACTTATCTTCCTTGAAGAAAGATAAAGATTCAATTCAATCCAATGACGGCAAGATAATCTCGCACGGGTTTGATAAGAAGAAATCATTTCGGAAGATGAAGCGGAGATAAGACCACCGCATAAAACCCTATAACTCAGTTGGTAGAGTAGCACACCTTTAATGTGCGAGTCGCAGGTTCGAGCCCTGCTGGGGTTACGAGTTGAATTGCCTAACGTGTCATAATTCAAAGAGAGGGGCGGATGCTGTAATAGGTGTCCGCCCTTTTTGTTTCAAAAGTATTTCCTATCTTTGCATAAGAATTAACTCTCAATATAACATACGATGCTGGAATTACTAAAGTTCTCCGTTAAGGGGTTCAAGGGGTTCAAGGATGAAATCACCCTTGACATGACCGACAAGAGAGAGCAGACAACCGAATCCAAGGGGCTGGCAATTATCCTTGGAAAGGAAGGTGCGGGTCGCACCAACCTTGGCGAAGCCCTATTTGACATTGCCTACAACTTCAACAAGAGCATCATCAGACCAAAGAGTATGTACGCTTATGCAAACTCATCAATCGCAGTAGAGTTTTGCTATGAGCTGTGCGACTCGGTGCTAAACGCAATCTACCGATACAGATATAAGGTCTACGATGGTGAGATTTATGATGTGCTGTTAGACGAAACGACTGATAAGTACCCAATCTCGGAGGATAAGAGAGATAAAGTCCTGAAAGATATTTCAGACTTCGCTAAGTCAATGCTCTTCATCAAGAACTGCAAGGAGAGATTTCCAATGAGAGCCGAGGACTTGAAGGACGAGTTGCTTCCTTCCGATGACTTCCTCAGAGACTTTGAAGAGTTCCTTGTCAGTTGCATCGGCTACGAAGTGGACTTCGTCAAGATAAACTCCGAGCTGTACTTTAAGGAGAATGGGGTTGTCCTTCCGTTCTTCAAGTGTGCTAATAAGAGACTTGTGGACTTGTATCTCTTGGTTAATAGCGTTGGGTGCGGTCACTTCTTTGAAGACGAGAAGTATTCGCTCATCTACGTTGATGACCTCCCTTTCATCAACGACATCACCAAGCATCAAGCCATCCTCACCTTCCTTGAGAATAGGACAAATCAGTTAATCGTAGCACCTATTGATACGAGATACTTCCGAAGCGAAAGAGCAAAGGAAGACCTTTACGTAATCGCCAATGGTCAGGTGAAAGAAATCCAAGAATGGACTCCCAAGGATTTGCGGGTCGGTCATAACTTTGAAGGGTTGTACCGAGGAGGTGCTTTTGACGAGTAAGTACATCTTGGCAACCATAAATGATAGCGGAGAGATTACCATAGGGTGTCTTTCCGCTATTGCTTTGAAAGATTATTTTCGCTATCTTTGATTCAGATATACAAACGACCCAACACATATGAAGAAGACTTTAGAGCGTAAGGCACTGACCGATGGCGAACTATCTATCCCATTTGAACGAGATAGGTATTGGGGCACTGAAAAAGTATGTCGTGGAAGTGGCTATAAGATGTACCATTACCATGGTAGACTTTTAGCTGAAATCCGTGGAAAGAACCTACACTACGTTCGTGTGTACAAGCATAAACATGTCTCTATGGGTAGATGTAATTGCTCGCTATGCGAATGGAGACGAGAACGTTCCGCCCAACGTAAAGTGAAGAGAATGAACGAGAAGGCAGAAGCGTTTGGAGAATGGTAATTTAATGCCTATCTTTGAGCAACAGAACATACAAAAACATAAGATATGGAAATAAACTTTAGCAAGGAGTTCACCGATGCTCCTGGCGGTCGCTACAAGTCCGATGGTTCTCACTCAGGTGAGTTATTCTACGAGACGCTTCTCCTTCCAAGGTTTGAAGAAAGCCTCAAGAATGGCGAGAAGCTCATTGTCAATATGGACAACGTCTATGGCATCCCTGCCAGCTTCGCCTCTCAGGCATTCGGAACGCTCTCTCAGAAGTACGGAAGTAAGAAGGTGCTGGATAATCTCGTCCTCAAGACGAACGTAGAAAGTCGTAGAAATATGATAGTCGGTACAATAATTGACCCCGAAGGAAAGCTGTCCTTGTAGTATAACACTAATCCTAACCAAATAACAAAAAGAAAATGGCAGAAGTTGGAGTTACTTATCGTGGAAGTGGCACTCTTTATACCACGTACAGCGATATTGAAGATAAGGCAGTGGCTCAGGCTAACCTCCTCCTCGGTATGGAAACGTACGAGGAGCAAACAGCTCACCTGCTACCTGATGCTCATTTCTGTATGGGGCTGTCTCCCGTTGGTCTCGCTTTGACTTTCTCCGATGTCAAGGGTTTCCATCCATCAATCATTTCGGCTGACGCAGGGTGCGGTGTCTCGGTATATCGCATCCCTAACGTCACCGAGGAGATGCTCTTTGAGCTTTCAAAGAATATGAAGGATGTCCTTGACTTCGGCAAGAAGATGTACATTCAGGAGGCGTTAGACGCTCTTGACTGCTACTCGCTGATAGACAACGACAAGGAGAAAAAGATGCTCTTTGAACGTAGCTTCTGTACCCTTGGAGGAGGAAATCACTTCTTTGAGATTGGGGAGCATCTGAATGAAACTACGGGAGACCGAGAGCATTACATCGTTATCCATAGCGGTAGCCGTAATATCGGAGGTCTTCTTCTGAAGCGAGGGAATGACCTTGCAGAAGAGAGCGCAAAGAGAGCCTACTCCAACGCTGTATCAGATGTCGTACGTGAGTATTCAACGGCAGAAGATAAGTCGGTCATATCTGATATTATCTCCTCTCTTGAACGCCCTGACGGCACGATAATGCAAGGTGTCGTCCTTGACATCTACAAGGAGATGGAAATCTTCGCACAGAAGTACGCTTCACTCAACCGAGATGCCATCGCTAAGTCTGCATCCATCATTCTCTTCGGAGAGGACAAGACGGAGAAGCTCGTAGACAAGCCACACAATTACGTTGATTGGGACTTACGTGTACTGCACAAGGGTTCAATGGGCGTAAGCGTTGGAGAACTCATTGCTATCCCTCTTAATATGCGTGACGGGACTATCGTTGGTCGTGCGAGTGGCAACGTGGCAGAGTGGGGCTACAACCTACCTCACGGGGCAGGACGCTCCAAGTCTCGTGGCGAAGCCGTCCTTGATATTTCCATTGAGGAATACAAGGAACAGACCAAGGGCATCATCAGCCATACCATCAATGAGAATACCATTGATGAAGCTCCCTCAGCCTATAAGGACAGCAGGAGTATTAGCGAAGTAATCACAGCCAAGCTGTATGACTACTTCGTCATCAAGCCCCTTATGTCCTTCAAGGAGCTCGAACCTAAGTGGAAAAAGGAATGAACAGAAAATAGGATAAAGATGTTTAGAGCAATCAAGGTAAGGTTATATCCAAATAAAGCGCAGGAGCAGGAACTCAACAAGGTTCTTGGGTGCTACCGCTTTGTCTATAATCACATGCTCGCTAAGAGGAAGACTGCTTATGAAACAGACAAGACAAATCTAAGCGCCGCTTATTTGTCCAAGTGGTTTCACGGGACATTACGGAATGATGAGCAATATGCTTGGCTGAAAGAGCAGAATACAAAAGTAATGGCTCAAGCCATCAGGCAAATGGATGTTGCTTATCAAAGGTTCTTCAAACAGAAGAATGGATTCCCCAAGTTTAAATCCAAAAAGGACAAGCAATCAGCATTGTTCCCTCAAGGAGCGGTTTCAAAGCGTAATACCTTTGAAACAAAATATATAACACTAATCAATTCGCTAAAGAACCTCAGATTCCGTTGTTCTGACTTGCATCACAAACGCTTGCAGAAATACAAGGATAGCATAAGAAGCGCAACTCTCTCGAAAACCAAGAGTGGAAAATTCTTCTTGTCAATCCTTATGGATATTCCTGAAAGCGAGCTTGTGAAGTTCAAGAAGACTGACAAGCAAGTTGGTCTTGACCTTGGAGTAAAAGACTTCGTTATCACCTCGGACGGAGTGGTGTTTGAAAACAAACATTTCTTCAAAAGAGAAGAGAAGAAGATAGCCAAACTCCAACGACAACTCTCCCGCAAGAAGAAAGGTTCAAACAACCGAGACAAACAAAGGTTTAGACTTGCAAAGGCGTTTGAACGACTTACGGACAAGAGAGAGAACTACATCCACTTCGTTGTGAACGAAATTCTCAAATCCTACGATGTTGTGTTTATGGAGGACTTGAATGTTCAAGGGTTGTTAAAGAACCACAACATAGCCAAGGCAATCCAAGAGGTTGGTTTTTATCGGTTCAAGTCAGTTTTGCAAGACAAAGCTCTTGTGAACAACAAACAAGTTATACTTGTGGATAGGTTCTACCCAAGCTCAAAGATTTGTTCGTGCTGTGGCTACAAGAAGCAAGACTTGAAGCTCAGCGATAGGTTTTGGACTTGTCCTGAGTGTGGTGAACACCACGATAGAGATGTAAACGCCGCAAGGAACATTCTGCTTGAAGGACAAAGAAAACTTCAAGTAGTTTAAGAGAAATTAGTAGGTGTCCGTAACACCGAATTTACGCTTGTGGACTACCCTCCTATGGATGACCGAACCTCGTGTTCCTAAAAAGTAGTGGCAGGTTGAAGCAAGAAGTGAGAACTACATAAATCACTGATTTACGTAGATTATCATATACGTTTTCAAGGAATCCGAGCCTAAGTGGTACAAGTAGTACTATCGGGAGGGGCGGGTCTCCTCCCGACTACTACTATAATAAGAAACAATGGGAGTTTGCTCCCATCATCGTTTAATCATCATTAACATCCCTATTACCCAACACTAAAATGACAGAAAGCAAACAAGCGTTATCTGACTACGTGTATCAAAGTAAGTACTCTCTCTACCGAGAGGACTTAGGTCGCAAGGAAGTGTGGAAGGAAAGCGTACAGCGTATCAAGGATATGCACCTCACGCACCTCGCCACCTTCGCCCCCGAAGCACTCAAGGACGAGTGGTTCATGAAGCAGTTTGAAGAGGCTATTGAATACTACGAGAAGAAGAAGTTCGTAGGCTCTCAACGTAACCTTCAGTTCGGAGGAGACCCCGTACTCAAGTCTTCCGCCAAATCATATAATTGTAGCTACTCGCACTGCGATAGATTAGAGGTCTTCCGAGAAATTGAATGGCTTCTGCTGAGCGGTTGCGGTTGCGGTCTTTCGGTAGAGAAAGCGCACGTTGAAAAGCTCCCTAACCTTCTGAAGGAAGAGGAGCTTGAAAAGGAAAAGGAGCTGTTCTTGATTGAAGACAGCATTGAGGGATGGGCTGATGCTATTCATAGACTTCTTACCTATTACTACGTAAAGGGTTCAAAGAAGCCTATGTTTGACTACTCGGAAATCCGTCCAAAGGGAGCTAAGATTGCAGGACGCTTCATCGCCCCAGGACCTAATGGTCTCCGTGAAAGCATCGGTCGTATTGATAAGCTGATTGCAGGTGCTGTGGCTTCGGGTGCTACCAAGCTCTCTCCTCTTCAGTGTGCAGACATCATCGCTCACCTTTCCGATTCAGTTCTTTCGGGTGGCGTTCGTAGGTCAGCCCTTATGATTCTCTTCTCCCCCGAAGATACGGAGATGGTAGAGTGCAAGACGGGTGATTGGTTTACAGAAAATCCTCAGCGTGCACGCTTCAATATGTCTGCGGCTCTTGACCGAGGTCAGGTTCAGAGAGAGGTCTATGACAAGCTCTTCCACGCAATGCGCACGAGCGGAGACCCTGGTCTCTTTTGGAGGGACGAGTTCGGTGTCGGCACTAATCCTTGCTGTGAGATTGGTTTTGCTCCCGTAGATGAGTTCGGTAATACGGGCTGGCAGGTATGTAACCTTGTATCCATCAATGGTAATGAATGTACCACCGAAGATGAGTTCTACAAGATTTGTGCTTGCGCATCTACTCTCGCTACCATTCAGGCGAGCTACATGAACTTCCCATACCTTGGTGAGGCTACTACAAATATCATCAAGTCAGACCCTCTTATCGGTGTGTCTATCGGTGGTATTATGAACAACCCTGCTATTCTCCTCAATAAGGATATTCTTGCAGTAGGGGCTATTCAGGTGCGTCAGCAGAACGCCAAGATTGCACGCATCCTCGGAATCAACCCTGCATCAAGAACGACCTGCGTAAAGCCCGATGGGACGGTCAGTTTGCTCCTCGGAATGACCTCAGGTATACACGGAGCATATGCTAAGAAGTACCTTCGTAGCGTGGAAGCAAACAACGAAGAACCCAACCTAAAGGCTTACGAAGAAGCTAATCCAAAGGCAGTACAGCCTAATATCTTCAAGCCAGCTACGGACAAGAAGATTTTCTTCCCTATTGAAGAAGATGACTCTACTATCCTCCGTGGTGACTTGCAGGGACTGAAGCTCCTTGAATATGTCAAGCTCGTTCAGCAGAGCTGGGTACTCGTTGGGATGAAAGACCAAAAGTCTCCCGTAAAGAACAACGTATCAAATACGATTGACGTTCCCGACAACGAGTGGGATAAGGTGAAGGAATGGGTTTGGGATAACCAAGACTATATCGCTGGTGTTTCCTTCCTCTCTACTTACGGAGACCTTGACCTTCCTCAGCCCCCAATGTGCCGAGTTCTCAGTATGGAGGAAATCACCCGTGAGTATGGTGTCGCTTCGCTCTTCGCATCAGGTCTCGTTGTAGATGTCATCAAGGCGTTTAAGTCTCCCGATATTTGGAAGGCATGTCAGACCATCCTCGGTCGTGGTGAAGTTCTCTCTGTAACCGATGAGCATATCAACGCTTACGCTCAGGAGCATAAGATTGACCTTCCTCTTGACGAGAGTAGCAAGACGAGCATCCGTGCTATCTTGGAAGAAAAGATTTCCAACAAGGTAGACAACCTACACGAGAAGCTGGACATCGTAAGACGTGTCAAGAAGTTCGCTAAGAACTACTATGCAGGTGATGTCTACAAGGCAGTTAATCTCCTAAAGGTGGTTAATAACCTTCACTACTTCGAAGTACTGAAGAAGACCTACAACCCCATTGATTGGAGTTCGGTAGACTTCGGTGGCGACAAATTCAGTAATGCAGACGAACTCGGTGCAATGTCTTGCGCAGGGGGAGCTTGCGAAATCAAGTAATAAGAATTATGGCTAATTTTTCATTCAATAGTAGTAGAGCACCTATCTACTCAGAAGAGCTACTACGCAGAGCAGAGGACGACATCATCGCTCTGAACGAGCTGGAAGAGTTCAATTCATCGTCATACAAAGAGCTGAACTCTTCTATTGATAACATCATCTTGGCGGTTGAGGGATTCACCAAGGTCGGAAACCACGCTATTCGCAAGAAGAACGAGTGCGGTGTCGTTGATTTCCTATATGGTTCAACGGCAGAGATTGCCAAAGAATCTGAAGGTTCTGTCTTGGATGCAGTCACTATTGCCCTCAATAGGGTTGCTGACAGCTACAAGGATAAGAAAAGATTCGTCCAAGAGGCAAAGAATGACCTATACAGAAACCTGCAACATGAGCTTGACGGCACGGGTGTAGTCGTTTCAGAGACGCTGTATCCTAACCTTTGTGCATTCCTCACAGAATACCCCAAGGAGCTTGAAAAGCGTAAGGAGGCAGATGAACTCAAGGCTGTTGAGCAAGCAAAGAGGGGTGTCCCTTGTGTTGGTCACGTCTGCTCTGACAAAAGCATCTCCGTCTCAAAGAAGAATCCTTCCATTCAGTATTGCGCTGAAGACTTCACAATAGATAAGACTATTGACATACCTTATTCTCCAAGCGAGTTTAAGGAGGTGATGGAATGGAAGGAGAGGTATGGTGACAAATTCATCTCCGAGGCGACAAAAGCGTTGGAAGGAATGCCGAGCTACGAAAAGGTCAAAGTCGGAGATACGCCTAAGACTTCTGCTCTTGAAGGGAAAAAGCCGTCAAAGAATAATCCTATTGATAAACCTTGTCCTCAGAAAGACTTGGATGACTTCTTGAGATTTATAGAGAAGCATGGAGATAGAAGGGCGTATGAAGCGTTAAAGGAGATAGTAGATGCGCCATTCGAAGAAAAACCAAAAGGCGGAGACGCACCTAAGACTACCGCTCCTGACTCCAAGAAGTCCGAAAAGAAGGACATTCCAATCGTGTTTATCTCAGCAGAAGATGGCATAGTAGCAGAAGTTCCCGAAGACTCTATTCTTGAATTTCTTGACCTTATGGAAATGCTTGGTGAAGACTAAATGTCTGCGTTAATAGAATGATGAATGAAAGTTCGGAGAATTTGGTTTCTCCGAACTTTCTTCTTATCTTTGTATCACAAAGAAACCCAATAGGGAATGTCTCACGAATAACAAAAACAAAAAAAAGAATCATGAGCAATGAGAGTCTCAAGACCTTGGTAAAGGTCGCCATCGCAATCGTCTTCGCCCTGCTGACAATTTGGGCTGTATCGGTTATCCTAACCACGGAAGCCGAAAACAAGGAACAACACACCACCCCTCAGTCTATCCCAAAATCTTCACAGAGAGTCTTCTCTGTGAAGACTGACTACGGAGTACTCCTCACTAATGGGGAGTGCTATAATGTAGACTCCGTAGTCCTATGCGTATATACCGAGGAGTTCAACGGGGCGAATGTCATTGACCAAGTCCGAGAAAACATCTACGGATATATCCTTGACGCTCTTGAAGACGCTTCGTGGGAGTCTCCAACCATTGACAGCTTATCCACCAATACCGAAGTAATCCTATCAGATAAGTTAGCTTCCTCAAGCGCAAACATATATTGGATTGAAGTCTATTCAACTTATACGGGGGTAGACAACAGCCTTTCTATAATGGATAAAAGGGAAATCGTTCCCAAGTATCACTAAAATATAATTAGAATGTCAGCAGAAGAAATTAAGAATGTAGGCGAAGAAGCAACGGCAGTTGCTCAGCCTGAAGCCACCCAGGAAGAAGTAGTACGTGACGCAGAAGGCAACATTGAGATGCCAAAGGAAGACCTTGAAGCGGTCAATGAGCCTATTGATTACGCTACTGCCTCAACTGAGGCACGAGAATCCTTCATGAAGGAAGTCTTGGAGACTCAGAAGGCTTCAGAGCGTATCAAGCTGGTGGATATTGAAAAGATTCCAACAGAGGCAGAAGTGAAGGCTCTCGCTGAGGAATGGGAGGAAGCTAATCGTGCGTTCCACGAAGACCTCAAGCTCTCTCTCTCGGAAGATAAGAACGAGTCGGAAGCATTCGCAGTCGTCCTTCAGACTTTCTTTGAACGCTATTGTCAGTGGTCAGGCGACCAATTCCGTGCCGTCCTCGCAATCCACGAGACCCTTGAAGAGATTTCAAGCAAGAGGAAGAACAAGACCTTCAATGAGCTGAAGCTCTCCTACTACGAGACTATGGTCATCGCAGTGTTCCTCAAAGAACCTAAGGGTACGGGTATCAAGAGTTCGGAATGGTTCAGAGACAACGCTACGAACCTCTACAAGATTTCACAGCGTTCTCTCAGCATGCTCAAGGACTTTGAAGACCGCAAGAAGGAGCTTGAACGTAAGCTCGAAGTCGCTCAGCTCGCTTCAATCTCGTTCTGTGTAGAGGCTCTTCCTCTTAAGAACAAGTACGAACACGACCTTGCTAAGTGCATTGAACTTGAAAACAAGTTCCTTGAAGAAGCAGGTCTCCTCAACAACTAATAACTATCGGAATGCCCGAACTCATTATCGGGTTCGGGCATTCTTCTCTTTCAACTAACTAAAAACAATTCCTATTATGTTTATCATCGTAATCCTTTTGCTCGTCCTCATCGTAGCGACAGCAAAACCATCCATCATCAAGCCCGCCATTGACTACGTTGAAGCCCTACTAAAGGGGAAGAAGACCGAGATGGATGACGAGCATCTTGAAGAAGACTACCACGCTGTACTCCGAGAACGACTGAGCGTGCTTCTTGACAACGTAGCAAGAGACCTGAAGAATGTAGACTCAAAGCTGTTGGGTCAAATCTCAGAGATGTTTGAGGCTTATGAAAAGATGGACTTCAGCCGAATGGAGAGCCTCTTGTCTGCAACCACTCCGTTGTCCCTATCGTCAGAACCCACAAGCTATGGTCACTTGAACATCAACGACTACATCAGTATGAAGGCATCCAACCTCATCGGTGGTAGTTGCTCAAAGAACCCGTATGAAGATATGCAGATTTATTGGAGTAAGGAGTTCTATAAGCTCGTATCTTGGGTCGTATGCCTTGACCTGAAGGAATACGATATGGCACGAGACAATATGAAGCAGTGCATTGAGACCCTCAAGTCCAACAGCATCGTAAAGCAGTTCGGGAAGCCTACCAAGGAGGAAACGCCAGCAACGGAAGTAGCCAATGAAGACGAAGAAAAGAAGGACGAAGTCACCGAAGCTGGCGAAGTTCAAAACTAACCAACTCGGGTTTCTCGTCTTCACCAACGAGAAAGCGGACTACGAAATCACCATCTACCCACCGAATAATCCCGAGGTAGACCCGAAGTGGCTTGCTGATGGATTTCCCGATGACCCCGTCCCTCTTCGGTATTACAACTCGTACGAGGATATAATCAAGGATGTAGAGCGCATCTGCAATGTGATAGTAGTATCTTAGCAAATATCAATCTAACCAACACACGTGATAACCACGGACTTGCTTTTGCGGGTTCGTGGTTTTTCCGTAAATAAGATACCATGGCATTTACGAGGAACATAAGAATGGAGTATCCTCTCCTTAATACGCTGAGGAGAGGGGTTTTCAGGAGAGACCTTGAAGACCCGACAGCCCTTGCGTTTAAGGTGGAGTTCGGTATCATCAAGGGGCAGTCGCTGTTTGGTGACAAGATGTTCACATTCCCTGCTCATAACAACAAGATTGAGGGGAGCATCTTATATGACCATATGCCAACGCCATTCTTTCAGCTCCCTATACCTACAACTCAGATTAGGAGCAGTTCACTCGTAGACCATAGCCTTGTTCCACAAGGGGCGTACTCGGCATACACTTACCTACTAAACTCAAATCAGGATGCAAGGGCTGAAATGCTCCTTGACTTCATTGGTGGATGGCACGAGCTACAAACCAACCATCCGTATTTGTTTGAGAGGGTGTCGGGCATACATAACCTTCTTAGCATTGAGCCTAAATATGGACCTCGCATCAAGGAAGGATATGAAGGTGCTAAGGTGACGTTCACGATGCGTGATACCCTTGACCAAAGAGTAAGGCATATGCTTTCCCTTTATAGGAGTATCGTATGGGATGACAAGTGGCATAAACATACGATGCCCGATATGTCACGCTTCTTCAAGATGTATATCTACATCTCCGACTATAGGCTATTCACCAAGCGTGCTGGGTCTTCTATCTTTGGTGCGGATAAGACGACTGCACAGCCCGAAAAGAACAAGGACTTTATGGAGAAGGTTATGGATTTTGAAGTCCCTCAGATACCTTCTTCCCGAGGTGCAAGCATCCGTGCGCAGGCTACAAATATCCTCACAAGGAATTTGAATGATATAGCCCGTGGAGTTACAGATAGGGTGAAGGGCAAGGTAGAGGAGAAGTTGTCGGGTGCGGCGAAGGCGGTAGGGCTAAGTAGTAAGCTCAGCGCATCAGCACTGAACCTTGTTATGGATGTTGTGGACACCATAGCTCCCGTCACGATGATTGAGTGCGATATGTGCGATATTGATATTCGCTCTATCAACCAAATCTTCTCTAATGACTATGATGATACACAGCCTGGATATTCCAAGACCTTTAACTTCATAGTTAATGTAAGGAATGTAAACGTAACCCATCGTTTTACTGCAACGATAGATGATATAGACGAAGCGTATGCGAGCGAGGTCTTCTACCGAAGATTCCCAACAGCAGAGAAGTACAGCTACCTTGGTGCAGACAAAGTGCCAACATCCATATCAACTATCATTGATGACAAGATTATATCCATCAATAATACTGACCTCAACCAAGGGAATGACGAGAGCGACTACCGCATTGCAAGCCTATACCTAAAAGGCTCAAATGTCGTATCGGATGCCATTCACCTTGCGGATAAGGATAGGAAGATAAACGTACTGCAACCATATTACTTTACCGATGTCCCTTCGGTAGAGAACAACAAGTATGGTGGTTCAGAAGCATCCTCCCCTCTTTGGGGTACTATCGGAGGATGGGTGGATAAACTCGGTAAGTGGGTGGAAGGTAGCGTTGGTACTCGCCTTGAGAATGCGATAGAAGGGCTGACGTTCTCCCCCGTCCTTGGCGGGCATTCCGTAACCGAATACCTTGAGACTATTGGTACGCAGAATGTCATAGGGCTACTCGGTCTTATCCAAGATAGTATGAGGAAGAAGATGGAGGTCTTTGATATAACCAAGGAACAATCCGATGCCATCTTCAACGAGACGCTGAAACAGATTTCAATGCGCAAGCCCTCCGATGAAGCCGAAGAGGTCATCATCAACACGTCTAAGGAGGTGCTATCCAATATGACTTTGTATAGCTATATGGAGAGCTATGCCGAGAAGCATTTCATTGAGGATATTGTAGAGCTACACAAGACGGAAGAGGACGACAAGGTCGGTGATGAAAACCTATTCAAGTCTGAGGATGGAGGTGAGCTGAACAGCAACATAAGCCTTATATCAACCTCACCTGATGTGATTACTCCTACAGCAAGCATATTCGCAAGCAAGGAGAAAAACGAAACGCCTGACGCAAATATATATAGCTCAACTGACGATAACAGCATAGCAGAACCAAACCTGCTATCAACTCCTGATAGCACGAAGATTGGCACTACAAATATATACAAGACCGCAGATGAGGTGCAGTCACCCGAAGTGCATATGCACTCAACTGAGGATAAGAGTAAGATGGTGAAGCATTCCATCTTTGCGTCTGACGAACGAGAGTATGTCAAGGATGTTCATCTTGCCAAGACCGATGATGACAACGCCATTCAGAATGTGGATATGTACTCATCGGAGGAAGAACTGAAGCTAAAGAGTGACCCTCTGTATAGCGCAGAAGACCACAACGAACTCCCAGGAGTATCAATGTATGAAAGCAAGGAAAATCTCAACGCACCCAATGTCAATATCCACGCAACGGGAGAAGACCATTCGCATGAGGTGAGCGTAAGACTACATTCCTCCGAGGAGAGCGGGCAGGTGCATACGCCCAACCTATACAAGACGGATGACGGGATGACCGAAGCAAGACCCGTAGAGATATATTCATCGGAAGAGTATTCAACAGCACCGAGGTCAGTCCTTCACAAAACGGAGGATGTCGCACAACCAAGCAAGACAATACGACTTCACGGAAGTTCTGATGATAATAGAGTAGGAAGAGTATCTATATTCGCATCTGAGCAGGATAGGAAAGTGACCAAGCAAGATATTCACGAAACTCCCGATGAGGCAGAAAGTGTTGAAGAGGCATTCAGGAGAGGGCATACCAAAGAATATACGATTGCGGATAAGCTCGCCCATATGGAGAAGATACGCAAAGAACATAAGTATTAAGAAAAACGAAGAAGATTTTTAGGATTCTATAATAAGGTAGTGGTAGGAAAGTCCTACTGCTACCTTTCTTTTTAATCAGTATGGTTTATGCCAAACTACAAACTAACATTCCATTCAAGTAGCAACTTCTCAGGTCTATCTGAATGGCTCAAGGGGTACTTCGGGATTCCCGATATGTTCCTTGGAAGTAAGAGTAAGAACTCACTCTGTATTGAAATTGACCTCAATGGTCAGTTCTTTGAAGCAACGGGCATCAATGCCCAAGCACCACGTATTGGACGCTACTCTCGTATCTCGTTTGAAGATGCAGGTGTAGACGGGTTCAAGCTGGAAAATGAAGTAGGCGAGGAAATCCCAACGCACGCAGGTAAGAAGAAGTACTTGGTGTGTATCAAGGATACTCTCGTTATGTTCCAATCAACGCTTGCGTTCATCTCTAAGACGACAGACGATGCTAAGCTGATTATCTCGGCTACGGATGTTCTTCCTCAGACGAGCAAGGACTATATGGCGAGGATGCGTTTCACCGAGGAGAATATGGATGTCGCTATTGCTAAGGACAAGATGTATATCTCAGGTGATGGTGTCCACGTTGGTTACAACGTCTTCAAGATTGACTTTGTTCCTATCGTGTCCAACACGTTCTTTGATGAAATGTTCAGTGGCTTCGGTAGACCTCAGGTGAGCGTTGAAGTAGATGGAAGTAGGATTAAGCTCCTTTCCGATACGCTGAAGATTGTCTCGGATACGTCAGGTGAAGACAAATCTACTCAGGCTGTTAATGTGGAGCTGAAGCCCAATGGCGACTTCTTCGTTACCGCTCCTGATGGTTCGTTCTCGGTGAAGCTCGGTGAAGCTCATGACAATGCTCCATTCTCGTTCCCCATCTCACGAGGAGACCTATCGGCATTCCTCTACGGCAACGACAGCTCATCCAACAAGGTCATCTTCAAGGTCACTCCCGATGCCTGCGGTATGCAAGCCCCACGTATCGTCAGTGCGCACGTTATGGATGGTCACTCGGGTGAAGAGTCTAAGTACTTCATCATTGAAGTCATCAAGAGAGCAGAGTCTACTATCAAGATTTAATTTTATCTCTAACCTTAAAACTCACATTTAATGAAGGTTTCGGAAAACAAGGACATTCGTCCTTACTCTAAGGAGCTTGGCAACGAAGGCGTTGCAGGCTTTAATTGGGATGCGTATGAAAGACTTGGACACTCAAAGGTGAAGAAGCACCGACTGAGCAAGAAGGAATGGATTTACGCATCAGGTGAAAACGTAGAAGATGACTACAAGGCTTATACGTCATCTACGTTTAAGATTTCCAAGGATGTGGATACCATCAGCTCCAAGACGAAGGGCTCTCTCCTTGCTATCACGGGTATTGACCTTGCACCTAACAACAAGGTTATTGTCCACACTGAATCAGGTCTTAGTGCTTGTGTAGACCTTGAAAAGGATAAGCGTATCCTTGATGTCCTCGGTGATAATATGTCCGTAGAGGAACTTTATGCAAGCCTTGTGACCGCATTCGGAAAGCAGGACTTCATCACACGAGTAGGCAATGTCTACATTGACAAGAATGGCAATGGGTCGTTCTACGAAGGTGTCATCCTTGGTGTCAAGGAAAGAATGTCTCGCTCCTCCAACGCTCTTAGCGCACGCAAGGAGATGGTCGGTATCAAACTTGACCTCAGAGGTAATGACGCAAGCGATGCTCGTACCGAGAACAAGATTAAGCGTCTCAACAACGAAGCCTCTTCCGCTTGGTCTACTATCTACACGGGTGTCATCACGGGTGTCAATGCAGGTGGCTATACCATCCTCGTAGATGGTCTTGAATGCTTCCTACCATACTCTCAGGCTTCACTCGGTGGTAGTCTACCATCAAGAGACAAGGTCTCTAAGGAAGAAAGAGAAAAGGCTATTCAGGCACTCATTGAGGAGAATAAGACGAATATCGGTCTTGAGCTTGAAGTGGTAGCCCTCTCGTACGACAGACGTAGCGATTCTTATGTGGTCTCCCACAAGGAAGCTAAGCGTATCATCGCCTCGGCAATCTGTAAGGAGCTTGCGGGTAGTAGCGAACCTCTTACGGCTATCGTCAGTGGGTCTGCGTACTACGGGGTATTCCTTGAGATTATGCTTCCTAATGGGGCTTCTACCTTTGACGGGATTATCCACTACAAGAACTCCAGCGAAGAGTTCAAGACGAAGGTGGAGAGCGGTGCTATCAGAAAGGATGATATTATTGATGTCTACGTCACTGAGGTCACGGAAGACGGGGTAATCATCATCTCGGACAAAAAGCCTGAGAACAATGAATAGCCCTGAACTCACAGACATTAGCAAGCTGGATGTTAAGCTGTGCGCTTGTCCTCGTTGCGGAAACACCTCGGTAGCCACACAGACTATCTTGGTTGAAGTAAGGAACTTGGAGAATATAGCAGAAGCACCCGACAAAGCACCAATCCAACTACTTGTTTGCGCTAAGTGCAATAAGGTTCTTGACTTGGGTATGAACAACCCATTCATCAAGAAAGTCTCGGAAGCGGCAGGTGAGAACTTCGGTTTACCACTCAACCCGCTTGAAGAAGAAAAGAAGTAAAACTCTTTCCATTGAATAATATGAGAGGAGGGGTTAAGGCGTAACAACCTTAACCCCTCTTCGCTTTCATATCAATCTCCTTTTTCAGGAATGGGAGAAGTATATGGTCTTCGTACCGAACCTCCTGAATGTTGTATATGTCGCTATACTTATATGTCTTTAGCCACGTATCATCCTCGTTCATCTGTTGCTTGTTAAGCATCTTCCCTACCATAACCTCAGCAACACCAACGTCCTTGGTTATCGTATTACGAAAGCCTTGGTCTTCAAATAAATCTAATACCTTGGCTATCTCCTCAGGGGTGAAGCTCGTTATATCAAGGACAAGTACGTTAGGGACTTTGGGTCTAAATCTCAGGACGAGGACAATACGAAGGGACTTGTCGTCACGCCTAAGGAGAGTGGCAAAGCTAAATATCCGAGGATTGGAGTAAAGATGCCCCTTGGCTAATGGTCTTATCAGCCTATCAGTAACGGCTTTCCGTATTTCAATGGAGTTACCTCCTCTGTCTAATCTTTGAAATTCCCTTGCGTATGCTCCATCCACCATAATAAATAATTTACACATAAACCATAAATCTATGCCATCAGCAAAGAAAACAGAAGAAAAGAAATCGGGCGGGATAATGGCTTGGCTAAATAAGCTAAATAGTCCTGAGACTGATACGTCTGCATCGGGTCTTATGGGGTCTATAACACTTCTTATAGGGCTTGTTATTTTCATTGTCCTCGCAGTGTTCTATATGATAAAGACCTCCGAGGCGGGTAATATACTTGCTCTTATAGATAAAGATGTCGTTATCATCTCCATCGGTTCAGCTCTTCTTGGTATAAGAAAATTCTCGGGGGTACTCCGTAGTAATAAATACCACATTGAAGGCTCTGACCTCAAGAGTATCGCTGATATGATACATAACGGAGGTAAGGATGTAGAAGATGATAGACACAGAGCATCGTACGAAGAGGAAAACGAAGGTGAAGCCTTCGTAAATGATATTGAACATGAAGAGGCAGGAGAAACGCTACTCGGTACGAAGAGTAAGAGAAAACGCAGGTGACATTTCCACCCCATCTCTCGGGAACGGCATTCAGGGTGGCTCTGTTGGCAGTGGTGACACGTTCGGAGCTTTATCTCAAATGCCCGTGTCTAAGAAGATTGTTAAATATACGAAGAAGAAAAAGAAATAACCTATTATAATGCCTACGGATATAGTAATCAAAGGTTACGGACGAGAAAAGCTCAAGAGAGTGAATGAATCCGTACAAGGAGGTTCAAAGAACATTGACCTTGAAGGGGTTTTCGGTGTAGTGAGCGACACGCCTAACCGCAATGGTCGTATCTACACGGAGGAAACATACCTTCCCCACATTAAGGATATTAGAGACCGACTCAGCCGAGGCGAAACTATCTATGGTGAGCTTGACCACCCTGATGATAGATTTGAAATTAAGGTAGAGAAGGCTTCCCACATGATTCTTGACGTACACTACGACAAGAACAGCAAGAAGGTAATGGGTAAAATCCGCCTTCTTGACACTCCATCGGGGCGAATTGCTAAGGCTCTCTTGGAAGCAGGTGGTAATGTATATGTCTCGTCAAGAGCGCAGGGCTATGAGCTTGACAATGGTAAGCTGGAACTTACGCAGATTATGACTTGGGACATTGTCGCTACTCCTGGTTTTTCAGAAGCGGTGGTTCACCGAGTAAACGAATCGGCTCAGGTCAATAGCCTTCAGTCGTTCGTAAGAGATAAATATGAAGAATACAAGAGGATTGTGTCACCTAAGACTAATTATAAGGTAATCCGCATCAACGAGAACGAAGACTACATCCGCATCGCTAAGCCTATCAAGGAAGAAAAGACGATTGACCAAGCAAGGCTTGATAATAATGAAGAAGAAGGTCGCAAGATGGATGAGTTCTATGTGGATAACACCCGTAACGCTGACTCAGATACGGAAGTTGTTGAGCTGAGTGATGAGGCTATCTCTCGTATCGCTGATGAGCTTGAAAAGCGACTTGGCAATAGCCTCGGTAAGAGTGGTTCTGAGGATGGCGATAGCGACAACCCATTCATTGAAAGTAAGGTTGAGATTGCATCTGAAAGCGAGCTGACTGACGCAGAAAAGGAAGCCCTTGGTTCTGACGACAACGTCTTTGAAACGGAAGAGATTAAGGTCGTCTCGGAAGATGGTCTTACCAATGACGAGAAGGACGCTCTTGAAGCCAACGCTGGCGACAAGGACGATGAAGATGATGACGAAGACGAACCCGAAGAAATTGATGTTGAGGACGAAGTTGAGTCGTTCCTAAATAACGTCAAGAAGGACAAGCAAATCAAGGAAAGCCTTTGCAATAGACATCCTTGGGCGAGAGACCTTCAGCCAATCAACCGAGCCATCTTTGAAGGGTTTGACCGAAGGAAGCAAGATGAAATCGCTTCACGTATCTACGAGATGTCGGAAGGTGATATTTCGTTCTTCCTTGATGAGAATGCAATCAATGAATCGTTTAATGCAATCACGAAACAGATGAGTTCACCTGACTACACAAAGACCCCACGTTGGGTTGCCCTTGGAGGAAAGGACGTGCTGGAATCTTATAACGCACTTCCAAAGGACATCAGGGAAGAAGTAAATAGACAATCAGAGATTATCGTCCTTGACACGACTGACCAAGTACGCTCTTTTTGGAGAGACCTTAAGAGAGAGAAGATTATCGTAGAATCTAAGAAGTTCGTTCCTTCTCGCCTGAATGAGTCTAAGTCCATTGAGCGTGCAGACCACGACCCTGCTGATAGCCTTATCCTTGAAGAGGAACAGCGTAAGTTCAGCGAGGACATTCTGAGAGAACTCGGTCTGTAATAAATAAGTATATAAGAAGTCTAATATAACAAACACAAAACCATACCTACCCGTCAAGGGAAAAGAGAATTGACGGAAGGTATCATTGCTTTAATACAGCTTTTCTTGACCACGTTCACCAGCGGGAAAAATTGAAGGGAGAGACGGCAAGTGGGTTGTTAGAGTTAAAGCTCAAACAAATACAAAGAAAAGAAAAAACAATGAAGAGAAATCTCACAATTAACGAAAGCGTTCAGAAGTCTATCAATGAAAGTCTGAAGCCCCTTCTTGAAGGTGTATCACCTGCAAGAGTAGAAGCAATCAAGAAGTTTGCAGAAGCTAATGCTCATATGGTTATGTCTAACCGCATCAATGAGTCATTCAGTTCTCCCCTCACCCCTTCTCAGTTCGTAAACAACACTTCTGTTAGCGGTGCTGGTGACATCCGTGTCCCTTCACTCGGTAATGGTGTTACGGCTGGTGCTAAGGGTACGGGTGACACGTTCGGTGCTCTGTCAAACCTGCCTATCGCTACGAAGATTCTTCGTTCGACTCGCTTCCTTGACCTCGTAAACACTCGTCCCGTTACTGAACCAGCTGGTTTCCTCCGTTATCAGGATATTTTCTATACGGAAACGGGTTCTACGCCTTATGGTAACGCAGGTACTGCTTCTAACCCCAACCCATACAACTCTTATGGTAAGAGAGACCAAGGTACTACCTTCTATCTCCACTTCCAAAGCAAGACTGCTGGTGCGGCTGGTGAAAAGGAAAAGTCTGAACTGCTCCGTAACCTTCGTGCGGCTGTTGCCGAAGAACGTGCTCAGTATCCTACGGATGCTTCTCTCGTTGCGGCTAAGGCTACCGCTAAGACGATTATTGAAATCGTTCCCAGCAAGCTCTATGTTCGTATCCTTGGCGTAGGTCGTTACAACAACGCTCTTATCGTTCAGGAAATCGTAGACCCATCTGTTGCTGTTGCTGACGCTTATACTCCTGAGCTGTCACTCGCTAACATCTTTGGTGAGTTCTCAGGTTTCTATAAGGCTGATGGTCTTATTGACCCCACCAAGCTCCATGCAACGAAGGACTTGACGATTGCAACGAAGACCGTAGAAGCTGTTGGTATCAACTCCGTTTCTGCTATTGATGACCCCATCGCTGGTTACAGCTCTGAAGGTAACTTCGCTCCTACCTATCGTGATGGTGCTGTCGTTGTCCGTGGTAGAAGCCGTGGTGCCGCTGAGGTTGCTACTCCAAGAAGACTTCAGGCTGAATACACGAGCATCGCCTTCAAGACGAAGACTATCACTCAGGCTGTTCAGCTGACGATGTCTGAAATTGAAGACTATGGTGGTATCTATGGTAACGACATCCGTAAGGAAAGAGAAGAAATGGCTCTTAACCTGATGGCTCTTGAAATTGATGCCGAAGGTCTTGAACGTCTTTCTCAGCTCGGCTGGCTTCACGCTGTTCAGGCATTCAACTCTGAAGACGTTAACCTGAATATCTCGTTCCGTGCTGGTGCTACGAATACGCCTGCTCTGTGGGTTGCTAACCTTGAACCTGATATGTGGGACAACCCCGTTCAGAAGGTTCAGCTTCCTTACGCTCAGGATACCCTGCCCGTCAAGAGTGCTCCTCAGATGCTTGAAAGCGGTGTTACGCTTGCCGCTCGTCTGAAGGTTCTCCTTCTCCGTGCTGTAAACCTGATGCGTTATCGTTCTAAGATTAACGATGGTGAAGTCTTCGCTCTGATGAACGCTGACCTCGTTAGCCTTCTCGTTAGCACGATGAACGAGTCTCTGAATCCAACTCCTAACAACATCCAGCAGAAGGGTGCTACGGCTGACTATGTTGGTGAACTTTGGGGTATCAAGATTTACAGAGACCAATCTCTCAACCTTCGTGACTTCCGTATCACTATGGGTATCAAGTCAAGCAATGACAAGGCTCCTGGTGTTATCTTCTGCCCATACATCATGGGTCAGGTTACGAGACGTGACGTTACGATGACGGAAGAACTCGGTTCATTCATCCGTAGCCGTTATGCTATCGTGAACTATGGTTTCTATCCTCAGAACAGCTACTTCACCTTCTACTTCGACCCAGGTTTCTAAACTTAGATTAAAGTATAGTAAGTGAAATAAACTAAAGAGGGGGACGGCTTAATGCTGTCCCCCTCTCCTTTTCCCCGTAAATAGGATAAGAACCGAGTGTATATATGATACTATCAAACCTACCACAATCATTTCGTGTCTACTTCAGGAAGGGGTATATCTATCCCGAAGTGAGGGAGAGGTGGGAGCCGCTCGTTCGCAAACTTGACCTTCCGTATATGAGCGTAGAGGACTTTATGAACTCGTTGATAAAGACGATTTCAATGCCAAGTCTCACTACGGGGTCTGTAACTCAGATGAAGGGCAGGAATACCATCACCAAACTTGATGGGTATAGCTTGGAGGAGTCCGTACAGAAGACCTTTAATATAACCTTCAAGGTTACTGAATCCTACCTGTCATATCTCATTATGATGCACCAGCTAAAGGTCTTCCGCTCTATCTTTGAAAAGCATAATCTATACCAACCTCCCGTATATGTGGATTATTTTGACGATAATCAGATAGTGTGCTATCGCCAAGCCTATCTTCAAGTAACGCCACTCTCTATATCGGAGCTACCAATGACATATTCCGCTCAGCTATCTCAATATACGGAGTTCACAATGTCATTTGCATACAACTACTTAGACCAATTCCTTTTAGTGGGGAATGAACTTCAGAGATTAAATGACTAAATTTATGCACGTTAATAAGAGAACAAAGAGGAATATCAACGAGGATATGGATGAAGACTTCTTCTTAGATGGTCTTACCTGCAACGTCAATGGTATCGCTAACTTCATCTCAGACTACACTCCAAGGAGAGAGAACTACTACGGGGACGACAACCCTAACGACAACGCTGAGGACGACAAGGTATTTGTGTCTATCGGAGACCTTGTCAGGGGAACAGCCGTTAAAGACGGAAAGGCTTATACGGGATATGTAACCCGTTTCCTTTGGGATGAAGATGGGGTAGGTATTGCAGGTCTACTCATCCGAACGGAAGATACCTCTGAACTTGTGGAAATATACGTCTAACATATAATATGAACGCCACCTACTACATCGGGTTTGACTTCTCCATCGCTAAGCCAGCGTGCTGTGTTATCAAGGAACAGAACAATGAAGTCACATACGCTTTCCACTACTTCCCTAAGAACCAATCTGCAAAAGATATAGCTTTATACAGAGACTTGTCTGTAAACGCTATGAGTAGGGATATAGAGAACTTCAAGTGGGAATATAGCGAATCGGTTGTCCTTGACATCTACCTCGCCAAGGAGCTTGCACGGATGATAGTAGCTGAGGTGTTTGACCCTATCCTTCCCGAAGATGGTGTTCGTAGCTATGTGAATATATACGTAGCAACCGAAGGTCTCTCCTTTGCAAGTAAGGGGCAGTCCATGCTTGACTTGGCTTCGTATAAGGGTGTGTTCCTCAGCGAGGTAATGAATGTCATTGAAGCGGAGTACGTCAAGACCTTCCCTCCTACAACGATAAAGAAGTTCGCAGGATGTTCCAAGGGTAAGGATACGAAAGACAAAGACCTGATGCTAAAGGCTCTCCTTGGTAAAGAGGGTTGCGAGAATATCCACCCACTCATCAAAGACCTCAATAGCACTGAGCCTAAGCTGATGAAGAAGACACGTCTTACAGCTGGTGTAGATGACCTTGTAGATGCTTATTGGTGCGCAGAACTACTACGACAGACGATAAAGAATGAGCAGTCTTGATAGCATAAAGAAAACGATTATATCTCCGAGAGAGAAGCTAATGATAGAGCTGTCCCAAAAGAAAGGACAGCTCTTGGCTTTATTTCAAGGAGCTAACAATGCGTTCACAACGCCACTCTTCACGCAGATAAACTCCGTCAAGAGTATATGCGACAATATCGCTTCAACGGCATCGGGGAAGTTCCTTGAAGTCGCTGATACGATAAAGGCGGTCAGCGAAGACCCTCTTGAATGCTTGCCCGATATGAAGCACGAGGTGACTTCCATTGTGGACGCACGCCTTCCTAAGAAGGTCTATACCCTCACGTCCTTACAGATGAAGACCGCTATTGCAGATGTCAAGAGGATGGTTGAGGAAGCTAAGGCTGACGCAGTTGGTGTGATAAACAAGTATCAGATTGAAGACATAAAGAAGCGGGTGCTATCTAAGTACCCCGAGGAGCTACTTGCTCTTGTACCTTTGTCTATGACCTCTGACCTCAGTCGTAATGTATCTGAGGTTATGGGGTACGTTAGGGGTCTTGGAGATATGTCCGAGATAAAGGATAAGATAGCTGTCGTCAAGAACCTCTACGAAGGCTTCACTCCCGATAGGCTAAAAGATAAGGCGTTGTCTGCACTCTATTCAGCCCTTGATAAGGCTATATCCCTCCTTGGTTCGCTTCTGTTGAACTACCGAAGCAACTTATCCTACGAAAGAAAAGAGGCTCTCAAATCGCTTGAAAATAGCGAGAAGGAATTGCCCTCGCATCTTGAAGAAAAAGTGAGTGGGTCTATTCTACTCAAATGGGTGCTTGACAATTCCAATAAGGAAGAAGTCAAGGAAGAGTCCGTTGCAGGGAATGCAAACCAAATAACAAGGATTGAGGGCATCTGCTTGTGTGAAACGCCTGGCGAGACAAACTCAAAAGAAAACCCATTCAATGACCCTAAGAAGTATGATGGGGTTATAGTAGAGATACTACAAGAGGTAGATGAATGCAAATGGGGTGGAGCTAATGGTGTCCTTGTAGATGTTGTTGGAGGTGCTAAGTATCTGTCCCCAATAGAAAACCCAATAGAGGACGTTACGGAGAAGAATGAACTTGTCGCTAAGATTGGCATCCCCGAATGGAGGCTACGATGCTACAAGGGGGGAGACACAGCAACGCATACCATTACAGATACGCTACAAAATGAGATAGAGGGCATAAGAGATACGTTTAGCGAGGTGCAGGATGCTAAGCAAGCTATCCTTGCATTCGCTATTCCTATGGTATATCCTAATATCGCATTAGGTGTTAGGACGCTTGTGATGAACAAGATAAAGCTGGCTATCCTAAAGAAAAGAGGTAATACCCCAACAGCTATCATTGAGCAAGCCATCAAGGCTAAGGAACACAAGAAGAAAGGCTATGACCGAAAGCACTTTGATAGGATAAAGAAGCTGAATATAGAGAAGCGTATTGAGGCTTCGGAAGGGAACGAGAATGTAATCAACCAAGCCAAGGATGATGCTATGCGTATAATGAACGAGCATTATAACTTGGTCGTTTCCGAATACCATAGGCTACGTAAGACAAGGGTTAAGTCCGAGGACTTCCGTGTTATGGCTGATATGAACAAATACGTCTACATCCCGATGCTTGAAAGAGTGAATAAGGAAGAGGGCGGTCAGCGTATCTATAACAACGACTCAAAGACATTCAATAGACTTCGCTCTATCCTTGAAGGCATCATCGCAACGAGGTCAAGCAAGAGAGCATCAGGAAAGGAAATCATTGATAAGTTCAACAACGAAGATGCCTTCAAAAAGCTCTTTGTAAAGGGTCTATCTGAAAGTGATAGGCAGAAGTGGCTGGAAGAGGTTACGAAAAGACGCACGGGCAAAGACAAGGTCTCTCGTTCTGAATACAAGGATTGGAAGCACAACGAGGAGAGGATGAATGAAGCCGACTATGACCCATATAGCATCTTTGAAACGTTGTATGACGAAAGCGTTGATGATGATGGGCGTGAGCTGAATGACAAGGAACTCCTTTCCGCCTTTGAGAAGCTCGTCACGAAGATGGGGTTAAAGATGTCAAGCAACTTCATCTACTCTTTGGAGAATGACCTCTTTCCACTCTTCAAGGCGTATAGAGAAAAATATCTTGAAGCATTCAAGAGACTTATACAGACTGAGGCTGACAAGCTCAACAAGTTCTTTGATGACTGCATCGCTATTGTCCATAACAGCGACAAGAGGATAGAGGATGCTATGAATAGTCTATCACGCTATTCTCTTGTGAAGGAGATGCCCGCTCCGCTTGAGCTTTATATTGACGGAAAGATTTATGCTGTGTATCAGATAGGTAAGGAGACTATTGACATCCCTAATGTTAAGTCACCATTCGTTCCGTCTGACACTCTTCCGCTACCTACTAAGTCTAACCCTACATTCCTTGATAGGGCGTATTGGGTGAGGCACTTTGCGCTTGATACCCTATTCAATGTAACGCCTGACCGATGGGTCACGTGGATAATCCTTCCTGCGTTCACGCTAAAGCTCCCCGTCATTTACATAGCTATCGTCCCCGTCAAGATTGGACCTCTGCTCCTTGTCTTCGGGATTGGTATCGCAGGGCTTGGTACGAACCTTTGCCTTCTTGTAATCAATACTTCCAACAAAGACCTAAGCTACTTAGCACCTCTGACGATTGCACTGAACAAGGCGTATGACGCTATAAGGAGTAAGGTGGAGGACGTATCCAATAAGGCTACATCAGGGCTTAGCGGGCTTGTAAATAAAGCAGACGAAGAAGTCTACAAATCCAAGAGGAGAGTAGCTGAACTGACGGACGAGCTGAGAGGTTTAGACGGCAAGCTGTCTTCGGCTATGGCGGACATTAAAGATACTATCGGAAAGCTGAACGTGTCATATATGGCATCCGATGGTCTTTCTAAGTGCGAGCGTTTCCTTGGAGGCGAAAACACCAATAAATAGATAATACATATAACATAGACAAGAAATTAAATTCTTTTCAATATGGCTATAAGAAAAAAGAACAAAGAAGATTGGGGCAAGCAGTCTATACTCGAGAATAGACGTACCCCATCACTGCCACGTTCAAACCGCAATCGTTCTACTATCAACGAGAGCGAACGTGCATTTAGAAAGTATTATGAAAGTGTAGAGATTGAAGATGTTGATAACTACGAGGACGAAGCACCCGTTGCTGAACCCGTAAAGCAACCCTATCAGTCTCCCTCTGCACGAGGCTTCGCTTTCGTCAATCCCACGGAACAGCTCTTCAATAAGATGACTGCAAGCCTTGCTGGTGCTGTTCAGCGTATTCAGGCTCAGGGCAATCAGAACCCTCAGCTTGCTCAGATTATCAATAGCGGTAAGGCGGCTCTCGCTTCGGCTGATGAAGACATCGTTGCTTCAACGCTGGAGAATGATTTTGCTGGTATCATTGAAAGCTCTTCTGAGTTCCCCCTTGAGGCTTGGCTGAGATATAGCTTCGTCCTCATCGGTGGTGATAAGGAACAAGGTGCTTTCTCTGCTGTCCCCTTCATCTTCGTTAAGGACAACGAAAGAGAAAATGACCAAAACACCAGCGTCCGTGTTGAAATCATTACTCCTAACAGAGGTGTCTTCGCTGAAGAACTTGACTACGATGTTGTATCAGGCAATACCGACAAGGAACTTGAAGGCTTCTTCGTAGAGATGTTTGAACAGCTCGTTCCTGCTTCTGCTATTGGTATCCACGAAGCTACCTCAACGAACTGCGGTCTCCACGGCAACAGAAGATATGAAGGTAAGATGCTTCGTAATATGTCTACGAAAGACCTTCGTGAAGCTATCTCCGAAGAGAAGAGAAAGGTCAAAGACCTCCGCAAGGAACGCAGAATGGTAGATGAATCTGATAAGAAGAAGTGCCGTTCTTGCGACAAGGAAATCGCTAAGAAGACCGAAGTCATTGAAATGCTTGAAGAACGTCTTGATTACCTGAAGAAGGAGAAGAAGGCTTCTGCAAAGAATGAGTCCGCTCAGCCCCGTAAGGTTTACGAAGCCGAAGAGGTAGAGGATGAAGACGATGACAAGAAGGAAGACGAGAAGGAAGACGAAAAGACCGAAGAACCCGAAGCGGAAGGCGAAGGTGACGAAGATGCTTATGAAGATAAGTTCGTACGCCTTCCCGTGAATAACGTAGATAAGGGTATTGATGTCCTTGTAAAGTACGAAATCCCCAAGGATGAGATTACTATCGTAGACCGAGAAGAAGGTGACGAGGGTGATTCAGGTACGCTTCTTGTACCCCTGAGCTACAAGGAAAACCTTGATAGAATGTGCTTAGACCTCTATGGTAAGACCCTTGAAGAAATCACGGGCACGAAGATTGAGGAAGAAGGTAGCGATGAAGGCATTGCTGATGACGACCTCCTCTCTGACGATGACTTTGACTTTGACTTCGGTGACGAAGAGGAAAGCGAACCTAAGGAAGAGTCTAAGAAGAAGTAAGTCTTAAATAACTTCATATAAATCCTATTAAGGGTGGACGGAAAGTTGCTCCGTTCACCCTTTTTAGTAAATAGATAAAAGAAAAACATAATTGTTATTTGCAAATTAACATGGCAGTTTCCTTAGATTACAGACGACTAAGAGCGGCAGGTGTATACACCTTCGAGACGGACACTACTCAGTCCGTTCCCGTTGAAGTCTCGGCTCTTCGTCTTCTTGTTGGGTTTGACCCCAACGTACCATTCAATACACCTCTCTACCTTGAGAACGAGAAGATGGTACAAAGCCTTTTTGGCGACATTGATGACAAGCTGGAGCGCAGAGGGGCATTCATGAACCGAATGGCACGTACCATGGTTCAGGTAGACCCTATCTTCGCTATCAGCCTGCTTCCAGCTACGGATACCGATTATAGTGGTTACTCTGCTTTCGGGCTGAATGCTTCAACACCCAACCCAAGTCAGATTGCATCTCATGGGGCAAGTGATGGTGACGCTCGTGCCGAAGCCACTAAGAAGAAGTATCGCCCATCAGACCACTTCATTCAGAACAAGCACGGGTACAATGTAGGTATCGCCTCATTCCCCTCTCTGTTTGATAGGTCTCGTTTTTGGAAGCCCGAACCCGAGAACGTCCTTCGTCTTGCTCAGGCAGGTACGGGTGCAGGTGTAGGTAATATCGCATCAGCTCCTCTGTTCACTTTCGCTAACACGTCAAGCAAGGACATCTCTATTGCAGTCTTTAGAGCTAATGACCTTCCTGCTTATGATGTGATGGCTCGTGATTGGTATGGCGGTGACAATAAGATTCCTTATCCTTGGATTCGTCCTACCGATAGAATGAGCGACTTCTTCGTTCAGGTTGTGGCTATTGACGGCTCTTGGTCTGAATATGACTCTTACGCTTCTGACCCCCATTGGAGTAGGTTCTTCACCCCTGATGGTCTTCGCAGAAGTGCACTGAACAACTTCCTTTCTTCGGATAGCGTTCGCCTTATCGGTACGTGGGTTGGTTCTATCATCCCTGACTTCAAGGATAAGACGGGTGCTGTTGAGTATATCCAAGACAAGGTAAACGCTTCAAACAAGATTACGGGTCTCCTCTGTTCTGTGAACAAGGATGGTCTCTCTTCGCAGTATCTTGACTACGACAACAATGGCTCGCATATGTTCTTTGACGACATCTCGGGCGGTAAGGTTACTCGTAACAAGGTTATTGACCTTATCGGTCACACTATCCACAAGGATACGAGAGAGGTTACGTTCCTTTCACACTCCACGAAGATACCTAATGACGTGAAGCTCATTGACCATATTGGTGACGCACGTTACTTCGGGGGTCTTAATACGATTGTCTTCCCTGACCTCTCTGTTGCTGATAGCTTCAACAAGTTCTTCGGTGACGTAGAAGGTGAAACGATTGATGGCGTGAAGAAGGTCTCTGACCTTATCGCTTCCATTGAGAAGGAACTCACTTCTCTCCGTGACGGGATGTACAAGAACGTAGGTGGCAAGACCTCTCCTATCACTCTGACGTGGACTAACGCCACTTCTGAGGATGGTCGCAAGAGAAGCAACGTCATCTTTGAAATCCCTGCCGAAGCCAAGAAGGTGACCGCTGGTCAGCTGACGGCTGTCGCTGGCGGTATTGCTATCAACGCAGACCTGCCCGCTGGTTGGGATAAGTCTAAGGAGCTTGCTTACTTCGTTGAACAGGATGCTAATGGTGTTGTCATCCGTAAGGGTGCTAATATCGTCTCTACCCTTCCTGCAAAGGCTTCTGATGTTGATGACCTCATCGCAGGTATCACTCAGTACTTTGAAGTGTCTCGTATGTTCGTAGCCGAGAATACACTCTTCATTCTTCAACTCCTGAAGAAGGCTACTACGGCTAACGAGTTCCTTTCTATCCTTTATAAGGCTAAGACGATTGTATCGGGTCTTCCTACCCGTATTGCGTCTCTCCCTGCTGTTAAGGAACTGAGCGAAACACTTGACGAGCTTCTTGATGGGATGACCTCTACCTTTGAGCGTTCTACCGCACCTAAGATTTCTACGGAGACCTATCTGTATAATATCAACAAGGGTGATGGTGTTACCGTTCTTGGTCGTGAAGACAACTACGGCTTCACTGAGACTAACCCATCTCTTAAGATGAAGTACGAAAGTGCTGTCGCTCCTACTATCCCAGGTATCACCCGTGTCAATAGCGTCCGTGTTGTAACTCTTGATACGCTCAAGTCTCTCAACGCTCAGGCTAAGGCAGGTGGTATTGCAAGCGAGCTGACCCTCTCTGAGGAATATATCGCTTCTCTTGAAGCTATGGCTCGTGCAACGAATGGCAAGCTTCAGTTCAAGATTCTTTCTGCTGGCGACCCTATCTCCATCAAGGAAGGTTCAAGCTCTACGGGTGCAGAGTCTATCGGTGCTATTGACTTCAAGGGTGTCATTCAGGCTACGGAAGAAGATAAGTCTTCTATTGAATCTGTTAAGGCTTATATCCTGAGAAATATCCTTCGCTTCAACAGAGAGAACTCTGTCGGTAGAGACATTACGAATAAGATACTCAACTTCTTCTCTACGAATGGCAAGACGATGTACATCTCCGTACAGCGTTCGCTTTCAGACCCTGAAGTTGCTTCTACTATCCGTCTTACTCCGCTCAAGGGTCTTATCATCTCTAACAAGCACCTCCCAGGCTTTGACAAGGATGGCAACCCCAATAGCGAAAAGGGCGTAGAGAAAATCTACTCAATGATTGAAGAAGAAGGTATCCTTCGTGGTCTTACCAACCCTGACCTTATTGACTATCGTTATATCATTGACTCTATGTCGTTCGGTCTCGGTAGAGAGAGCTTCGGTAAGTCCTACCTCGCTCGTCTCGCTCAGAAGAGAGGTAAGTGTACGGCTCTGCTCAACGCTCCTTCAATGAAGCAGTTTGAGCTGTCCTCTGACCCTTACTTCTGCGATACGTTCAACACGGGTAGAGGTGTTAAGCCAGCCTTTGATACGAAGTACATCCCTCTTGGTGGTAACACGGAGATGACGTACACTTCGGGCTACTCACTCCCATCGGAAGACAATGGTGGTAAGTATGCGGCTGTCTTCGCTCCATTCCTCAAGTACAACGATGGCGGTAAGACTGCTCTTGTCCCACCTGCGGCTGACGTGTCTAACGCTATGATGCGTAAGTATAAGGGTGGTAATCCTTATGCTATCATCGCTAACCTTGATGGCGTTCTTTCTAACCGCTTCCTGACGGGTGTTGAGTACTCGTTTGACAATGAGGATAGAGGCAACCTTGAGCAGATGGGTATCAACCCTATTATCTCTAAGGCTGGTCAGATTATGATTTATGGCAACAAGACCTGCTATCAGACTCTGCGCTCTTACTTCAACTACCTGCACGTCAGAGAACTCCTTAACACGATTGAAATCAAGGTTGAGGAAGTTCTTCAGAAGTACGTCTTTGAATACGACAACAGCATCACGAGGTCTCAGATTGTATCTGACATCTCCACGGAGCTTGCTCCTCTTGCTCAGTCGGGTGTCGTTCTTACTGCTCCAAATATCATTATGGATGATAGTAACAACAGCGACCAACAGCTGAAGATTGAGGGCATTAGTGTCGTTGATGTTGAGGTCGTTCCTGCTCTTTGCAATGAGAAGATTGTCCAGCAGGTCAAGGTTCTAAGGAATGGTAATGTCGTCAGATAAGAATAGAAATAAGATAAGACAATGGCAGAAAAACTAAAGACAAGGTCGCACGGCTTGAGTGCGCTCCCTCAATATAGACACTCACGTATCTCTACGGAGATGCTTGAGCCCGTTTACTCAGGTAAGTTTATTGTAGACATCGTTCCTCCTGCTTATGCTGGTTTCAGCACGGAAGAGAAGAACCTTCTACTTGAAGCTATTACCAAGGTAAACGTTGGGTCTCCTCACAAGATGCCACAAGCCGAAACACAGCACTTCATGAATACCACGAGGTCTTATGCTGGTGCTCACGCAGGTGATACGCATATTGATATTGACATTGATTTTGAAGTGAATACTATCGACATCAATGGACAGCCTAACCACCTGACGTATGGTCTTGTGAGACGACTTATGGACTCCGTATATAACGTCTACACGGGTGCTACGACAACGAAGGTGAATTACGCAATTCCTCTCTTCTCAGTTGTTGCACTTGATAGAGCAAACCGACCCTATTGGGGTTATATTTGCCGAGACATCTTTGCTATCTCCGCAGTCAATCCTCCCGTCTTTGACTATTCACAGAAGGGTATTTGGAAGCTGTCGGGTGTCAAGTTCCGCTGTGACTCTTACAGCGAAATCGGTAAGTTCGCCAAGCTGGGGTAACACATAACCATTAAATTCCTCTGAGGGGTGTGGGGCTAACCTACACCCCTCTTTGGTTAAATACCCTAAGTAAAAAGAAGATTAGATGGGTTTAGTTTTTGAGCAGGATAAGAAGTCTCCTTTGTCCGCTGAATCAGTCAAGAAGATGATGGATATAGGAGGGAAGATGAATGATATGCTGAATAAAGACGTAGTCAAGAAGTTCGGTGTAGAGGTCGTCTATTGGCGTGCTGTACCACATAAGAACTCTGCAGATGTCATCTTCCAAGACTACACTCTACTTGACGTAGAGGACTGCCCTACGACACTTAACGTCATCTTCTCAGACCAAGCCTATAACCAAGGTGATATGGGCGTTAGTATCTATGAACTTGGATACAACATTCCTCTTGAGTTGCAGATACCCGCTGTCATTTGGTACGAAGCGTATGGTGGTGGCACGATGCCTCAGAAGGGAGACATCGTATATATACCCGTTCTTCATAAGCTCTTTGAAGTAGATAGCACTTCTGAGGTATATGGCTTCATGCAACAATTCACTCACTTCAAAGCGGTGATGAAGAAATACACGCAGAAGCAGTACAGAGGAGAAGGAGAAAACCTTGCTGAGACTATTGACGACTACACTACTGGCACAGAGGAGCTTCTCGGTCTTGATATACTTGACGAGATTGCAGACATTACCTCTGAACAGCAGACAGACCCATATAACTCTACTCCTTGGGATAACTTCAAGTATGTATCCGATGCCGACATTATAAAGGAAAAGACTTTCATTGTTGGCAATACGGATATATTCAGAACGTACTATGACTTATCCTCTGTAAAGAAGGGGTATCTTGCTGTTGAGTACAAGGATGATGATGAGGTGGAAGAAAACTCCTACCGCCTACTCTCCTTATGGGTTAAGCCTAACTTCCCCGATGAGGTTACTACTTATGATGAAGTGTTACTGAAGGATGGGAAGGAACGCATCAATGGCGTGGCTTACGAGACTATCGTTATGCGCAGGTCTAAGAGACCCGTTGCCCTCTCTGTCGGGGAGAAGTATATCGTATCGGTAGGTAAGTCTATCAAGCAAGAACTAACACTGAAAGCCATACACGGAGACCACGATGAATGGTATATCACTTTCGCTGATAGGCTGAACTTAGATAAGATACAGCCAAATTGGAGAAAGACTAAGATTACTATTGCAACGAGCAACCCAACTCAGATTATATCCTCTCCAAACGAAAGTATATCACTATCCCTTGGTAAGGATTATGTAAACCTCTCCATCAACGGAGTAGACAATACGACTATGCTCGGTACGACATTAAAGGACGAGCAGTGGTATGGTGTATCTCTCACGATGATGACGGGTGGCGATAGCTCTCTAAGAATATATGCAAAGAAGGGTAGTGGTATATCTGTGATTGCAGAGGTGAGCATAGCTTCACAACTCACAGCAGGGTTATATCAGTACTCTCTCCTCGGAGGTGACGTATGCCTTAGTAACATTAGATTATACAAGTCATCTAAGCCCTTCACGGATAATGAACGTAAGATTGACCTCCTGAGTAGAGTGATTAAGAATGGCTCTAAGGCTGTCATCTGTGATTCAGTTGAACTGCCATCTCATATAGGTGGCGTGTACGTTGGTAGACAACGATAAGCAATGAAAGACGGAAAGATTATAACAGACGCTAAGGGTAAGAAGACCTACCTCGCTTTTGTCAAGGGCGATATGATTGACGATGCTGTGGAGCAGTTCACGGCAGAGGATGGTATGAACCAATCGGTTATGCCTGATGTGTTAGTCACCGCCAAGAAGAGAAAGGCGTATAAGATTGACGAGATACTCTCGCAACTCAAGAAGCCTAATGCACGCATAGAAGACGGGAGCGGTCTTGCGCCTAACGCTGATGCTAACGCTCCTATTGATGAACGCTTCCCTTCTGTAAGGATAAACAAACTCGGAGAGCTGGAAGAGGACTACCTCTTGTATCAGCCTATCTCTGAACTCCAAGCAACGGGTAAGAAGGTGGAAGCCGTGGAGAACTATTCTGTTACTCTTATGGTTCTCCCATCATCTGAATATGGTCTGTATTACGATGCAGAGACGCTTGTAAGAAAGACGATACCTGCACTTAGGAAGAAGAGGGAAGGTTTCATCTTCCCTGAGACAATCCCATTCAGGTATGTAGACCCCAATGCAAGCGAGAAGAGTGCTACAACGATGCCCGTTGCTCCTTCTGATGAGAACGTAACGTGGTGGTCTACATTCAAGTCGCACGAACTCACGGAAGTCTCTACGGCTACTATGGGTATGATTGGCGAGTTCGGGACTATTAAGGGCGACTTCGTTCCGCATAAGAAAAAGAAGAAAGGCAAGAAGGGTAAGGCTACGAAGAAAAGCGAAGCATCTAACCCATCTATGGAAGGCGTTATGAGACTTATCACGAGAGGTGACAATAGCGCACCTTCGTATGGGTTTAAGCCTTCCTCCGTGAAGGACTACGGATTCTATGGTGCTATGGGTGCTATGATAACGGAGCAATACCTTGATAAGGATAGGAGGGATAATGTAAACGCTTATGCTATCCTATCAGACCCTACGGGTAGGAATATCGCTGTCTACTTCATTGAGGGCTTCAAGAAGAAGTGCCAAGCCATTGCTGATAATGGTAAGAAGAACGTGCCATTTGATGATGGCGGTCGTAGCAGGAATGACGATGGAAAGGATAGAGGCAATGAAGGTGAGCTTGAAGGTTCATATGACTCTGCCTATGACCCAAGACTTGATAGGTATATAATGACCCACAATGGTGCAGAGAAGATACATCAGAAGGTAGCTTACTCGGCACTGACGGGTACGTCTATCCTAAAAGACCACCTCGCACCATACGCAGAGAATAGAACCGCTACCACACACAAGGGCAAGGAGCATACGCAGTATTACCACAATATGGCGAAGTTCCTCAAGATGAAGGGTAATCCCAACTTCTATGGGGTAAACTCCATTATGAACCCTTATAGCGTTATCAGACTATACGGGTCTCTTGACGTTGATACGGGAGGTAAGATTAGGTCTGTAAGACTATTAGACAAGCATAAGAGAAAGGCGTGGTATGATTTGAACACCAATACCAATGGTGAAGATTTCAAGCTGTCAGTGCCTACTACAACAAATATCATCAAGTATGGTCAGGCTGACGCTGTCGGTAGAGTACCATACTCTTTCCAAGACTTCATCTTCTGTAAGTTTTGGAATGTTATACCCAACAACCATCTTATCACGCTGAGGAGATACTCTGAGCCTACAAGGGACAACCTTACGTTCCCTGACTTAGATGGGAAACTCCTGGGAGTAGAAAGTGACGTTGAGGTGGTGAACAAGAATGGTCTGACCCATTCTCCTATCGCAACGATGCTCACCTACTTTGGTAGTGGTACGGGAAATGAACTTCCACACATCATCAACTTCTCAAGTGGGTACAAATGGAAGGAGACAACGTCTGCCATTTGGGATGTCACATCAGGAAGCACGGGTGGTGGATTTATGGGTAATATGTTCTCGGGAAATGAGTTCTCTCTCGGAGGTGGTTCTCTATGGAAGAAGGGTCTTATGGGTGCTGAAATCCTATCAGGTCTTCTTACTGACCCCTCCTACTCAATGAAGATAAACCCCGAGCAACTTATCGGTGCTAATGGTATGCCTGACCCATACACCCAAGGTCCATGGAACAACCGCATCCAAGGTCCACTTAATAGGATTAGCTCTGTGATGATGCGTGATGAAGGAATGGCATTTGGTGGTAGTGGTAAGGAAATCTCCTTGTCATTCCATTATGTAGCTCGTAACTTCGGTGGTGCAAACCCAAAGGCAGTGATGCTTGACATCCTTGCTAATGCCCTTGCTATGGGTACGGGTTCAGCACTCTTCTTCAAGGGTGCGCACAGATACGCCTTTGACCCAACACTGATGCCAAGTGGTAGCTTCCTTGATAAGCTGTACAAGCTCCTTGAAGGGAATGACTTTGAGAAGATTATTGAAGCCATCGCACAGCTCTTCGTAGGTGGTGGTGGTATTCAGACCTTTATGGATAAAATCTTCAGCGGTGCTAAGGAGCTTGTAGGTAGTGCAGTGAACTTCGGTAAGGACGCTATCGGAGTTAGCGATGAGGATGCCAAGCAGAAGGAGAACGGGATGATGGTCAAACTTCAGAACCAACTGAAGAACCTCACCAATACCGATGCAGGTAGAAAGAAGCTCAAGGATATACTCTACGCACTTGTAGGTAAGGAGTTCGGTTTCCAATGGCTCACGGGTCGTAAGGCTCTTCTTATGGGAGACCCCGTTGGTGATTGGCATGTCACGATAGGTAATCCTATGAACCCTATCGCAATGATAGGTAATCTTATCTGTAAGGGTGTTGATATTAAGTTCGGTGATGAGATGGGATGGGATGACTTTCCTACGGAGATGACTATTACCATCACGCTGGCGCACGCTATGGATAGAGATATGGATGGTATCTCCTCTATCTTCAATAGAGGTGCAGGGCGTATCTACGTCCTCCCCGATTGGGCGAGAACATCCGCAGACAGAGTCACTAAGGTGGATAAGTATTGGCAGGCAAACTCCGATGGTGTTGGACCTCGTGCTATTGAAGGATGGGGTACGTTTGACCCTGAGACGAGAGGTCTTATACCAAGACGTGACTTCAAGGACGAAAAGCAGAACCCACGTGTTGGTAAGCGTGCTGATGTCTCTATCGGAGGTGACAATGTAGATGTGCCCGTTAATAGCGGTGACTCCACTATCCTCGCAATCCCAAGGTACACGCCTATCGCATACAGCAACAGAGAAGATATTGGTATAGACTTCGGCAATTTCTCTCGCTCTACGCTTGAAGCACGAAGCTCATACTACATTGACCTTGACAAGCTCGCTGAAAGAGCAAATAAGACCTAATTTATGTTTACTCATACACTTGATAATAAACCTATCATAAAAGGGAAGGACGGAGAGGATATGACCGACCTATGCGTCTCAATCTTTGAGAGCAAGTCACTCGGTGCATCAACCTTCAAAGTCCTTACCCTTACGGAGAGGTATGTATGTAGACCTGACCTCATCTCGCTTGACTACTATGGTACGGACGAATACACCGACCTTATCCTCAAGTACAACGAAATATCTAATCCATTCTCACTCGTGGTAGGCTCACTCATAGCCCTTCCTGAGGTGATGGAGATTACTAAGGGTATTAAGACTAATATGGTCTCCTCCGTTGTAGAGAAGGCAGAGATTAGGAAAGAGTCTACCATAGACACACAGCTAAGGAAGAGAGCGTACAAGTATATCTCTCCCAAGAACATTGAGGAAATCAACGAAACACCTAACATCAACAGACCCTTCAACGAACTCACCATACCTGCATCAGGGAAGCGTGTTGCTCCTCCTAATGTAGCGAAGGCAGGGGAAAGCCCTATCATATCTCGTAATGGTAGATACGTCCTTGAAGGTAATCACGAGTGCTGTGTAACGGAAAATCCAAATATCACTGACGTGATGAAAGGCAGGTAAGGAAGATGGCAAGAAAGAGAAGCGTAGTAAACGAAGAGAAAGAACTATACGAAAAGAGAAACACCGATGATGTCTTTGCAAGGGTTGTCATCGGTGGTCTACTTAACGCCTTGAATGGAGAGCTGTTCTACACTCAGGTGCGTGATGGGAAGGAGGAGGTTATTCATATCCCCTTCATCTACAATATGGCGCATTCAGGGGAGAGGTTCATTCAGGACAACTATATGTTCTTCAAAGACCTATGTAAGTGGATGACGAAGATGGATGGCTCTTTTGATATTATCCCAAGAGGGGTCATCACACTTAACTCCTCTTCCATTGAGGCAGGGTCTATCACGAATAGGTTTGTCCTTGGTGAATATACAAGGACAGACGAGGATGGCATTCCCCGTACATACGTATCATATCTGTATAGTCTTCCTATTAAGTTCTCCTTTGACTGCAAGATTATCGTAGATACGACCATATCATTACTCAAGATACAATCTCAGGTCAATGAGGCATTCTACAAGAATAGGTCATTCAAGACAACCTATCGTGGTATTGTAATAAGATGTAGGTATGGTATCCCTGAGAACTCCCAATGGCAGAAGCCTATGGAGTATAAGTTCGGTATGCAAGACGCTTCTCCTATGGAGCTGTCTTTCAGCATAGATGTGGAAGCCTACCAGCCTATGTTTGACAAGACGACAGAGCGTCTGAAGAGCAACTACATCAAATCCTTTGGTTATGATGTTACACTGAATAAGTCAGAGCGGAAGGATACCCTTGGACAGCGTGACGGGCATAATGAGATATATGGTCTCAAAAGCGATATAGCACACAAGTCTGAGGACGGGTATATCTACCCACGATACGACATATCAGGTAAGGCTTACCCCGCAGGACACGTAATGCCCATCACGTGGCACTACGATAAGGTCTATGGCGATATGAGGACTATCACTATCTCCTATAAGGAGAATGGTAAGGAGACCCGTATAGCTACTATACCTAACACGATGCTTTACGATTGGGAGATACCTGACGACTTTATCCCTGAGGAAGAACGAACGGATGCTCATATAGATTACTTTGGCGCAGGGGACATATCCCAAGACCAAGTCATCCTGATGCCCGACATCTCCGTTGTCCCCGATATGGCGAATGGCAAGATAACAGAAAACTCGTTCATCGTAAACAGCCAAGGGCTTTTCGTTATCGGAGACAAGACGGAAGAGCAGAGACGTGTTATCATCAAGTACACGAAGAAGAACGGGCAAGAGGTTGCATTTGATGCTTACCTAAACCTAAATAGTGGCATTGTTGATATGGCTAACCCCATAACACTCCCGAGAAACCACGAACCCATACCATACGTAGGAAGCACGGCTCATAGGACTATTGATATTGTCATAAAGGACGCTCAGCACAATGGCATCTCTTGCACTATTAAGAATGTGACTATAATCTAATAGTAAGTGCCTATTATTAAATAATATATCGAACAATAACTTGCAAGTTAAAAGATAAATGAGTAAGAAATTAAACTACGAAGACCTTCAGTCTGTAAAGGATGCACTCACAAGTGCTACCAATGCAGTCAATGAAGCTATGATTGCTGAAGTTGGCGGAGTAGGTGCACCCCGCCTCTCAAGCATGGCAAGCCTTATTGGGATGGAAAATCATATCCGTGCTATTATGGAGAAGCACGGCTCGTCTAACAACGAGGAGTTCCATTCTGTGTTAAGAGGCTACGTCAATTTCATCAATGAGTCCGAAGATACCCGTCCTCGTGACGAACGTATCTATAAGCAGTTCTTGGAAAGTATGAAGGACTTCCGATACCTCAAGGGTGTAAAGGAAGCCTATGATAGCATCAGGAGCGCAGTAAACAAGGACAAGGTCGGTGTTGAGGTTATCGCTATTCTTGACGAGCTGAAGAGTGACCCACTCTTTAAGTACTTCTACGAAGCCATTGAAGAACCTGCAATGATTTTCCTCCTTGAAAGGAATGATATTGCAAAGAACAACGCTATCAAGGCTCTTAGAGATTACGCTCGTCAGCTTCCTATCGTTGGTAGACTACTCCATATCATCAAGGAAGGTCGCCTTCCCGAAGATACCAACGAAACGGAATCGGCTATCTCAAGCGACTCTAACCTAAGCCAGGAGACCCCTATCTCCCCCGTCTTCACCAACCCTAAGGGCGTTGCTATGTTCCTTTATGGTGGTGCGTTCTTCGCTAAGAGTGATACGTCTGTGCGTCCTATCACAAGAGAAGAGTATGAAGAGCTTCCACAAGACCTCAGACAGATTGCTTCTCTTGAGGCTAAGGGGCTTATCTCTTATGACGAAAACCCAAGCGGTGAGGCTCGTGTTGAGTACTATACTACATCAGGTTCTGTATTCACTATCACACGTTCTGACGAAGGTAAGATTGGCGTACTCCTCAATGACACTCGTCTTGATGACAACGCCCTTGTCTCCTTTGACCTCTTCGCTCAGATTACAAGCATCAATGACTACTCGGTATTCAACAACGTAACCAACGTCCTCGTAAAGCTGATTGATGGTACTTACGAGATGGCTGAGCTTGATTTTGCTACGGAGTACTCTAAACTTGATACCTATGGTCGTACGGCTCTTCTTATTAACCTGAAGGGTATGTACTTCATCATTACTTACGATGCAAGTGCGCTTGACCCATTCAATTACTACTCTAACCTGAAGCCAAGTGGCGTGCCTCCTATCTTCTCTCAGTTCTTCGGTAAGACCTATATCTCTATCAACGAGAATACGAAGAAGGCTGACAAGAAGCGTATTGAAAGATACAACAAGAAGAAGGAGGAGTTTGAATCACAAATCACCAAGCTGATTGAACAGCGCAAGGGGCTCAAGGAAGTCCTTGAAGAAGGTGCAGGTGCAAACGAAGATAAGGTTAAGGGTTATCTTGGTAGCATCAACAACAAGCTGAACAAGCTGAAGAAGGAATACGAAGCCTTCCAAGAAGAAGAGGGTGGCGTAGCTACTGACGGTGCTAACAATCGCTACAAGCAGGATGACGCAGGGGTCGTCTTCTACAATGTCTCTATCCTTGACAAGGGCGTTACTCCCGATGAAATCTCCACGCCTCTTGTTGATACAGCAAATACCCCCGAAGACTTCTCTTCTGATGAAGAAGTCCCCGATAATTACCTTTCTGAGGATTACAGCTCGGACAACGAAGGAGAAAGTGGTATTGACTTCATCGGAGAAGACGAACCTATCAGTAGCGAACAAGATGAGTTTGTAGACTATGGTTCTGAGTCTGAAGCTGGCGTAGCCGATGATGGCGTTCAGGTTCTTGATATTGTAGTCAAAAATAACAATGGCTACATGACTGCTTCGGGTGTTGTCCGTATTGATATGGGCGATGGCGAGGTAGACTATAAGCCATTCCTGTTTGATAAGTACTCAGACGGCAATATCGTAGGTCGCTACGGAACGCACGCCAACCCAACACTTGATATGGAAATCGCCATTCCTAAGTTCGTTTGGAATCATATCATCGCAGAGCTTGATACCAATCAGGATTGGAATAGCGGTTCAGCCGTTGATACGAGTGTCGTTACTCCTGAGGAGAATGCTCTTCCCGAAGTCAATACCGACTACCTTGGTGAAACGCCTATTGAGTTCAGCCCCGACTCATTTGAAGATGAGTCCGCAGTAGAAGACCCCGCTTCGTTCTTTGAATCAGTTAGCATCGTCTCTAAGGGTAAGGATGGTAAGGTGAAGAATATCACCGAAGCCGCCGCTGTAACGAAGAGGGTGCTTGAATCTGAACAGATTGACTTCTCTAAGGATGACGAAGAGAACAAAGAACCTGAGACGTTTGAGTTCTCCGCTCTTGTAGATGTCCTTGAAGATGGTGATGAGTACTATGTAGATGAAAAGGGTGTATTCAATGAAGGTGATGAGTACGAAGAGATTGAGTATGCAGTCCTTTCTGATGAGGATGATACTGAGACACGTGTCATCTTCCACGTCAATGACCCTGAATCTGAATTGTATGACCAGCTCTACATCTCTAAAAATAAGGATATTCCTCAAGGTCTTGAGAATGTTAGCAAGACTCTTCTTGAAATTCTCGGTCTCGTATCGGATGGAGAGGTTTCAGTTCTCGGAATTGAGGATATTGAAGATGGTAAGGCTGACCCAATGAACTTCATCAGAGCTTCCTTTGCAGGTGTGTTCATTGACGGCACGGATGAGATGCTTGACGACCTCGTTAAATTTGATGGAAGCAACGTATCTATCAACACGGACAACGATGACCCATATACTGATGACATTGAAGATGCTATCAGTGTGACGGCTCTTGACAAGAACGAAGGTGTCAAGGTGATGAAGCAGAGAAAGGTAAAGGATGTTCAGTATATCCCTATGAACGAGAGCGCAGGTGAGAAGGTGTCTACCTTTGTTGCTGGGGACAAGGTTCTCGTAGATGGCAAGAAGGTCGGTACTATCGTAAGTCAAGAAGGCGAGAATAGCCTCGTGAAGCTCTTTAGCGGTAACGAGACAGAGCGCATCCCTAACAAGCGTATTCGCCTTATCACGAGAGTCTCTGACCTTTACGAGACGGCTTACTCTAAGCAGGCTGTTCGTGAACGTATCACGATGGATAATTTCATCCCTTGCTCCATTAACTATGGTGGCATCACGGGTATCATCCAAGAAGGTAAGGTCGTTCGCTTCAGTGATTATGTAGGGGCATCTGAAGGTACTCCCGTAAAGGTGTATGATGAATACCCAACGGAAGAATCTGAACCAACCTACGTGAGCAAGGAGTATATCAACCCCTCGCAGACGGCTTCGGATATTCTGAACTCAATGAACTTCACCGATGGTATCCTGATGGATAGAGAGATGTCTACTCCTATCGCACCAATATCTGTTGATAAGAATACGTTTGACGGGGAAGGCGGTTATGTATCGGTTATCGTTCATACCGCTAAGCAGGAAGATAACCATATCAAGCACGTCCCATTTGAGGATGTCCTGCTTATCACTGCTCCCAACTACGTGATGTAAATATATTGTATTTTTAATCATAACTTATATTCTATTTTGGAATGACCCCTTGGATAAAAAATCTAAGGGGTCTTCCTTTTATAAATAAAATAGCTAATACCGAACAGACAAAGACTAACGATGGATATACTAAGCATTGGAGGAGACCCAAAGAAAGATGGTGGGGCTCTCGTTAGGATTGACCCTGAAAGCCTAATCAGTCAATTCAAGAAAGTTCCAATGTTCGTTAAAGTCTGTTTTGCAGTCATCGTGATGATTGGCTTGCTCTACTACCTTGTCTTTCGTTCTCATCTATACGACAACGACTCCGACAAGCTCGGAGCACTCGTTCACCGCACGGAGAAACTGCACAATCAGATGGAGAACATTCAGAGCTTCCTTAGCTCATACAACAAGGTGCTAAACTACCTTGACCTAAGGATAAGGCTACAAGAGCTGAGCGCAGAGTTCCTGCAAGACCAAAATGAAATTATTCTTAGATACCTTGAGCAGTCTTCAGACAAAGAAGATATGCCGTATCTTCTCGCCCTGCGTGACGCTATTGAACGCTCACACAGAAATGAAGGAAGAATTAAGGCTATAAATAAATCATTAGTGACGCAGGACTCTGTTGATGTTGCAAGGACGCTGGAAGCTATTAAGATTGAGCTTATGCAACTGCGCTCTAAGGAAAAACTTGACACAATCGAATAACCAATATAAAATGAAGAACCTATTCGCAAAAATTAGAAACCACGCTGTTATCATCGTAATGCTGAGTGTATCAACATTCGTTATCGGTAGCATCGCTTATGACCTTCTCGTGACACGACCTAATATGACCGAGACACTTGATAGGTTAGAGGTGAAGATTGACAATATCTCCTCGGAGATTGAACTCATCACACCAAAGGCGATTACCGAGCAAGCCATTCTGATGGAAGACACGCTGTGCAGTATTGATAGCCTCTTGAAGTAGTATCACAGAAAAGAAGAGGATACATAGGGAAGAAGAGTATATAACCTCCCCCACATCGGGGAGGAGTTCACGGAACGCCCTATAATCAACCATTTCTATAATAAGCTATAGGAAGGAACATCATTTATGGCAGGAAGACCAAAGGGGAGTAAGACTAACAAGAATAGGAAGAACTATGTTAGTAACCCTGAACTCTATCAGGAGATTTTGAAATCTATTGATAGGGACGAACTGACACCAAGGGCAGTAGAGCTTCTGTGCAAGCTCGCAGACAACTGCGCTACCAAAGTCATCTACCAAATACCTGAAGACAGAGAGGATGCTGTTGCAAGTGCAGTGGCGGATATGATTCAGAATTGGAAGAAGTTTGACCCAACCAAAACCAAAAACCCATTCGCTTACTTTACATCCGTATGTACAACAGCCTTCACTAAGTTTTGGAGGCAGATGGGCAGGACAGATATGCCTATCTCTATTACATACAACCTATCAGACGAACGATTTACTTTTGATATGTAGTTGCTTCTATGGGATGTAGTAAATGCGAGAAAGAGAAAGAGAGGAGACGAAAAGAAGAGGAGATAGGGAGAGTTATATACACACAAAAGAAAGTGCCTAAGGCAAAGGATTGGGTGTAATGTAAAAGGGGAAAGGTGAAATAACACCTCTCCCCTTCTTGTTTCTCGTTACTCGCCTCGTTAGATGAGTGAGAGGAATAGCACCCTCAGCCCGTGACCAATGAGACCACCTAAGATAGTCGCACCAAGGTCAAGCCAATCAAACTTACCACCCTTGAGCTTATCCTTGTATTCCATACCTACGGCAAGACCGAGGACAAAAAGAATGGTCAAGAATAGACCACAAGGGATAGCATAAAGGAAATGCTTGTCCCTATTACTCTCGCTGAGGAAAGGTACTTTCCTTACAACAGCTAAGACTTTCTCTACTAACTTGTCAAACATTTTCGTAATGAGATATATCCTAAGGATTTATGTCTACGAAGAAGTTGGGTTTCCACTTGTTCATCCTATGCTCGTTGTGGTTCACATACCCAAGCTGGTTACAGACGCAGGGGACACCTCGTATCTCCTTGCATACGTTAGAATGTGTATGACCATATATCCAATAGGACGCACCGCTTGATGCAATAAGACTATCAAGGGGCGAATTGAATGCAGAAGTGTATATATCTCCACCGAACATTGTATTAGCGAGTTCAAGGGACGGAGCGTGGTGAGTGATGACCACACGTGGGTATTCGGTAGGGAATAGGAACATAGCCTCTTCTAAGTAGTCTAAACAGCGTCTGTGGACTTCTCTGTACCCTTCTATGCTAAGTGGCTCACCTTTGTATTTGATGCGTCTGAAATCGCTTAGATTGACGTATATGGGTATCTCTCTCTTTGGGTCTATATCTGACCACAAAGGACACAAGATAAACTCAACACCATCAAGGACGACAGACGTATTAAACCCATAGTAGAGATTGTCGTACTTCGTCTTGATGAAACCATCCTCAATAGTACCAAGGTCGCCTGCACCATAAAAGCTGTGGTTGCCGTGAATCATAAGGACATACTTATAGTGAGAAGTAGCCCACGAAATGAACTCCTCCTCCTCAAGCTCCTTGACATCCTTCCACGAACCAATGTCCCCTGCAAGGACTAATATATCTCCTACAACCTCCAAAGGATTACGCTTTATCCATTCCCTCTGACTTGCAGACTCAAGATGGAGGTCTGAAACAATCTGTATTTTCATCTTATACTATAATAGTAGGTGATTAGTACCACACCACAAAGATAAATCAAAAGGAAAATCCAACGACATTTGGAAGATTAAAAATAACTCCCTATCTTTGCATTGTGAAAGAGAAAAACTCTGACACGACATTCAAAGGAAAAGACCATACAAAAAAATGGAAATGGAAGAAAAGACCCTTAGCCTCAACGAGGCAATGCTCCTTGAAGCAACGAAGTATCTCAACAAACCCGAAGAACTCGCAGAGGAACTCGTGCGATACAACAGAGAGAAGGGTGACGGAAAGCTAACAGAAGAACGTGCTATGCGTCTCGCTCTCGCTAATCTTGAAATCGTCAAGAAGATGCGCAAAGAGCCCGTCACGTTCCGTTTCCGAAAGATTAACGGAGACCTGCGTGAGGCAGAAGCAACGCTTGAATCTGACAAGCTCCCCGAAACGAAGGGTGTAGGTAAGAAGTCATCACCTGCCGTTCAGGTCTTCTTTGACCTTGTTAAGGGCGAATGGAGAAGCTATCGTATTGAGACCCTCATCCTTGAAGGTGACAACGTTCCCGAAGATGAGGATAAGGACGAAGAAGAAAAGACAGAGGAATAAAACCTCTTATAGGTCTCGTAGCTCAGTTGGTCAGAGCAACTGACTCATAATCAGGAGGTCTTCGGTTCAAGCCCGAACGAGACCACGACTTGGAGTTTGAGTAACATCAAGCTCCAAGTTTTTTTTGTCGCAAAAACGGGCGAAACTTGCGACATCTTGGACACTTTTTGGACATTTTCAAATGTGTAATACACAAAGAGTTAAGTTCATTACATCCGTTATATTACCCCTAAAAACGCCCATTTTTTGGACAGAGTTTGGACAATTTCAACCTTTTCCAAAATGGAAATAGTTGGACATGAAAATGCCCCTCCCGATGTATTCATCAGAGAGGGGCTATCCATTATTACTTAGAGTAGTGGTTCATGCGTGTAAGCTGGTTTAGCTTTTTTTTGAACGGCTTAGTAGCACCATTCACCGAAGCAAAGTAAAGTTGTAACATATTGAACCCGCATTCAACCGCTCCTTTGTCTAAATTTAAGTTCATATTCGCATACCAATAATTAAACTTTGCATCATCATCGCTCTGAGCGGTGGTCTGTCTTTCTTCCTGCTCCATATTCGGTGCACGCTTTTCCTCTTGCTTACTTAGTTCTTCCTTTATACGGGAATCCTCAGCTTCACGTTTTTGTCTATCAAGAAACCTTTCAAACTTCAAGGCGATGCATACTCCTATGATAACTCCCAGGACTATCACAGAGAGAACGATATATAATCCTAACATAGCTATTTCTTTTTACCTCTCGGTACACGACTCCCTTCTTTGAAGTCGTCATTATCGAACACCTTCCCGTAGACCACGCCCCTACGAATGAGATTGCATAGCGTGTTCTCTTCAGCCCACATGTCCCGCTCGTCCTCGTGGAAGATGGTTGGCATTACTACGAAGTCAAGTTTCGTCCCATCGTAGTATATGAGACCCCATCTATTCGGAAGCTCATCGGGAGAGATTAGGTTCGGTGGTGTTACGTAGAACCTCCAACAGCCCATACCCTTGTATCCAGCCTTACGGCAGACCTTCTTCTTCTCTGCAAGAAAGTCTTCCCTTGATAGCTTAATCTCAAAGAGGTAGGAGTTCACCTTTAGGTTGTGGACGAAGCCGATGATGTCAGGTGCTTCCCTACTTCCCGTAGTAGACGAACTTAACTCCACTGCACAGATGCCGAGCCGTGGAATCTTACTCTTACGTGAGTCCTTTACCAATATGGTAGCCACCCCCAAACAGAAGTCGTGATGCTTGCGCTCACGAACTTCCTTGGGAGCTTCTGCTTCTATCGTAGTGTCTTGTAGATGTATTGTACCTTTACGTACTCCTCGGAATCCCATTACGTCAAGATATTGATTGTCTGTTCAAGGTCGGAGAGCTTGTCAAGAACCTTGTCGTAGTTGAACCCGTCTCCTTCAAGCTCCGATTGAATATCCTCAAGGTCGGAGATTGCATCCTCAGCACGCTGAATAGCATCCTCAATGCGACTCTCAATATCAGAAGGTGGATTCTTCTGAGACTCCAGCATCTTTCTGATTTTAGCGAGTTCTTCCTTTACGTCTTCTAATGTAGTTGGAATCATTGCCTTAGTTGTTATAGTTGTTGATTTCTACATCCTGACCCAAGTAAGCGTTCTTATATGTCAGCTCGTCCACTTGAATGGAGATGCAATTGTTAGATGAGTTCTTCACGTAAAGGGTATATTCCCCTTCCTTGACGTTGTCCATTGCGACAACAACGCCCATCTCGGTGGTTGGTTCTGCCTGCGCACTCGCATCTGATGAACCGAGCTTGACAATCACAGAGACTGCGATAACACCGAGGAGGATACGGAACTTCATTGTGTTCCAAGAGATATTCTGCTTCATAGCTTCTTTTTGTATGTTAAGTTGATTGTTCTTGTTAGAGGGTCTTTGGAGCTTCGTCTACTGCGTTAGCGTAAGCGATGTTCTGTCTTGCACGCTTCTTGTACCACTTCTCGTCAGCAAGGAAGCAGTTGTGATGGCACAGAGCTTCTACAACGGGGTCATCTTTATATTCGTAGTAGTAAGGCTCAGCTTCGTAGTCGGAGTCTAAGTCTCCATCGGATGACTTCGTCTCAAATCGGACACGGCATCCAAGAGGTCCAAGAAGTTCGTCTAAGACTTCATTGCTTGCTGTCTCGTAGTCAAGACCATCTTCTGCAAGCGACTCACGTACGAGATTGACGATTTCATCTGTGAGAACTACAATCTCAAACTCAGTCGTATGGGTGTAGTCTCCCCAATCATCACACTCAAGGTTGTCAATGGCGTGCTCCCCTGCTTCGTAGGTAAGGTCTTCAATGAAGTCGTTAAGCTCTTCAGGTGTGACTACATATCCTGGGCAATCGCCACCAAAGTCTGTTAATCGTGCCATAGCTGTCTGTTGCTTTTAGTTTAGTTGTTACTTAGTTGCTCGTGGAGGTTCTTTTGTCCCCATCTCACACTACAAAGGTAGGAAGAGTTTTTCATTCCACCAAATCCTCCAAAAAACAAATCCCCCCAATGACGCTTAATTGCCATCGGGGGGATGAAATATATGATTATGCCAAGCCTTAATCAACCAATCGACTTAGCTCTGTTGTTATTTAGTAGGTGCTCGCTTTGTACTTCCCAGCATGCCCTACTTCGTACGCTGAAAGCGATACCTTATACTTAAACCCGACTTTGGTGGCACTACTTGTATGCACCTTCCTCCAAGCCTCAGCGAGGAGAGACCCATATTCACAACCATTCATATAATATACTATTTCATATCTTTTCCTATACTTTATTATAGATTGGGCGTAGATTTGCTTATGTGAAATGTAATACCTACCTTTGCAGTAAAGTAAGTTCAACTAACAATGTAGAACGAAAGAAATGATATACAACTACGAAAAGGTAAACCTCGCATTCATCCTTGGGACGAAGTGGGAGGAGAATCCTAACGAAGCCTCTGACGAGCATAAGGCTCTGCACGGGCTATTCGCATTATGCAATGCTTCCTACCCCAATAAGGTAGGAGAAGAGCCTGCCACGATTACCAAGGCTAAGGCTATGCGCCTTCTGCAAGGTATGAACGCAGAAGACATCATCTCCACACTGCAAGGTATGGGGCATATTGATGTAGACGAGAAGGGGAAGATTACAATCAAATCAACCCCGTGGTGCTAACTACATAAACACTATACATCCAAAAATGGCAAACGAAAATCAGCACAAGTTTCTTGTAGCTACAACAGACCTTTTCTTTAAGATGACCAAGGTTGATGACTTTGAGTCTATTGAAGAGATTACAAACGACTACCACGAGTTCTCCGTAGACGGGAAGCTCGCCATCCTTGTTCGTGAAGAAGATGTCTATGGAGATAATGACGAGATGCAACTCTTTGAAAGCGTATGGAGTTCTATCAAGGAAGTCTACGAAGTACAGCTCTTCCGAAATGGAAAGACCCGTTGCGTCATTGCAAAGAGAAGCCTGATGACCTATACTCCCGACATCACAGAACTCAGCTCGGTAGACCCCAAGGAAATCCTTGCTTCTATTGTAGGGAGCAACAATATATCAGATACTGATAGTGGTGTCCTTGATGAGGTAGAAGACATCCTCGCTTCCACATCTATGGAGGACGAGAGATTTCTCCACAAGGATGACGACAAGAGAATGTTTGACCTATTCCTCAAGAATATCAATAGCATATCATTGGTTGTCGTTTCTCAGTCTGACCTAACATACACTAAGTTCCATATCGGTTCTGCATCTATCCCTACCGCATACTTCCAAACGGGAGAATATGGTCGAACCATTGTAGCGTTCAACGCTGGGGTAGGTGAACTTGATGCTATCCTTGCTTCTCGCTTAGACAAGGGAGAAGGGATGACCTTCCGCTTTGAGTTCTCACCACATCTTGATGAGTTCGGACAGATTGTGAATGTAAGTTACAGCGACCCCTACGGCAAGAAGGAAGAACGAACCTTCGCAGGTGAAAGCGTCCGAGAACTCTTGGAGTATATCTTCGCAGGGTTTAGATGCGAAAGCATCGCCATTGAAGACCTCTATGATGATACCATTGAAGTCATAGAGACCATTCGTGATAGCTACGAACCCGTAAACGAGAACCACCTCTTCGGTCGTGCTACCAGCGTAGGTGCAGTGAAGCTCGTAGAGTCTGCACGTGCTAAGGCTTATCTGCACGAGTACGCTTCATACTGCAAGGGTTGGGGTCTCCAAGGTGGAAAGTTCTTCTCTCGCAACATCCTTGAGAACAGCAGAGCCAAGAAGGCGTTTAAGGCGGTGATGGGTCTTGACCCGAATATCAACACCATCGTGATTATCTCGCCAGCCAACCCAGCCCCACAAGTCCTATCAAGACGTGAGAATGACGAGCGTGTCGCACGACTTGAATGGAAGCTCCGTAACGAGCTCAAGGAAGGAGGATATAACTACGTCAAGGTGCTTGGTAAGTATGGCAGTGTAGAGCCTTCATTCGTCATCTACAATATGTCCTACTACGAAGCAGAAGACCTCGCAACAGAGTTCGGTCAGGAATCCTTCATCTTCTGTGAGTTTGACCACTCTCAGCGTGGAAACACCCGTGCAGGTAAGGTCAGCGCACGTATGTATATGAAGGACGAGAATGGGGACTACAACCTTGATGATGCCTTTGAAGGTATCCTTGATAGGAATAACACCCAGCGAAATCTCACGGAGTTCTACACCCAGCTCAGCAAGAAGATGAAGTTCAACATCCCATTCGGTGATGATGGTAATACTATCTCAGAACGCCTGAGCGAAGGCTTTGAGAAGTATATGACCGACACCCTAATCGCTTCACACCTCACGCACTCCGCTATCGTAGGTGCTAAGAGGAAGAAGCTCGGGAATGAACGAGTGAATGAAATCCTTGAAGGGCTACGCTCCGAGGATACGCCTAACAGCGAGCGCAAGAAGCTCCGATTAGAACTCTACAAGTAAAAAGAAAGCAAGTCCCCTGAGAAGAAAATTCTTGGGGGATTTGTTTTTCTAAAACGTTCTCATTACCTTTGTAGTGTATTCCAAAGCGGAGTACATACTATCAACTAAAAACAGAATGATTATGGGAGCGTTCACCTATGACAGAGTAGTTCAGCTATACGATATGCTGAGTGAAGAAGCAGGACTTAAAGAAACCCGAGACGAAGCCATCGCTTCAGTTAGAGCCGAGTTTCATAGAAATTCCTATGCTGTAGTTTTCTTGCTACAACATAAAGAAGGCAATGTCTACAAAAAGCTACTTAAAATCCTGGATGAAGAAGAAATACGAGTAGTCGTTCGTGATGCTATGATGCACTTCTTTCTGAGTGCTATCAACACTATGAACTTCCTTTCTGCAATGTCTGACAGACAAAGAGTTCAGTCTATCTTTATTCTTTTTGAGAGCCATATCGTGGAACACGTATATGAAGCTCTTAGTAACAATCCGACTATACGCAGTAAGTTCTCCTTCTTCAAGAAGTCTCGCACACGTCATATATCCTATGAATTGGCTAAGGCGTTGAAAAGAAGTGCGGGACGACATTTTCTTTTTGAAGATGTATGTTCAAGAATACTGAATTGTGCAACATATACTGACCCACACAACGCAAGAATTATCTTGCCAAAGTTCGTGTCCTATGTTGATGAAAATGGTAACGTGGTGCTGTAATACGTGCTACTAAACAAGAGTAATGTCTATGGAAGAGTTAGGCAATAGCACAAATGGGCTTGAAAGGTTCAAGGCATAGCGAGCAGAAGACATCAATGATGTGAAGGTCGCATTTACGCCATTAGCTTATGACGTAATTATGCGCATTGAAGTACATAACGGAGACCTTTACGATAGGCTACTTCGTATCTTAGATAGAGACGAACTGCATGCAATCATACGTGATGCCCTTATGCACACCTTCCTACACCTATTCACTCACCCTGAGTTCATCACGTCTCCGAATAATGTGGAGAGATTTGGTGTCGTTCTACGGAATCTTAAACCCTATACAAAAAGGTTGGCGCACGAAGTCCTGAAAGATAATCCTACGATACGTAAGGGTTTCTTCTTATTCCGAGGTAGACGCACACGTAAAATAGTTTATGAGCTAATGGATGTGTTAGAGAGACACGTATGGAAAGCATTATCGGGTGAACACTTCCTCCGTCTCCTAAGACATGCAACAATCAAAGACTACGTATTAGGTGGAGTATCCTCAAGGTTTTTGTCGTACGTTGATGAGAATGGCTATTTGGTCTTATATTAGTACAACCAACTAAAAGAAACAATTATGGAAGAGAACGACCATACTCAAGTCTCCTCAAACCACATTCGAGAACGAATTATAAGATGCGAGGCGCAGAAAAGAGAGCGAGAAGAGCGCATCAGAAAGGCGTTTGAGCCTTTGGCTGTTGATATGCTTGACTACTTCAAGGTGAACTATGCGTGGCTGTACAAGAAACTCCTCCGCATACTAACCCAGGAAGAAGCGGTAGCTGTCATCCGTGATGCTCTTATGTACTCAACATCTAAGCTGTTTGAGTCTTTGGGATTTGATTTGCTTAGGTCTCAGGCAGACTACTGCGCTTTCTTTTACCTTCATCTTAATGACTTCATAGATGATTACGCATTCCAATCATTAAGCTATTACCCAATTATTCGGGGGAAGTTCCACCTATTCAGAACGTCCCGTACATTCAGTATAGCCACAAGTCTGAAGGGTGCTATGGCTTCGTCTTTCAGGAAGGTCGCAAAGCCAAAGCACACCCGTCCCATAATAGAAAGTATAACTTGGGTAGACGAGAAGACGGGTGCGACATACCCGACCTTTGAGACCTATATTGACGAAGATGGGAGCTTAGGCATATATTAAACATCCCGACATACATATGATTATAGCCATCGTTTTGCTTCGGCAGGATGATGGCTAACTATATATATAAGTATAATGATATAGGCATGGCATTCATTAAGCTGTCATCACTTGTTAATACACTTGATGCGACAAAAGACAACATAGATGCACCATTAGAAAGGTCGTCAGAGAAAAAGATATCACTCATTCCCAATGTCACACTCGGGGACTTCATGAAGGGACTTACGCCAGGATTTGCCGATTTGGTGCAAGAGTACTTCTCAAGGTTTTATAGCGTTATATACGATGACGTATCTAAGGGCGAGGATAGCGAAATATACCGATTGGCGTATAAATGCGCAAGCAACGAGAAAACGTATTCTGATTATAAGGGTGATGAGGATGTAGCATATAACGCACGCTGGATTATTCGTTGCGCCATAAACTTCTTCAATATGGACAACTGCATTCGCTTGAATTTCGCAAGTCAAAGAGAGAGGAAGATAATGGTCAATCATGCACTAAAGAATAGGGCATTCTCCCCATCAGGAATGAATGCAGATGTCGTGATGAATGATTTCATCATCCCATATACGATGGATTACCTAAACCCTCGAATTGACTTCACCGACTTAGATGCAAGGGCTTATGAGCTTGATTCGGTTTGGTCTAACGAGAAGGTTGAGCATAGGACGTTTAATGTTTTATCTATCGTCAAGAACATACCCATATCTGTTGACTATGCGAACGACTTGAAGGTAAGCACGTACTTTAAACCAACCAAGCGTGGAGACAGCTTGTATGTTGGGAATGCAAACACCATGTCCATTTCCTCTGTTTCGTTTGACATCAATGGAGTAAGCAGGGAGCATCTGTTTAAGTTCCTTGATGACTTCGGTACTGATAGCATAATTGATTCGGAAGACTCCGACTTCATCATAGAATTATTCAGAAACAAGGATAAGTTTGATATATACAAGCCTCTGATGGGATTCTTGAGGAATAGCTCAACATCATTCTTGAGGAAGCTCACGTACGAAGAGATGGTGAATCTAAAGCGAGAAGACTTGCTTGGTATAATAGACACTCGTAGAGAACTTGATAACACTCACCTTTTTGACATCGCTGATGATTTGTCAGGTGACAAGTGTAATGTTGATGACACTGAGATTAGGAACTTAATTGACTTGGTATCAAGCAACGGGTCTTTGGATATTGAGCTGAGGGAATATGACTCCGAAGACCATTATACAACGAGTGGTTACAACACATCTGAAAAGCACGTAGATACTTTCTCTACAAGTGGAATCACTAAGGGGAACAAAAACGTAAACATGAGGTTTAATGATAGAACGTCTGAGGCTGGAATCAAGAATTATGAAAATCTGTTTGATGAGCTTTCATCATTCTTCTACGGATTGTCAAACTCAGCATTCAGGGATAAAATCAATGAGATGTCAAGCCTGATTTTTAGCGGAGAGTTTTATGGTGAGAGCGAGAATAGACCTGGACTTCAATTCATCTCAAGCCTTTATGGTGGATGCCGACAGCTCCCCGAGTATGAAGGGTTGAGTGCAGTCTCAAATATATTATTGAGAATGAGGGTTGAGGATAAGTTTAACAAGAAGGGTAGCCCCAAAGCCGAGAAGAGTAGGCTGGTTGAATCAAACTACGCTGTACTTGACTTCTCTATATATACAACGATATAACAACTGATATGGCGTTTATTAACTTGTCAAGCCTTATCTTGGGAGGCATTGAGCACAACGATGATATTCTTGCAGGAGGAAGTAGCGGGGGAGCTAAGAGGCAGACCTATCTTACAGCAAAGCCATTCTTCTTTATGGAGCTAAGAGACGAATGCGACACCAACATTCGTGAGTATCTGAAGAAGCTCTTTGACATTGCAATAAAGCATTCATCCAAGGAAGGTAACGAGCCATTTAGAGTGTTCTGTGAAGAGCACAAGAGGAGGCTTCCAAAGGACTTCTTGAAGAAGATTTTCCTTAACCTTATTGCAAACTACTTAAAGGATTTCCGTGCTCGAACGAGTAGCGATGTTTACACCATAGAGTCAATCGTGAACTACACCTTGACATCGGGAGAGACGAATCTCACTGACTCCATACTACAAGGGAAAGCACGAAAGAGGGGTGAACAGACACTCGCTAATTCTGACATAGCAGAGAAGACCCGTAATGTCTTATCTAAGCCTCTCTTCTCGTACTACAAGAAGAAGATAATCCCCGAGATAGAAAAGATTAGTGAGAAGCTATCCAGCAGTATAAAGATAAAGAACGACATGGTCTTAGTCTCCTGCCATTGGACAAAAGAGGAAGGTCTTATCGGGTTGCAATACACGAAACTCAATGAACTATTTGACACGAGGTACGCTAAGGGAGCTTATGATTTCCAATCTGCTCTTTCTTGTATAACGTACGCTATTCTTTCTATAGCGAAGCTCATCCATACGCACGGGGCGGACAAGTTTAAAGATAAATTCAACGAGTTTATGAATAATGCGTTTCGTGCTATGGAAGACGATGATGTTGTACTTGATGACACATCTCTTAACTTTGTTGAGTCTGTTTTTACAAGGTTCTCGGAACGTTCATCGGATGAGATAGAAAGCGTCTGCGCCAAATGTAATGAGCTCATTGGCTCATTTGAAAAGAAGACTCTATTTGATAGGGCGTATGTGTATGTTAGGCACAAACTATTCCATCAGAGCATATCAATAGATGCTTCAGGTCGTGATGTTTCTATTGACGCAGACGTATCAAACTCTGCACTTCTACATCCATCAATAAGTGATGAGAGAGATTACGAATACGATGAAAAGCGTGTATTCAATGCACTTAGGAGCATAATACCGACAGACGCTGACGGCTCATATGAAATACCCGTTAAATTCGGAGATGAAGTCATTATGCTGAAAAATGCAATATCTGTTTACTCTGTTGGTTCTCCGTATATGACCATATGGCTTGAAGGGGTTGATGATGACGGAAAGGATAGATTTGGGTCTGCATATAGCGAGTATTCTATGAGTGGAAAATACAGAGTTGATTTCAAGCTGAGTATTGACTACGTATAAGCAAATTGAACAACCCGTGGATATATGGTATCTGCGGGTTGTTTGTTTAATATAAAATCACTATATTTGCTGTATGATATGTAATATAGCGCAAGAAGATTATGTTGCGATTTAATGATATAGCAAAGTATCAAGGCGATGACAATGAGTTCGCTCCAAAGGCGAGCCTAAAGCACATCCGATTTTTAGATTGGATGGGTATAACAGACTTCCTATCCTCAGAGGTTGAGTCTTATGTCAATGGTTGCGTCAAGTCGGTAATGCAAGACATTGCTGATTCGACCATCCATCTGCATAAGGTCGTTGAAGAATGGAAAGAGGAGCTGTACTCAATAAGTTTCCTAAAGTCGTCATCTAAGTTAGAGAACCTTGTCGCTCACTGCTTCATCTTATCCCTAAACTCAGGTGTGCGTTATCAAGACTTTTTTACCAAGGACTACAGCAGGCTTGTGTTAGGGTTCTTTTGCAATAACCATATTGACAATATGGAACTCGTTCAGACATCCGAAGTTGAATCGGAAGAGGTCTCAAAGATGCTGGGGAAAGCATTCTACTTGGCTTTTAAGGAGAAGAAGGACGATAAGCCTATGGACGTGTTTAATGAATACCATACGAAGGCATTTGTCTCCATGGAGGACGAAAAGAATGGTATAGTGTGTTCTCCGTATGGGAAGAGTGGTCTTCCTGATGACATCGCATTGGACATTTCAAAGTCAATGAGCTCGTTCCTTAAAGGGATTATAAAGTCTGTACAACCAAATGGAAGGTGCTGTGATTTGGATACATTTGTCGGTAATTGTTTGGAAGCAATGCCTCAATCAAAGGATGCCACTATATCAACTCTTCAGTCAAGTCTTGTTAGCACCTCTTACGATTGCATACCAAGTATCATTGCCGATAAATCGCTAACCAGCACCTCAACTGAGTTATCATTCCAATTCAGTGGTAGAGAAGCATTTAAGATTGGCGAAAGCAAGGAGGTGTCATTGAGCGCAACGTATGATTTAGCTGGTAATCTCACGTGGCTCAATAAACCCCGAGTGGTCGTGTCTATATACAAGATGCTTATCGTAGGTGATGTTTATTCAAGGCTGTTCTCGGATTCAAGCTCCGTACCTTACAATATAGAACTTATGGTGATGGATGGTGAGTTTGTTGATGTAGGGTGTCTCCTTGGTGTGGGTAATGTTGATATTTCAAAAAAATCGTGTTCTATGTCATATTTTGAGGGCTCAATACAGATGCACTTAGATTGCGATTTTCGATTTAATATATTGATTTAGACAGAGTGCATACACCTGCTATTGGTTGGGATTATCTATTATAAATTGAGTAATAGGTAATCTTTTTTTATATGGCGTTTTTAAGCTTGTCATCACTCATCAATGGTGGCGAACGTAGCAATAATAATGACGAAGATATTTTCATTCAAGATGGTAACCCTCGTGTCAGCTACGACATAAAGGTTGTTGAGCTACCTGAATACATGAAGGAGTTCTCGTTTGAAGTAGCAAACACCTTTGTTACGGGTTCAGAAGCAGACTCCTATAAAGATGAGCTTGACGATAAAATCCGTGACCTTATTATAAAAGAACTACCCGCTTCAAAAGATAATGCAAGATACATCCCACGCAGAATTATGGAGAGCGTGGTGTCATTCGTTCTATATGGAGGCGGTAAGAAGGTTGGCGAGATTGATTTGCGACCTATCATAAAGAAGTGGCTTGACGAATTTAGTATTAGCTACGAAGAGGGTAAACATATAGAGTCATTGCACTCAGGTATAACCAAACTCATTGCTGATGCTGGATACATCAAAGCCATTGAGGATGAAGTAGATTATAGGAAGATACGTGTGTTTGACGAGGATAGAGAAGCATTTTATGGCTGGTATGATTGCGATGCGATTGTAGTCTTTGACAGCGATGAGCAGAAGATGAAGTTTGTGGACATTGAAAAATACGAAAACAAACAAGAGATAATGGATAGGCTGGCGGAGTACTTGGAGTTTGCGTCAAGCCTCGTAAGCCTCTTTAGGGAGACCCCGACATTTTTCATTTCAGGCAACGAAGAAGACATCTTTGAAAGTGCGATTGCCCTCCATGACGAGAGGGAGCACGATTTTGATTTGAGCGAGCTATCCGTATTAGACGCAAATATCTTCACGCTGATAAAGCGTCTCATTGAGAAGAGTTCAACTGAAACATCGTTTGATGGTTGGGAGGATTTTGAAGGGAAGCAGTTGCTTGCTGATATTGATAAGGCAAGTAACCCACGCAAGGTGCTTGTAACCAATAATCACTTCATCCATTATAACAAACTTGAGGACGAGACAGATGTATGCGAGCCGTTTAACGATGACCCTTGGGTGAAGACCTCTGTTCAGAAATTTATAGATAGCACATTCGGAGATGCAGATGGGAAGTTCACCATTGACGTAAAAGCAGGTGGTGATACATTTACCATCACGAACCCTTTGATGTCAAGGCTGTTATTCTTAGTCCCATTCTCGCAGAAGGACGAATCATCAAAACACCTTTGCGCAGTCTCAGAGTCAGGGAAAATGCCGAAGCAAGACGCTGATAATGGCATCATTGCAAAGTATGTCATTGGGTGCGAGTTCTATTCTAAATATAAGAAGGTAGAAGTGTATAAGGGCTAACCACTTACACTCTGCGGTAATAAGACTTCGAACGATATGGCATTTTTAAACTTATCCAGCTTGTTGAATAATAATGGAAGTGAGAATGATGGTCTTGATGAGCTGTCATCATCCAATGGGTCTAAACGCTCCTATCTCCCTGCAATCACTTTCGGTGACTTTCAGAGGAGTTATGTAGAGCTATCCGCACACTTCATTGACAACTACTACTCACGACTTGCAAGAGTACAGCTTGAAGACATCAAGAAGGGGGCTGATAGTGCTATATACCAAATAGCAAAATCATATATAGAGAACTCCCTGAACAAGCCCTCTACGGATAAAGCTGTTAAGGCTCTCATTGAATTGGTATACCCATATGTCAATATGGATACCTGCATCCGAGTTGAGTTTCTTGAAGATGGAGTATGGGAGGAAGCGACTTTGAATAAGGAGTGGCTGAATGGAAATGACTTCATCAAGTTTGGTCATAAGAAGCAAGTACTGAACGAGGTCGTAGTTCCATATATCCGAGAATACATGAATCCTCGCATCGCATTCACTGAATACGATAGACGTGTTGCGGATGAGTTTGTAAGGAGTATGCATAACATGTGGAAGTTAAAGACAAACAATCTCCTGATTGAGTTTTATGGTCTTCCCGTTTCCTGCGCAGATGATAACGCTCGTACTATGATGACCTATGTGATGCCAACTTCCGATGAGAATGGTGTGTATATAGGTGGCGAGAACGTAGTGCATTCAAGGTATATGAGTACTATTGGTGACACATCAAGCCTTAAATATCGCCTTAATAAACTCCAATGGTTTCATGATAAGAAATTTTTGTCAGATGAAGATTGTGCAGGTATATTGCCAGCTGATTTGTGCTCTCGTGTAATGAAGTGGAATTTCAAGGAGGACTTTAGCAAGGATTTTACCGAGTTGTCGGCTTATATTAAAGGCAACTTTGACAAATTAGAACAGAAAGAAGAATACACGAATGAAGAACTCCTAAGTATTCTTGACCTAAGTGGGTTCGATGGCGTACTCTCTGATTGGGTTTTAGACAAGACCCCAAGACCTACTGATGAGAATATCCATTATGCAGGTATCATTGCAGAACGACTAAAAAGTAGAGATAGGATTGGCGTTGGGAAAGTATTCTACAAGTTTAAATCTAATCAGCAATCACCAAATAACAAGGATGATTTTAAGTTAAGTAGCTCTATCTGTGAAATACCATCGTTCGGTGGCGTTGAGGTGTCGGTTTCTAATGGAAATGTATCTATCTCATCAGAATCTATTGAGCTTGTAGCCAATGGGATTATAAAATCAAAGATGATTGAGGGTAGCGAGGATGTAACGAAGCACCTTGCTTACTTTGAGAAGAGCAGATACGACATTCCCGTTAGTTTTATTAGTACAATGTATGGTCTCAAGAAGGAGTTCGGAGGAGAATACGAGGATATGTGCATGCCCGTGTCGTCTTGTATCTCATCCTGCATTGTCAGCGTAGAAGATGTGAGCTCCGAGGATTACAGCAAGTATTATACGGGGCAGAAGAAGCTATCTATAAACTATGGCGTGCTGGATGGCGGTGAGATAGAATCAATAAAAAAGGGGTATAGCAGTTTCCGTTAATAGTATGGCATTTCTAAATCTTTCTTCGCTCTTGAATAGCGATAATCATAATAATAATGACGAGTTGGTCGCTGTTGAGAGACCAACCACGAAAAGTGCACTTGAAGCCCATGTCCCCATCAGCGACTTCTTTGATGAACTGCTAAGGTGTCAAGCTAAGCTCGTGGACAACTTCTACAACCGACCTATTGAGGTATTCCATAACGACCTCCTTAACAAAAAGGAGGGTGTCGCATTCAAGATGGCTAAGGCTATCTCTGACGAGTGCATTGGCAAATATGGTAACGAAGTGGATAAGATTAACGATGCCACAACGTTCCTGACCTTGGTGTACCCATATATAAACATAGACAACTGCATAAGGGTGAAGTTCGCTTCTCCATCGGAGTTGAAGTCGTATCGTAAGTCCACGATAACTCTTGACGACAATAATTGGAAGCAGTTCAATGGGCTTGGGTACGTTTTTGATAAGTTCATAGTGCCTTATATCCGTGACTTCGTAAACCCTGAAATAGAGTTCACCGAGCGAGACAAGGAACTATATGACATAGAACGAGGGAAAGCCGATGACTTCAAGAAGGCTTCTTACAATCACTCTACGTTCTTGATTGAAACGAACTTCTCGGGAATCCCCGTTTCGTACGACAGAAAGACGAAGGAGGCATTAACCTATGGTAAGCCATATTTGTCTAATGATGGATTATTCGTGCTTGGGAAGGACGGATTTTTTGTTGATGTGAAGGTTACTTTAACCGACAATAAAGAAAAGCCACAGAAACTGCACGACTTTTATTGGATGTCCACCTTCTTCCACAATCATGCTAAAGTGCAAAACGTATTAGAGTATAGAACTATGATTGACTACTGCTTTGTTCTTGGAAGACTCTATGCCAACTTCAAACTTGGCGATGAGATTACTAAGTCAATAAAGTCAAAGCTGGAGCAAGGCGACTTAAAGGAAAGGCTCGGACACCTTAGCCATGATGAGCTCAACGATGTATTCAGCATATCTGATGGAGACATCCCCGAAAAAGAGATGGCTGGTTTTATTAGGCTTGTAGGTGAACCTGAAGCAACCATTACTTCCTCTGAAACAGATAGGTTCAATGACTTGTTGGTTAAAGTCAATGAACACAAAGTCAGCGTCTTGGGACATAGTTACAACAATGGATACCCTTTCCATGATTACATAAAAGAACCCGATGGCGAAGGTAAAAATCCATTTATAGTGGGGATGATGCCGTCTAAAAGGGAACTAAGCATTGGTGATGTTGATACTGAGGATGCTGATTTTGATATTACGCTCCCAGCAGTATCATTAATTCAGAGTGGCTCTGCCTCCAACAAGTTGCTTTCATACGTAGGTCGTCTCTCCAATTACGATTTCCTTTTTAATGAGGATAGCTTCACCTGCTTCGTAAATGATGTTTATGGTATATCTTCAGACTTGGTAGGAGGATTTGATGAGTGTGTAGGGATGTTCAATGTTGGGGTCGTTGCTTTCTCTGTGTCAAGTTTTGATGAAGGGACATCAAGACCCAAAGCCCCTTCTTTCACAAAGTCGTCAAAGACATACATCGGATATTCATTTATTAAGAAGATAGAAAAATAGTAGAACCGAATAATGGCATTCATAAATTTATCATCATTGGTTAATGGGTTGGCTTCAAACAACAACGAGACGTTTGAGGCAAGGGATACATTCATGAACCTGAATACAATGCCCTTAGATGACTTTATCAGAGAGCAGGCATACCAACTCTTTGAACCTATCAAAAAGAACTACAGAGCCGTCTTAAATGCGCTCCTTGTTTCAGGATGCTATGATGATGACTTTGCTGTATATTCGTTCGTAGAGGAGCACATTCAAGAGGTACTCGTAGACCCACTCGTATTATTCATCCGAGACCATATATTCTCTCCTGCATCGCTTCACGCTGTTGATATGATGAAGAAGGCAGGGCTAAGTCTTTCTGAATGCCTTACCGAGACGGCTGGTGTGGCAGATGACTTTATTCGTGTGAATGAGGTGAAAGGAGAGCAGGGCGATTTATGCCGAGAAGCCTTAGATAAGGCTATCACGCATTTATATGAAGTCGTCCAACCTAAGGCTATAGAGAACGGATATGATGTCTCGTTTAACAGGGGTGACTCTGATTCGTTAATTTATAGGTCTGACTATGTATCGGCATCAATAGCCCTTAGACTTCCGATAGGTTTTGATAGGGATGGGTTGTGCGTGTTTGCCTCGGAAGGGAATAGCTATCTGATTGGTAATTCAAACCTCGAGTCAAACGCCATCCTTCTTGATAGCTCATTCTCTAAGCCTATCCACTCATTCAACACTATTGAGTACGATAACTTAGAGAACTATCTGATAGCCTTCCATAACGATAACATGAAAAGCGCTGAGGTGGCTTACATGAAGTGTAAAGAGCATATCTGTAGGTGCATATTCTTTGCAAACAAGGGAATTGATTCATCGTGGGATAGCATTAAGCCTGGTGAATCGTTATGGAATACGATGGTTGGTAGACTTAACGAAGAGTTTATCTTACCCATCTATAGGAGCGTTACGTCAAAGATGAGCGCACTAAAAAGGCGTGATATTGATAAGTATAATCAACTCCTCGGAGAGTATAAAGCCCTTGATGCTGACTATTTGGTTGATAATGGTTATAAAGGTAGCCACTTCCTATCTAATGTCTTCACATATGCAACTCTTAAAGAAGCTATCTTTTTTGACAAATCGTCTAATCAAGAACCATCCCAATCCTTTGTAGGGTGGGGCATCCATAGTGGTAGCGTGATGATTGATGACTATAAACTTAAAGAGTATTTGGATAACAAAAAGCTATATAATGTTAGTGCGCTAAAAGACAACCGACTTACCGACATACCATCAAGGTACTTCGGGGTATCACAGCCTAAAGAACTTACTGACCTTTTCTCGGGGTCTAAGGATTCGTCTAATGCTATTGATGGTCTGATAAGCGCATACCAAGTTAATATAAGAGCTCAGGTGTATGCATCTAATACAGCTATAAGAGTAGAAGTTCATAAAGGCAAAGTCTCCGTGACCAGCTTATATGAACATCAGGTAAACGAGAAGAGTAATTGGAAGATTGATGTATCCTTTGGTGGTATTGAACTACAAAAATAATTGTATATAAAAAATAGATATATGGCATTCATTAACCTATCATCCCTCGTCAGGAGCGTTATCCCGAATGAGGACAGCATATTTGAACCCGAAGACACGTTTATGAAGATGGGGGCGATGCCTCTATCTGAGTTTATCCGTGAGCAGGCGTTCTCTCTTTTTAAGCCCATCAGGGACAACTATAAAGCCATCATCAACGCTCTCGTTGATTCGGGAGCTTATGAGGGCGATTTCAAAGTGTATGAGTTCATAAACGAGAATATAGAATCACGTACCGCTGGCACTTTAAAGTCATTCATCAGAGACCACGTATTCTCACCAGCATCCTTCATCGCTGTTGATATGATGAAGAGAGCTGGGTTCACCATTGACGAGTGCGTATCTAAGGCGAAGGGAATGTCTGATGGATTTGCAGGTTTGTATGGTGTGTCCGATGCTATGCAAGTCGGTTCATCAAAGGAAGCTATGTATATGGCTATTGAACACCTATATGATGTCGTCATCCCCGAAGCTACAAAGAACGGATATGATATGCAGTTCAATTTGGAGGACTCCAATTCTCTTTTATATAAGTCTAATGCTATGTCGGCTTCCATGGCACTTAGGATACCAATAGGGGCTAATGAGAATGGACTATGTGTATTCACTTCTGAAGGTAGAGCGTATAAGATTGGTAACTCTAATCTCACCTCAGAAGCAATACTCCTTGATAGCTCATATCATAAGCCCGTCTGTGCTTTTGACAAACCTGGTGATGCTCACATAAAACAGCATCTTGATAGCTTCCACGATGGCAATATGAGCGGAACGAACGAGGTCTATATGAAGTGCAGAGAGCATATATATCGGTGTATTTGTATTGCGAATAAGTCATTTGAATACTCATCAAACGATGTAAAGGCGGGTACATTTGAGTGGAAGAAGAGATGGGACGCAGTTGTTGCTGATAGCAGTTTGCTCATGTCTGTCCAAAGAAGCGTTGTCGCAAAAATGAATGCACTGAAGAGACGTGATGCAGACAAGTTCAACGAACTGATTGGTGTGTATGATGCTCTTGATATGGAGTATTATGATAATAGCCAATCTATAAACCACCCATTCCTTCGTGACATGTTCTCCTATGGTACTCTTTTTGACCTTGAATTTAGTGGTAATGCTTCGGTTTTCAAGCCATATGAATCTTTCAAGGGTAAATCCGCTAAGAAGGATAGTGAGCTCATTAACGAAGATGAGCTCAGGAGTTATTTGGATGGTATGTCACTTAAGAATGTCCTTATTCTAAAGGATAACAAAGTAATCAAGATACCCGAAAAGTTCTTTGGCATATCGTACCCGAATGAAATAACCGACCTCTTCTCGGGAGGGAAGGACGCAGACAACGTGGTAGATGGTCTTATTGGTGTGTACAATGTGACTATAACTGCGACTGCTACTGCGTCTAACACAGCTATGGGCGTGAATGTATCTAATGGCGAAGTCTCGGTAAATGCTTTGTTTGAAAACGAAATGTACGAGAAGTACGAGTGTCAGATAAGAGTAGACTTTGGTGGCATAGAAACACGGAAGCAGGAAATATAGGTAAATAGGAATATGGCGTTTATAAATCTTTCTTCATTACTTGATGGGCATAAACAAGGAGACGAAGAACTCGTCTCCTCAAGAACCTCTTATGTCCTTGTGGACGAGATAGCCTTTGAAGGTGCTAAGACCCTCAGGCAACTTACTCTTCCACTCGTAGAGGAGACGCTGGAGAAATCAAAGAATAGCTTTGATAAGTTACTCTTGATGATTAGAGATATATTGGATGAGGCTGGGTTTGATGATGAGTTCAAGGAGTATATTCCTCTTGTAAACTCGTCCTTCAAGGATAGAGTCATTGGCAGCTTAGTCACTGCTATTGTTAACGCCTCAACATCCCTAAACATTTCGGAGAGTTCGGAGCGAATAAGGGAATTTGTATTCAATGCTATATCTGACGGGATTAACAAAAATACAATAGAGCAGTCTGAAAAGTTAGATAGTCTTTTCTCTCCTCATCTACAAGCAAAAAGCGGAAACCCTTATACGTTGCTTGGGTATTACTTGTCTGCTAATAAGACTGCTTTCAAAAACAAGCTGACATCCATATTGGAAAATAGGAAGTCGGATATCCTTCGCCTTATACTAAACTACGATGATTGGAAAGCCAACTCTATTGACATACCCGTCTTGATGACAATGGATGAAAATACCAGCGGATACCTCCTTAGGGATATGTCCTCCTTCATGTCAGATGAAGAGTTCTCGGACTTCTCTCGTCAGCTGGTTGGTATCTCTGCAAAGATTATCCAGCACCTAATCACTAATTCACGTGATGTAGACTCTTCATCCAAAATAGAGGACTACGTCTACAACGGGAAAGAGGACGAAGCATCTTCATCTATAGCCTTGTCTGACCGCTCTGAGCAATTCGTAATGGGCGTATTGGAGAGGTTGTTGTCTGACGAAAGAAGTCAAACCCGAAGGTATGTAGCAAGTGAAACCCTCCATTGGCATGCTACACATTCATCAAATTGGTATAGATACTTTGGTCTCTGCAATGGGGAGTCGCTGATAAGTAATCTTCTTATCGCAAACAAAGAAGTTGTCTTTGAAGACTTTGTCGTAGGGGCAGGGTCGTTCAAATCAGTAGATAGCTTTATTGATGACAAGTTCCTTGAGCACGCTGTTGGAGCTTTCAGCGGATATGGTGCTACTTACGACAACGTTCAGAAACTCCTTTGGATGGTTCTTCCTAAGACGAGCGATGACCTCCCGTATATTGAAGTAACACTCAAGAGCGGTCGTCAGTTTAAAGTAATCCGTCCACTTATGGCATCAAGATTGTCACTTAGAGGCTCTTGGGCGTTACGAAGTCACGATATGGATGAGAGCGCAGACAAATGGGTGTTGCATCCCGTGATGGAATATAAAATAGATTATCATATCATATAAAGATATTCGTAAATCATTACACAAATCCCCTTGCAGGTATATCTTGTAAGGGGATTTTTCATTACCTTTGTTGTGTGATACAAATCACTCTAATCCGTAATACGTATAGACATGGAAGAAAAGAATTTAAGTTACAAGACTCCTACTCTTACAAACATCACTCTTCAAAGCATAATGAAGGATGAGATGAAGAAGCAGGTAGACGATTACTTGAGGAAGACCATCTTCAAGTACACAGCATTAGTCCTTCAGGACTTTATGCCTGACGCACGAACATCGTGGAACAGCTTCGTTGATATGACGAAAGAAGCCTACAAGGAAAAAGGCTTTCAGGTACTGAAGGAGCTGTTGAGCTACATCACTTACGCCAATATCCAGGACTTCAGTCTGAGAGCAGGCATTGAAGGTGCAGAGAGTGCAGACCCTATCATCAGAAAGTTCAGCACGTGCCTTATTGATGAGCTGTCGTACATTCCCGAGAATGCTGAAAAGCTATCATTGGCTAACTCTGCATTCCAATATATCAAGGGAACTCTTCTTCCTATTGCTCTCTCGTCAAGGGTTTGCAGGTACAGAAGTATTGTGGATGTAGAAAATGCGAGCGGAGGTGATTATATTAAACTTTCGCAATATGGGATGTTTGAATGTGACGAGAATGGGATTTTCAAGGTAGTGAAATATGACGATGAAGCACCAAAGTTTAAACACACCGCCATTGGTTGCTTCCTCGGAGAATCCTATGTAGAGACGAATGAAGAAATGAATGTCATCCGCAGAATTGATGATATACTTTTCTTTAACACAGCTATCATTGTTGCTCGCCAAGAGGATAGACCTATCTCCTTCAATGAAAAGGTCTTTGAGGAGTTTAAGAAGAGTGCTTGGTTGAGTAGCAGAGATAGTCAGATAGACGAGATGACATACGAAATTCTAACGGATGACGAGAAGAAGGCTGTGAAAGATGTAAGCGTGAAGGTGAAATCGCTTCGGAGAGTCATTGATGCCTTAGCGCATAATAATAGTTTAATCAGCTTCTTCCCCGAAGATGAAGAGCTAATAATGTCTAAGGACGTATCGTCTGAGGTCTCTGTACTAAGCAACATTGAGGTATTCTCAGAGACACTAATGAAGTCTTACGATAAAAACGTTGGTACAACACTCTTAATCGCAGAGGGGTACATGAAAATCATCCATATCCTAATGGAATCCATTTATAAGATGATGTCAAAGGTCTTTGGTTTGGATATAAGTCGTAAGGTCGTGAAGACCAATGATGGAGCATCCGAAGAATATATTGCTCCATATCTGTCTTGGGTGATTCGCTCAAGTGCCACAGCCTTAATCACAGCTCAGCCAAGAGGATGCGCTATGTGCATGGATAAGCTAATGAAAGAAGACGATCCATTCTCCGTATTGCTGATTAGCGACATACGAGTAGACCCCAATATGCCTTAGTGCCGCATATATACAGCAAAGACAAGTCCCTTCAACCTAATCGTTGCTGGGATTTGTTTTTTATATGGGAATGCTTTACCTTTGCAGTACATAACGATATAAACGACTAATCAGACTATAAGCAAATGAGCAACAATCAAAGTCGTGTAGTGGTCGCCTTTGACTACTCCAACATATTCTACCGAGGACTCTTCACCTGCACCTCTAAGCGTGCGTCTAACGGGCTATTCTTCTCGGCTGATGATGACCTCCGCCTTCTTGGTAATGTCGTCCTCAGTCAGATTGCAGGGCTTATCAAAGACCTTGCTACGGGATGCGATGTCGTCTTCTGCGTGGATACCCTTGGCTCTTGGAGAAAGGATGTCATCAAGAAGATTGACTGCCTATCAGGTCTTGGATACAAGGAAGGGCGAAAGAAGAAGGAGGACTTTGATTGGGATGGCATTCATCGCACGATGCAGGAAGTCCTCAGCGTCCTCCGTGAGAAGGGGTATAACATCCTCTCCATCCCGCACGCTGAGGCTGATGATATGATGGCGTTCCTTGCCGATACGCTTATCAACAAGACTGACTGCAATAGCCTTGTCATCGTCTCTGCAGATGAAGACCTGCGCCAGCTCGTTAGATATAAGGCTGAGACGGGGCAATGCGTGATGGCAGTCAATCCCGTATCAAGTCAGGAGAAGGACATCAACAGAAGAGGGAAGCGTACAATCTATATCTGCGAAGAGCAGAACGAAGCGTCAAAGGAAACGGGTAGTTTCTTCTCGGTAGGACTATCTACCAATATGCGACAGCTCGTGTATATCCGTAACTGCATGAGTTCAAACAAGTACAACCTTGATGTCATCAATCCTCACGACATCCTCATCAACAAGCTCCTCTGCGGTGATGACGGAGACTCCATCCCTGCGCTGTATGAGTTCTATACCAAGACGGGGCGTGTCAAGCGCATCACGGCTAAGCCAAAGGAGTATATCGTAGAGACCCTTAACGTCAAGAAGGCAGAGGACATCTACAACAACGTAGACCTACTACCAAAGGTTATCGGAGAGTCCCTCAAGACGGAAATCCTATATAACCTAAAGGAACGTCTGCAAATCCAGCGTGAACTCGTGGAGCTTGATACGAATAACTTCCCTGAGGAGCTGAGAACTCTTTGGACGTACACCATTGAGCCAAGCATCCTTATCAACGCTACACGCCCTATCAACCCTCAGTACAATATGGATATAACCGAGGATATGCTTCTCGCTGATACCAAGTTCGTCATTGAGAAGGTTGAAGGAAGAAAGGTCGTAGAGCATAGCGTACTCAAGGAACTCAACCGAAGTGTACGTAGTAGTGCTGTGGATGGACGTAGCACGAAAGACCTTCTTGATGATATGTTCTCGTAAATTCAGATTTGACTTATGGGTGTACCTATCTTCTCCGAAATAGATGATAGCGGAATGGCTAAGATTATTGACAGCTTCTCGCAAGTCAATGCAGATATTCTTAATGAGTACCTGAACCAATTAGCCATTCCGCTACACGAGGATTTGTCTAAGGGATGCGATGGTATCCTACATTCAGAGACAGCCAAATTTCTTGGTGAAGGGGCTTCTCGTGCAGATGTGGAAAGGTACATATGTCGATACGCAATTCCTCTTGTATCGCACAGCATTCTTGAAATCTTCACCAGCCAAACAAAGATGGTTTCACCACAAGAGGATGCCAATGTCATCAGGTATATTGAAAATGTTGTTGTCCCATATACCAATATGATTTTCTACACAAAACCCTCTAAGGATAAAAGGCGTAGGCGAGACAAGTATGTGGATAGATATGGGACATTGGGTGTATTCAACTCAGAGGTTGAAATGTCACTTCCTATAGGAATGAATAAGTCATTCAACCCAGCCCCGTATATGGCGATTTCAGGAGGATGCGAGAAGGACGTTATATATAACCTAACAGCGACAATCAACTATGCTCCATTAACCAATGCGAGTATATCTGAGTTTGTCTCGCAGTTGGATAATGCGTGTATCTTGAAGGATAGACGCTATGAAAAAATGGAAGTTCTTTATAAGCACGTAGACGAAACGTCTTGGACTTTGAATTGGCATTCTTCCAACTTTGACCCATCAGAGGTGGTTGATGAAAATATACCTCCTGAGATGAAGGTTGCATTTCTGAATAGCAGTATTGAATTATGGAAGATGGCTAAGGTCATCAACTTTGACTACAACGAAGAGACGTACGACTACGCAAGTCCTAACAACGGATATGGATACACCATAGACTATCCTTATGGTAATAGCGGTCTTAGGGTCTCCTCTGTTTCTGAGTACGTAGGCGAGTTGTACAACGGGATACATTCAGGCAGAGAGTGGGTTTTCAACATGATAAACGATTCGGTCTCAAGGGAGTCCGAGGAGGCAATTAAGGTTCTCAAAACCCTTATAAAGAACTATGAATATGTAATAAGTACGTGCTCAGATATGATGGCAGGATGCAATACATCACGATATAAAGGCTTCACGATAGAAGGTCAGAAGTATATCATAAGAAGACTTATATCTGCATTACACTTAGGGTGCTCCACTAAGCTATCAAGGAATAACTTTGGGAATAAGCCGTATTTGGAAACGCCATTTACGTTTGGAGTGTCATTAGATATACGTACAAGTTCAATTATTTAAAAAAGCAACGGAAGACATGGAGAGATTTAAGATAGAACCCAATGGGCGCACGTTCCGTGATGAGTATGTAGACTACACAGCAAAGCCTATCCTCACCCATTCTTTGAAACGCATAGGGCTGTACTATGCAGAGGTGCTGAGCCACTTTGTTCGTATCTATGGAGGTAAGCCAAAGAAGAGCCTCAAGAGTAAGTTGAAGGGTGTCTTCGTTGGAGTGTCGGCAGATACACCGACAGAGCTGAAGGACAACCTATTCGTCCGTGCAGTGTCCGAGGTCTTTAACTCAGGTGACAACAAGAAAGTCATCCTGAAATTCATCATGGGGGTTCTGAACCTGAATAATATGCTATCAGTAATTTCTTCGGGAAGGGATGGAAATGCAGATATAGATAAGTCAGTATCATACCTCGTTGATAGCACGTATGAGTACTTATATGGTAAGCTGGTGAAGTATGGTTCATCCATCACCCCCGAAGAGGTCAAGGTCTACATGAAGAGGTATATCCTTGACCACGTGATACCATTCATGTACACCATCGTTCAGAAGGAAGACATCGTAAGCAACAAGGGAATTGCTACAACACAAGTCAACTCGGAGGTGCAGGTCGTATTCGGCAAGGATGACAATGGCGTTCTTCGCTCCTCTACTCTTAATGGTGAGGTCGTCCGTAGTTTTAACTTTGGATGCTTTGGCATTTCATCGGAGGCAGGTGCTACGGGGTACGATGGATTCGTATACACCCATAAGACTATTCACGATTATCTTGATGACACCTTCTTCAAGAAAGTGTTAAGACCAATAGAGATGTTCCCATATTACGTCTACGAATACTTCAAAGACGATAAGTTCAAGAGGTATGGGGAACTCCAGAAGTTCCGATTTGGGATGATAACCCACGAGCTTCGGGAGAAGTCGGAAAAACTCGCTCCAAGAATTAGGAACTTCATTTACAACAGCCCTCAGAACTATAGGTACAAGTTTGACCTGATTGATTATCAGAAGCTGAGTAGCTATGAGACCCGTGAGATGATACTCAAAAAGATGCTGGAAAGAATTGAGTCCGTGTTCAACAACAAGATTGACTCTGTCGTTGAGCATTTAGAAAGATTCGTTAAGACCCGTGTTGATACATATACCGAGTTCAACGAACTCACGAAAGAGATGTTCGGTGTTAAGTGCACATCATTTTATCAGGATAATTGCTACTTTGATTTCCCTGCATACCCTTGGCGCACGAGATTATGGGCAAGCGTATTCACGGATTCCGATAAGAAAGAAACAATCCACACTCCTGGGAGTCTTGCGGTCATTCCCCTGCACCTCTACCCTCTCAGGATTGAGGAGTCTCCTTTCAGTATGTGCCTTGAGTTTGACATCCGTGATGTGTGATAGCCTACAAAAGAAGCATATACAGCAAATCCCCGAGGGACATCTCCTTGGGGATTTGTTTTTGTCAAGCATAAGCATTACCTTTGCAGTACAAACTAACTAATCAGAATAAGATTCATGCTAAGAGCAAGAAATATCATAGGTGTAAAGACCGAGGATGACTTTGATAGGGTAGTGGACTCCACTCCATCCTTATGCTTACATACGTCTATTGAGGACTCAATCAGTAAGTTTATAACCTCCGATATGAAAGGATTTGTTGAGTTCACAGAGACCTTCTACGAAGCCGTAAATGTAGACCTACGATGTGGCAGTGATAGCATAATAGTATCAAAGTCCAAAGAGCTTATTAATCTTTCAGGAGCTAAAATGGATAATCTCAGGCGGGTTATACGTGAGGTTATTAGATACGTAACACCTATCAATATGTTGCTCGTCAATGTTTGTGACAAGCATATTGCAAGTCGTATCATCTCCGAAAAGGGCGATGATGCCTTTTATAGCATATTCACATATGGAGCTAATGTAAAGATAAGCATAGATAGTATCGTATCGGAAGTGCTATATCCGCTATACGACAAGGTTATTAAGCATCACGTCCAATACCCTGACGATTACGTAATGGATGTTCATAATGTTGTTCAAAGATACATCAATGGCGACAAAGACGACTCTAAGCTGTCACTGCGCTTTGAGTGCGGGTTTGTGATGCCATTTGGCTCTTCACAGAAAACGGAACAAAAAGGATATGGTCTCGCAGGAAATATCGGTCTGAAGGATGAAGACTATTCTCGCCTATTATACGTTGTTAGACCGAGCGATGCTTCGTTCGAGAATGCTGTAAAAGGATACCCCAAGAAGATTTTAGATGGCTTCTACGAAACCTTTGCCGAACTTAAAGGCATGGTGGCTAAAGGAGAGTTCTCTCAGCTCAACTCTGTTAGTAGGCTCTTTAAGCTGGAAGAAGATTTATCTAAGTACGAAGACTTGTTCCCAATAGTAGAATTTAACGGACATAGCGCAAAGGATGACAATCCGTTTTTCGGCTATGTAGCGAATAACACACTAAAGTCCTCCTCTTGGGGTATTCCAATAACTCCCACCTTCACCACTGATGAGGATTTGTTGATTGATGTTGAGGATATTAAATCACAAATCAACATATTGATTGATAAAAGTGTGAGGAACATGATGAAGGATAATTTGACTTCACTCATGAAGACCCAATACTCAAAGATGAGAAGGATATTTCCTCCCAAGGACTTGATTATTGCTGGTCATAGGCTACAAGGCTTTGACGGGTTCATTCCAATCGTGTTTCATATTGAATACGACCAATTTGTCTTTAGCCCATCAGAAGACAAGGGCAAAAGGACACCTTGTGATGCTGGTTTCTTCAATCAGTCTACGTGTATCAATATGACAATTAGAATAGCATTGTAGTATGCTTAGGTCAAAAGATATTGTCGGGAAGCCCGACATGGACATATCAGTCAAGCAAGATAAACCTACATCCTACTTAGCTCCGTATAAGCCACTTCACGAGCTTCTGAATGAGATTATGCTGGAAGTTGCAGAGCGGGTAAATGAGCATCACGTTCGTGTGGCTGAGGCTCTTTATCGGGACATTAGTATGGGGTCGAACGGGGTCTTGTTTAAGGCGTGCGTGGATTTGCATAAGAAGCTTAGCCCCGACTCAGGTCTAAAATGGTTGCTTTACATCTTTGAAGTGAGCCTTGCCTATATAACTCCCGAGAACTGCATAATGTTACGCTTTGGAGACGAAGAGTACGTCAAAGAGATAAGAAGCAATACCTATCTCATACCAAGCGTTCCAAGTCCACTCAGTGACGCTATTGTACCTGATGTTGTAGTCCCCTATATCAGGTTCTATCTAAATCATAGCATCCGTTTTACGGATGTAGATAGGATGCTCTTTGAGGAAGCAAGGTATAACCCCATATCTTCACATAACGCATCATTTAACATCGGGGTGGGTGTGATTCCAATAGCAGTCGGAATGATGAATGGAAATACATTCGGGGCTTACTCAGAACTTAATTGGAATAGAGGCGATGCCTCATATGATGGCATACCTTTACAGCACGACAAAAGGGTCGTTGTAGACTATCCGCATTTCCTGGGTCAAGTCGTCCCTGATAAAGTCAGAGTCTTATCAAACGAGATTGGAATAAACAACCGCACTATAACGCATTTCAGGGACGCTGTTTCAGAGAATAGGAGTTCGTTTGAGGGAAGCCCCGTATTCATCTCTGACTCCCATTATACCGATGCCATCAAAGAACTTTTTGATATTAGCCGTACCGCTAATGACGAAATCCTGCATATAACAGATGGTGGTGTTCCAAGTCCCGTGGCTCGAAAATTTGATATGAGTGATATGCTGTATAATATATCTCCCCTCAATTCTTACTTCGGGACTTCTTATCAAACGCATTATCTAAGTGCGATAATGTACGAGGAGAAGGTTAAGTTCTCCGAGGGAAAAAAGTTTGGGTTCAAGAAATATAAAATGGAAGTTGATGACTCAGTATGGAGCATAGGCAAAGGGAATATGTGCATACCAATTCAGAAATCCATAGTCGGACACAACACGCCTCTCTTTGTGAATGCAGGTCGCTTCATTAGTGCAAACGAAGAGCCGTTTGCTGAGATACTGAGAGCCCTATCAAAAGTCCTTGATGGCGGAATAAAAAGGTGGATACTTAAGAATGTCCGCTTTACCGAAGAATCTTGCAAGCCCGATGCTACACCATTTATATACCTACTTGATAGGATATATGGTATCAACACTCAGAAACTTGGTTATCTTGACTTCGCAGGGTTCGCTTGTCTTACCGCCTGCATGATTGAGGGCGGTATTCCATCAATCACAACAAGTGGGGCTCACCTTACCACGAGAAGTAACATTACCCTTGGGGTCAATTTATCATAGGCTATCTGCGGTCTAAATTAACCATCCACCCATATGAGCCACTGAGCTTGTATGGGTGGAGCTGTTTAAAGCCATATGTGGTATAAATGTAGTAAAGATACATTTGTTTTATGGCGTTTTTAAATCTGTCTTCGCTTATATCTAATCACGAAGCGAATGGAAATAATCTTGAGGAGGTTTCCATATCTAAGCCCGCTAATACTGCATTAGTGGCGCATATACCATTAACAGACTTCCTTGATAGACTTGTGGACGCAGTCGCAAGGGATATTGACGGGTACTACTCTCGCTTGTCTCGTGTCCTATATGAAGACCTCAAGAAGGAGAAGGATAGTCTCTTGTATCAGAATGTGCGTCAGGTTGTAGAGACTAATGAGTACATTCGTGAAAAGGGTGAAAAGGAAATCACACGAAATTCCGTTGCGTATGTCCTAAACGCTTTAGCATACATAAACATAGACAACTGCATCAGGATTAAATTTACAGATAAAAGCGACTTGGCTAATCTGCTCTCAAAGACCATCTCCTACGACAAGACCCTATCAAAGGATTTCTTTAGGAATGTAATATACCCATATATCATTGACTACGTAAACCCAAGGCTTGAGTTCACTGAAAGGGACAAGGCTATGTTTGACTATGAAGTTGAGACGTATAAAGACTCTGACGGAACTAAGAGCATGTATGACCTCGGTGTATGTTATTTCCCCGTTCCCGTCCATGTTGGGAGCAACAAGGAGATAATGACGTATGCTATGCCGCAGTTTGAGGAGGATGGTGTGATAACCCTTGATGGCATAAGAATGACTACGGATGTCCTGAATAGGGATAAGTTGAGATTAAGCCTCTCGCAGTCAGATAGGATTAACCCTGAACTATTAAATGACTTGAATGACTTCAATAGTTACTTTGATTCGCTATCACTCTCCAAAGTAGACAGGAAATTCTGTAATGAGATTCAGCATAGCATCGGGTTCAAAGATGAGCTTCCCGAAGGCGTTTCCCCTTACGATGTGTTTGACATTGCAAAGAAGGAAGGTCTGTCCGACAACCATCCGTTCCTTAGGCTGAGAGTTAAAGATGAAGTGTCCGAGGAGTACCTACGCTCTCTCCTGACTAAGGATGATATTCTTGCTGAGCGGAGTAATGATTTACCATTCAATGGCGACAGCATTTTCAATAAAGTTTATGATAAACAAGAAGAGGAGATGCGCTCGTTTTGGATAGGCGATACCAACAAGTATAGTTCTAAGAATGTTGATATTCTGAGAACGAGAGACCCTAATGGAAATCTACACGGAAATCCCTCGCTCAGCTCAGAGTATAACTTAGACTTTTGGGATAACCCAATCACTGACGATGAAAGACTTCATTACATTGCTTTATCACTGAAGCAGGCATCAGAGGGATTTTTAGGAGAGCAGATTAAGAGAGCGTGTTACACGAATGAAAACACAACGAGGCACTTAGACCACACCCCTATAACAAGTGTAATTCGTAATGTATATGACTATGACGATATGAAGTCATCATTCGGAGCTTATGACGAATGTGATGGTTTTGTCTATGTGTCAATACATATGTACAAGGGTATTGGCAACTCAGAAGTTCCAAACAGAAGAAAGTTTAGACAACTCTTCAAGCGAGAAGCATTATCCATGTACTTAGACTTTATCTAAAGATGGCGTATATCAATTTGTCGGGGTTGCTGAATGGCTATACCCCATCTAATGACGATGTAGTGGAGGTCTATCAGAATAACCTGAAAGCTGGGAAATCATTCCTCCCAAATATGCCTTTCAAGGACTTCTTGCTGGACTATGCAGATAAGGTTGCTACATTCGTTGATAACTTCTATACTCGTGCATCTGAGCTTGTCATTGAAGACTTGCGTAAGCATGACGAGAGCGTTATGTTCCAAATGTCATATGAGCTTGCCAATGGAGATACAGATGTCAGTGGCGAGAAGAATGTAAGGTATAAGGCTATCAAGATGATGGTGGACTTTATTAGGTACTTCAATATGGACAACTGCATACTGACTAAGTATTCAACGAAGTTGCAGTTTGATAGTCTAATTGAAGATACCATAAAGTTCAACCTTTACAAGGAGGAGGAGTACCAAACGCTTGGAGGTGTCAAGGCTGTCGTTGAGCGATTTGTCGTTAGGTATATCCAGGAATACCTTAATGAGCATATAGCGTTTACTGACTTTGATGCAAGGAAGTTCAAAGGAGAGAACTACAAGCGTGATGAGATTATAGGGTTTGAAAGCAATAGGCATATAGCCCTATCATTCCACAGCTTCCCTCTGACGTATGACCCATACGACAACAATAGGGCTATGGCGTATTTCTCTTCTACGATTGATTCTGACGGAGTATATGTGGCAGGAAAGGATGTTGTTTGCAAGTCCCCTCAGCCACAGAAACCTCAGACGAACAAGCTCGCCCTTAGCTACGGATTCTCCTCCCAATACAGAGAGGAGCTTGGTACTCCTATTGTAAATGATGAATGCGCTCAGAGACTTAAGCATATATTAGACTTCACGGAAAGGATTCATAAAATACTCTACAATAATATCAAGGCGAATGAATCCGAGGTTGGTTTGGGTATATTTGACAATGACCTGGGCTTTGAGGATGTCGGTGCGCTTGTAGAGGTGAAGGATACCCCGAAGTTTGATGACTTGGAAGACATCACCAAAAGTTTATCCCCTATCGTATATGAAGAGAACTACGATAAGGTTCTTCAGATAGCACAGCGTATAGCGAAGAGTAAGGGTGCAGTCAATTACAAAAGGGGCGGGTTCACCTTTGAAAATAGGGGCGATATGTATGAAGCATCAGACCTTTCGGATAACACGCAGGTGAAGATTGAATCCCCCATATCGATTTCCCTGAAGGATGATGAGGTGAAATATACCATCTCCGAGAACAACAGCTATATGACAAAGGGGACTATCAAGGATAAGATATATGGAGTGATAAGTAAGGTGGTGAATAAACTTGAGTATATGAACACCAACAATATCGCTTGCACGCTCAGTGACATTTATGGTCTTAGCGATGACGTAACGGGAGGTTGTGAAGGATTAGTCAAATACATAAAGTCTCTATTTATCGTATATATGACTAACAACGCAACGAATAATAACAAGGGCTTTACATTGACAACCACGGATAACTTGTCGGTGTATTTTAGAATTTTTGAGTATTAGTACTATATTATGGCTTTTATAAATATATCAAAACTTATATCTGATGGAAACAAGGGTGATGACATCGTTGTATTCCCATCTGAGAATAAATCGCAAGTGACTGAGGCTTACGTGCCGTTTGGTGAATACATAGATGAGTTCGTCAGGCTGTCTGCTGAGGCAATAAGTGAGCACTACTCTCGTGTGCCACGTATCTTATACGAAGACCTACTTAAAGGAACTTCAAGTGTCATGTTCAAGATGGCTGAGTCTTTTATCTCTTCTGTTGGCATTGACGGAGACCCTCGCAAAAAGGCTGTGTCACTCATGGTAAAGGTCTTTGGGTACATCAATATAGACAACTGCATTCGCATTCACTTCTCCGATGAACGTGAGGTCAATAAGCTGATTATGTTATCAGCCGAGAAGCTCAATCCTAAAGACATCTTTATGTCGGGTGGTCTGACAAGCAAAGATATTTTTGTTAAGCTCATCGTTCCTTATATACGGGAGTATGTAAACGAGAACATTACGTTTACAGAAAAAGACAAGGAGGCTTACGATGCTATGTTCTCAGATAACATAGGCAAAGGGAGTCACGAGACATGCATGTGTATAGAAGATTTCGGTGTTCCATTGTCGTCTGATGTAAAGGAAGATAGGATTATGTACACATATAGTAAACCTAAGAGGAATGGCTCGGATGTATCTTTCTTGGGTAAAAGCCTATGTAGGTTCTCGGCTGACAAGGAGTTCTCGTTTAAATATCGCCTGACTGACAAGAACCAATACCCCGATTTCAACGAGTATTGGTATATGTATTCATTGTCCGAGAGTGCAATGAATGCGATTAGTCCGTTTATTAACAACATAGTCATAAATGATTTCGGTCGCAATGTCGCATCAGAACTCAACTCTATGCCAAATTCCCCTTCGGCAGATGATATTAGACAAGCCTTTGAGAGGTTTAATGTCAGTGAGGGGATAGGTGGTGTAATATCATCTCAGTATGTTACTTGTAGTGATGAGTACCTTGAGGATATATACAACAAAATAAAGAATCCATACACTTATATGGTACTCCTTCCTAATAACAGATTATGCCCTGCATTTAGTGTAGATGGAGCAGATGGGGAGGAAGTGAGTCGTAGTTATGCAGGCTTCTCTTCGGACACCATTCCTACCAACGACAAACTTCTTAAGGTCAAGGGTATTGGAGCTATGGATTTAGATGTCATCATAAGCGAGCATATAGCTCCTTATTTCAAGCCTATGGCTGATGGGTACATATTGAAAGAGATGTTGGAGAGGTCTGAGGTACTACGACATGCTACGTATAAGTTTAAAGATGACACACCCCTTGGAGTGTTAGACAATATATATGGTCTTGATACGTCAAAGGTAGATGGGTTCTCTCGCTTGCGAGGTGTTGCCTCAGTTTGTGTGGTTGCATGTTTACAGAACCTTAATTCTGATATAGATATATTTGGTAAAAACCAATATAAACCATACTTGACAAACTCTGATACGATTGACGTTGAGTTTAGGATAAACTCAGGTGTAGTATATTAACACAAGCAAATCCTCAAAGATGCAAATCTTTGGGGATTTGTTTTTTTCCGTCTGATTGCACTACCTTTGTTGTGTAAAACGACTAACAACAATTCATCTCCGTATGTTAAGAGCATCTGTTATTGCAAAGCTGAAAAGTGACGACTACGACCTCTACAAGGGAGAGGGTGAAGCACGTGTATCGAATGGAGGTATTATGCCATACTCCTCATTCGTAGCCACGCTCTCTCGCATCCTCGCAGGGCGTATTCGTGAAGCCGATGAAAAGGTTGCTAAAGCCCTTCTTGCAGATTTGAGTAAGGGTTTTGATAGCGACTTATACAAGAAGGCTAAAGGCATTGTCGAGTCTTGTTCAAAGAGCTGGTACGCTCCATCTCTTGCGCCATCGTCTGACAGCGAGAGGAAGAATATATTAGCCCATATCATGGAGCAAATAGTGATATACACATCATATAATAATTGCTTCATCCTGAGGTATACTAATGCCATGTCGGATATATACACCAAGCGTAGGGTTGTAGATTACTCGTGTGATTTCACAGAGTATATTTCTCCTTTCCATTTCTCACCGAGGCTTATCATTAGTAGTGCTATGGACTATATGTGGGATACTATTATTCCTAATGTAGACTTCTCCGTTGAGGATAGGTATGGCAGACCGAATGGTTGCGTGCCTGGGGTATCTGATATTGTCATCCCAATCGGTAGGGGAGAAGTCGGAGGGCGAGCGATGGCTTACGATAAGCCCGTCTTTAACGATGACGGCTCTATTCATGTTTGTCCTAAAGGCATGGAGACCTCCCATTCTACTGCGAGTAGGCTTATGTGTGTAAACGTTGGGTTTGACGCAAATAGAGGTATGTTCAAGTGTATGGAGATGCTTTCTAAGGTGTATAATCATTTGTTTAGAACACAAAACACCTATATGTATGCTGTAGGATATAAATCCGATGCAAGCAGGATAGACGACATGACCTATGAGGAGCTTGTTCGTCTCTTTGACTTGGAGAATGGCATGAAAGGTGACGATGGTTTTCCTAAAGAGTACTTAGAAGCTCTTGATGGCTATCTTGATTCGTTTAAGGCAAAGGAGCACCTAACGAGGGAGCATTTGCTAAGGTGTATTAAGTTCATACACGAAAGAGGCTCTGAGGTTCTTGCTCCATTCAGCGACCGATTTGGGAATAAGTATCTCTCTGCTCCATTGCATCCATCGGTAAAACGTGAAGAGACCACAAAATATCAGGTTCGCAGAAAAGAAGTAATAGAGACCTTGTGGGACGTTGAATCGGAAAAGTGTAGGCTTACTCCTATATACGTTAAAAAGTTCTCGTTAGGCTGGAGGAATGTTGCCGATGGGACTATCTTCCGAAAGTTATCAGATAGCATTAAGGTATTCAACCAATCTGACATCAATCAGTTTAGGCTTAGGATGGAAGATAAGATTGAGAAGGAGTTCGGTGTTGCTGGTGATTACAGCTTTATTGAGCTTCTTGATGACGTTTATGGGCTAAACTTAGGGAACTATAAGCGGTATATGGATTTTATTGGATTTGCTCTGTTTCAGCTACAGCGTAGGTTTGATACAATAGGCTCATATAAGCTAAGAGAAAATAAATGCACCCGTATTTTCGGTGCTCACGTTCCTATGGTATCATATACTGATTATAGGTAATAGTCGCATTTCATCAAGCTAAAAGCAACAGCCCTATGGATAAATAATCTATCCGTAGGGCTTTCTTTATATCCCTACCTTTATACTATTCACAATAACATGGAAAGAGACATAAAATACATCGCTGTGCACTGCACGGCATCGCCTCAGCATTGGGGTGTAGCTGAACTTAATCGTGTCTTCAAGCAGAGAGGGTTCAAGAGACCTGGATACCACTACGTTGTCACCAAGGATGGTGTCGTCCATCCTATGGAAGCTGAGGAACGTTATAGCAATGGTGTCAAGGGTTTCAATATGGTCACGATTAACGTGGCTTACGTTGGCGGTATTGACTCCACGGGTAAGGGTGTAGACAACCGCACCCCTGAACAGAAAGAAGCCCTCAGGGAGCTTCTGAAGAAGCTGAAGACTAAGTACCCCAAGGCAAAGATTCAAGGTCATAGAGACTTCTCTGAGGACAAGAATGGTAATGGTATCATTGACCCTTGGGAACGTATCAAGGAATGCCCTTGCTTTGATGCTATCCCTGAATACAAAGACCTTTAAGATTATATTATGGATGCAGAAGTAGCAAAGCTATATAACCTGCTTCACTCCCTACGTGGTGAGGTGGAGACCATTAAGAATATAGTAGAGACCTCAGGCTCTGAAAGAGTCAAGGGCGAGGTGGAGCACTTCACCAAGGAGTTTGACAAGCTGAATGATAGGGTGTCTGCCCTTGAGAAGGAAGTGCGTAAGCCTCTCTCGGAGAAGGCTTCTGATGTTGCCTACCTCAAGTCGGTCTTCCTTTCTAAGAGCCTTTCTACTATTGGTAGTGGTGTTGCTACGGGTGTCGTCCTTGATGGGGATAGACTTGTCGTCACTTTTGACAAACCTATCACGATGGAAGATGTTAAGGAATATATTCGTAGCATAGGTGTAATGGATAAGGAGCGTCTTGAGACGGCAATGAATATCCTTAGGGGAGAGATGATGCCACGTAGGATTAGCTACAGCAAAGGTAACGATAGGGCTAATGATGATGAGATTGTAAAGAATATCACATTAGACGATGGTACGGGAGAGCTGTTCGTTACTTTCGTGCATAAATAATATGATGTGAAAACATATCGGATTTTAAGAGAGTGATGTTGGGTGTCGTGGTGCGGGAGCATAGCGACCCAACTCTCTTTTTAGTAAATAGCTAAGAACAAATTATATATCGATATATACATGAGTGAAGAGAAAAAGGGGCGCAAGCCTATCCCCGTTGTCCTTCTAAGGGACGGGAACAAAAACCCTTACTTCCCTCAAGTTGGGTTTGAAGCAGTTGTAGACCCTATCACCCTCAACCCTATCTTGGGTACGATGGCGAAGGAGGATGCACAGCACTACCTTAACCTTGAGACACTTCTCAGAGAAGTGGGGAATGAACATACGTACCTATCCTCTATCACGACAAAGGATGGTCAGGCTACCATCAAGGTTGGCTCTCTTGACGCTTTCATCGCACCATTCCTCAATGGTATCAGACGTGGTGAAAGGTCTCTCCAACCTTCGGCACAACTCCTTGAAGCATATAGCAGAAGGAACAACGGGCAACTCCCAGGAGCTCCTTCTGACCTGACGACTATCGTCACGGGGCTGTATGCTTCGGAAGATGGTGTTGTGGGGTACAATGAGCTTCCTATTCGTGATATTAGCGGATATGTATCTCTTGATACGATTAAGCAAATTCAGTCAAGCAATATCCTTGACACTCGCTTCCTCGCTCTGAAGAATATCTTATCTCGTGGTAAGGTAGGTGGTGCGAAGAACCAAGTCGTCAAGGAGATTTCTACCAATGAGGCTGGCGAGCTGGTTATCGTTTATGGCGTGTCTGATGCTGAGACGTACCTTCCCGCTGTCAATGGTAAGTTTGACGAGGTCAAGAGAGAGTATTCTTATATTAAGGATTCTATTGATAAGTTCAAGGAAGACCTTAAAAAGCACTTCGTCACCGAAGGTAGACCTACTGAGAATATCTCTTTCCTTGATGACTACCTAAGCCACGATGCTCCTACTAAGCATTACTCAGGGGATATTGAAGACCCATCAGACCCAACTCTGAGAGGTCGTATCCTTAATGATATTAGGTATATCAAGGAAGGCAACTCTTTCAAGACCCACCTATACTACTCCAATGCTCCTGACCTCTCTAAGTACGCTCAGAAGGATGGTGCTGAGTTCGCCAAGGTGAACTCAGCCATTCGTGAGGAGAAGGACGAAAGGAAGGCTCAGGGTACTTCTATCAGGGAAGAGGTGGCTCGTCTGTCTACGGAGCTTAGAGAGGCTGATAGCCTTATCTCTGCACGTGTGGATGACCTTGCCGCTAAGACCGCTCCCTTTGATGATGTCGCTACTATCCTTGAACAGAACGCTAAGATTGAAGGGAAGTACAATGCTCTGAATGCAAACGTCACTTCAACGAAGGAGCAGGTTGCTGAACTCAAGAGCGAGCTGAACACCCTCAAGAACAACGAGAAGCTCAGTGATGAAGCTAAGTACGTCCATGTGGAGAACTTCACTACGGAGGTAAAGGATGCCCTTGACCTTGACGCAAGCGACAACAGCGTTGTTGTATCTGTCACCGCAGACGAAAGCAATGGGACTATCAAGGTCTCCAAAGCTCCACTACCTTCATTCAGTGAGTATGCCAAGACCTCTCAGGTGAGTGACCTCGTTGGTGATGCTGTCTCTGCTGAGCTTCCTCAGATGAAGGATGAGCTTGCTAAGGAGTTCTACACCAAGGAAGAGGTGGATAGCCTTGTTACGATTAACTCTCTTTCTTCTTCTGTTGAAGTCGTAGGCGAAGCCCTGCAAGGAGACCCTTCTGATAATCAGGTTGTCAAGAGCGTATCAGTTAAGAATGACCTTAGTGGTAAGAGGAAGCTCGTTGTAGAGTATAAGCAGGACAACACCGAAGAGAAGATTACAAACGCTAAGGAAGAGCTTGAAGAGAAGATTAGGACGAACAAGATTGACCTTGAACTCCACGTCAATGGCGTGAAGGTAGAAGGTGAAGGTGAGGAGCGTGAGCAGGGTAAGACCTATATCACCAGCTCTGCACGTCTTCTCAAGAGAGGTGAGAATGGTCTGACCCTTGACATCAAGGAAGAAGCCATTGACCTTTCTGCCCTTATCAACATTGACGAGAAGGTGAATGAAATCAAGACTTCTGTCAAGAGCGAGGTCAAGTCTGAATCGGAAAGTCTTATCAACACCAAGGTTCAGGAACTCACTTCTACCCTCACGAACAGCTACGAACAGACTGCAAGCTCTCTGACGAGTTCAATCACCTCTAAGAGTACAGAGCTGTCACGTAAGGTGGAAGAGACGCTCACAGAGGCTAAGAAGACCCTCTCTGAGGAAATCAAGTCAAAGCATTCGTCTGTAACGTCAGATATTGATACTCGCTTCACGAGAGCAACCTCCGACATCAATGCGAAGATTGCAGAGCTGAACGAAGCGTCAAAGAAGTTCAAGGAGGATGTTGCTTCCGCTATCTCCGAAGTGAATAACGCTCAGCTCCGTGCTAAGAGTGCTATTGACGAGAAGGTGAAGGAACTGACAAGGGCTATCGGTGAGTTTGAGGCTATCAAGAACTCCTACTCTGACCTGCGTCAGCAAGTCACCAACGAGATTGCTACGCTCTCCTCTATGAAGCTGGAGCTGGCAAAGGTCAATGTGGTGTCCGTTGCTTCTGAGCTGAAAAGAGATAGAGGCTTCGTGGAAGTCCTCAAGGGCGAGAAGGGTGACGAAGGTAAGAAGGGTGATGCTCCTATCCTCTTCGTCTCAGGTAGTGGTGACGCTTCTGAACTTCGTTACAAGTACACTTCCGAAGGGCAGTCCTATCCTATCAATGACGAAGAAGGCTCTAAGTTCTTCCTCAAGAACCTCAAGGGTGCTAAGGGCGACCAAGGTATCCCAGGCGTTAAGGGTAACGATGGGCGTGATGGTGAGAACGCTTACGAAATTGCTAAGCGTACCAACAGAACAACGGCTACCACCGAAGGTGATTGGATTGCATCTCTCAGAGGTGAGGCTGGTAAGAACATTCAGCTCATCACCAACGAAGGTCAGGTCAAGTGGAGATACGAAGGTGAAACTGACTACAAGAAGCTCTACGACATTCCCGCCATTGACTCTATCACCCATATCACAAGTGGCGTGAACAAGGGTCGTGTCAAGTTCTCTGTCGCAGGGAAGGAATACCTCGTTGATAACTTCTCCACCGAAGAACTCCGTGGTAAGAGTCCTAAGTTCAGAAAGGGCGAGAACAGCATTCAGTACAGATACTCAGACAATGAAGATTGGACTGACCTCGTCCTCATCCGTGAGCTCAAGGGTGACGAAGGTAAGAAGGGTGATGCACCTATCCTCTTCGTGGAAGGTTCAGATGACCTTGCCGAGCTGATGTACAAGTACGGCTCTGATGGTCAGGCTCAGTCTATTCCTAACCCCAATGGCTCTAAGCTCTTTATGAGCACGCTGAAAGGTCCAAGAGGTACGGATGGTACTGATGGTCACGATGGTAAGGCTGGCGCACGTGGTGTACGATTCTTTTGGTCTAAGGGGGTCTACAAGACCGCTCCATCAGATGTCGTGGCAAGCATCAACCCAAACTTCCTTGAACTCGAAAAGAACCCTGCCGAGAACGAAGTCTTTGCAACCTTCCTTACGAGTGGTGTCACCGACAGAACGGAAACGCTCATTGAAGGTGACAACATCTACAACCCCGAAACTCTTGACGTGTTCACCCTCAAGTTTGATACCTCTAAGAAGAACAGATTTGCTCTCTCTTACGTGACGAACATCAGAGGTCTACAAGGTGTCAAGGGCGAACCTGGTGCTCCTGGGGCTAAGGGCGACCCTGCCGTTATCCCTGCCAAGATTATGGAACGTCTTCGTAAGATTGCCGAAGGCGAAGGTGACGCAGGTGAAGAAGATGGCTGGGGCGTAGTCGCAGGCTAAATCTAATATACACATTGTGGAAGCGAGGTCTATGTCTGATTACCATGATGTAGACCTCGCTTTTTATTAGGTTACAAAACGATATAAGAAATGGCTCATAAAAGCAGAAAGAAAATCAAGCACAGCCTCTTTCTTGAGCAAGCAACGGCAAGGTTTGAACAAAGCACTGATGCTATTGCTATTCTCCTAAACTACAACCCCACCAAGCCAAGTGAGCTTGTCACTGACGAGGCTCATATTGACCGAGTGAAATACCTCGGGCAGGAGATTGTTGTTGGGGCGAAGGTCAATGGTGTTCCCGTCAATCAGGGCGGTGTCATCGTTGATGTCAAGGAAGACCAAGAGAAGGGTAGGCTTATCTTTGAACGTAGAGTGAGAGACTATATCCACTCGGGTATTGCAACGCACCCATCGTCAGATGCCACTGCAAATGCAAACCCCGTTGGTGGAGATATGTATCTGTGTAGTGTAGACGGGAATTTGTGGAGGCATAACGGAACGGATTGGGGTGTAGCACCTATCGCTAACCTCAGAGGTATCCAAGGTCCACGTGGTGAGCGTGGTGAGCCAGGGTCTTCTGTGAATATCCGTAGTGGTAACTTCCGTAGCTCTACTGACCTTCCCGATGATGCTCACGTAGGTGATGGTTATCTTATCAATGGTGAGCTTTGGGTGAAGAGTGATGTTCATACCGAACATAAGGGCTTTATCAATGTAGGGCGTATCCAAGGTCCACGTGGTACTCAGATACACAGAGGTGGCGACATCACGGATACGAATACCTTCATCGGTGTCCTCGTTGGTGACTATTATCTGCATACCAAGGAACACGCTATATATGGACCTTACTCTCAGACGGAGAAGTGGGGTGAAGCTCCTCTTGTCTATCTCTCTCCTAATGTCTCTACTATCATCGGTGGTGATAATGGTGAAAAGGTCTTCCTTGCTAAGTCGTGGGGTACAGACCAGCTCAAGGCAGTGAATGAGATTGACCTCAGAGGTCCACGTGGTGAAAAGGGTGAGAGACCTATCATTGAGAGAGAAGGTAATCAGCTTGTATATAAGTACGAGTCGGATGGTGCTAAGGGTGTCATCCTTGGAGACCTTATTGACCTGCAAGGTGTGACTATCAAGTCAGGTAGGGCAGAAGGGAGATTTAGTCCTGACTTCCGAAAGAGGAATGGTGACTACTATATCGCTACTGATGAGGGTGCTATATATGGACCTTACTCCGTTGAAACGAACAGCTGGGGTGAGGCTATTCCTCTTGGTGCTATCAAGTCTATCAAGTTCAACGGGAAGGCTCTGCCTATCTCGGAGGATGGTCAGGTAGAGATTACACTGCCTCCTATCACGATGGATGAGACGTTTGATGTAGGGTCAAACAACGCCCTTCCTAACAGCGTCATCACGACAAAGTTTGAGTCTATCAAGAAGAACCTCGTATCAGGGATGGAAGCCGTTGTGTCGGAAGACGAGACGAAGGTTACTCTCTCTCTTAATATGCTTGATGGCGACCCTATCTCGGTAGATATTCCCGCTGGTAAAGGCGGTGGCGGTGGCGGTGACGCAGGGTCAAAGATTATCCTGACGACCGCAGTACCAGAGGAGAACGTTAAGATGGGTGATAGTGCTATGATGACCTATACCTATAATAACGTCACTAACGATGGTGCTCAAGCCCCTACGGGTATCAAGGCTGATATTAGACTGACTATCAACAGAGGTGTCGTAGAGCTTTACCATAAGGAGTTCACGAGCGTGTCAAGTGGTACGTATAATATAGACCTCTCTCCATATACAGATAAGGATGGTCTTATTGAAGTGAAGCTCCTTGCTACGTGTACGACAGCCGAAGGGACTATCCAAAAGAAGCAGGCGTACGCTAAGCTCGCTGTGCATAACCTCGTCCTTTCTACTACATACGACTTGTACTCGGGTATCAGAGGGTTTGAGCCTAATACGATGATGACTATTCCCTTCGCCATCCGTGGTGCAGGGAACAAGACTATCACGCTGTATGTAGATGGTATTGAGAAGACGAACGTATCTGTCACGAAGGCAGGTCTGACGAACTCGTCATTCTCCTTCCTTCTTGATACTAACTACAGCAAGGGTCATCACAACGCTCAGCTGGTAGCAGAGTCTTCTATCGGTGGTGCGAACATCAAGAGTGAATCTATCTACTTTGACTTCTATGTAGGTACGAGTGACAAGCAACCTCAGGTGGGTGTCCTCTTCTCTCGTAAGGATGGTAGGGTAGATACGAGTGCTAACAACGTCAAGGCGATGATGGTTGGTGAGCAGTTCAGTGAACTCTCCTTTGAGTATGCTGTATATGACGCACTCAACTCTTCTGCTCCTACTACGATTAAGATTGGAGAGCAAACGCCAAGCACGCTGAGCGTCACGAGAAGCACGAAGATTTACAGAACGACCTTCGCTACCAACGGGGAGATACCTATCGTTGTAGACTGCCGTGGTGTCTCTCAGACGATTACCGCAGATATAAAGAAGGGTGCTGTGGATATTTCCGATACCACAGAAGGTCTCTCCCTTAACCTCTCTGCTATCGGTAGAACATCTGCCGAGAAGGAGAAGGCTACGTGGAAGTACAAGAAGATTGTAACGAAGTTCTCGCCTAACTTCGATTGGCTCTCGGGCGGTTGGAGAGATGGCTACCTGCATATCACCAATGGCGGTAGTATTGAAATCCCATATAAGATGTTTAAGGAAGATGCTACCAACACGGGTTGTACCCTTGAGCTGGAGTTCTTCACTTCAAACATCAATGACAACAACGCTCCTATCATCTCTTGTCTTGATGGGAATGTAGGGTTTAAGGCTACTGCGCAGAAGGCAGAGATTAGGACGGCATCTAACGTAGAGGTATCGACCAACTACGCTGGTGGTCAGTCCTACCGAATGACCTTCGTCATCAACAGCAAGAGCGGTAACAGACTTCTTGAGCTTTATATCAATGGTATCCGTAGTGGTGCTGTTAGATACGGAAATGGCGATAGCATCCTTCACCAAACGCCTAAGGGTATCACTATCTCTTCGGAAGGTGCTGACGTGGCTATTCGTAATATCCGTGTCTACGAGAAGGCTCTCAACGATGACGAAGTCCTCTCCAACTACATCTACACAAGACCTACGGCTAACGAGATTATCACGCTGTACCATAGCAATGATGTGCTTACCGACTCAGGTGATGTGTCTATTGAAAAGCTCCGTGCTAAGGGTAAGAGCGTACTGCGTTTCGTAGGTGACGTGAAGAAGGTTATTGAGACGAACAACAAGAAGTTTGAAGTGCCTATTGACGTGTACTTCTACTCTGCCTATGGTAAGCAGTACGACTTTGTCTTGAAGCAGGGTGGTCTTCGTATCCAAGGTACGTCTTCTACTACCTACCCAAGAAAGAACTATCGTATCTACTTTGACAGAAAGAAGAAGTATGGTACGACTTTGACCGTAGGTGGTGTAGAGCAAAAGGAACTCAAGTACTCCTTCAAGCCTAATGCTATCCCCGTACCTCTCTATACCCTCAAGGCAGACTTCGCTGAATCCTCTTCAACGCACAACTCGGGTGTGGCTATCATCATCAACGAGATTTGGAAGCGTGCTGGGATACTCACGCCACCTCAGAAGACCAACCCAAATGTACGTATCGGTGTAGACGGCTTCCCTATGGATGCGTTCTTCGCTTCTACCAATGAAGAAGAGAATACCTACCTCGGTAAGTATAACTTCAACAACGACAAGAGCCAAGCTGATGAGGTCTTCGGGTTCAGTGGGGACGACTGCGTTTGTATTGAGTTCCTGAACAACTCCCATCCTCTTGACCTCTTCCAAACGGCAGATATGACGAAGTTCAAGGATGGTCTTGAGTTCCGTTTCCCTGACCAAAAGTGGGAGGAAGCATCGGAGAAGAATAAGAATGCTGTTAAGCGTCTTTGGGAATGGATTGTCTCTTGCAAGAACAACCCAACGAAGTTCAAGGCGGAAGTGAAAGACTACTTCAGTGTCAAGTCCCTCTGTTCTTGGTATGCTATGACGGACTACTTCATCATGGTAGACCAAAGAGCAAAGAATATGATGTTCGCTACGTGGGATGGTCTGAAGTGGTATCTTATCCCTTACGATAATGACACTATCCTTGGTGTACGTAACGATGGTAAGGTCGTATATGACTACGACATTGACGAGGAGACGATGGATGCTCAGATTGGTTCTCACGCCTTCGCAGGTCACGATAGCGTCCTTTGGGATTTGGTACGTAAGGGTCTGAAGAATGAGATTGCAGAAGCCGCTCAGAGTATCCGTTCCGTGATGAGTAACGAGTATGTCCTTGACGTACTCAACAAGCAGTTCATGGGTAATTGGTCTGAACGTATCTACAACAAGGATGGTGAGTACAAGTATATCAAGCCATTGAATGAGCTTGGTGTAGACTACCTCTACTCACTACAAGGCGCTCGTCTTGCTCATAGAAGCTATATCATTGAAAACAGATTTAGACTTCTTGATGCTAAGTACCTCGCTGGTACGTATCGTGCAGACAACCTGCGTATCTACTTAGCGCATAAGTTCAGTAAGGACAACAAGAGTATCCGTATCAAGAGTAACGACAAGTTCTACTTCGGTTATGGTTACACGAGTGGTGCACCTAAGCAGAGTGGTGTCTATGCGAGTGGTGCTGGTGAGGTCGTATCGCTGACCTTCAACACCGACCTTATCGTCAATGACCCTCAGTACGTATATGGTGCTTCACGCTTTATGGAAGTGGATATGAAGGAAATCTCTCCATACCTTATTGGTACGATTAACTTCAACAACTGCACCAATATCCGTAAGATTGATATGCGTACCCAAGGCGGTAACGACAAGATTACGAGTATCACTACGGAGAAGTGTTCTCAGCTTGAAGAGATTGATGTATATGGTATCAGTGGACCTTCGTTCACCAGCCTTGACCTCTCTCAGAATGCTAAGATTAAGAAGGTCAATGCCCATAGGACGAGTATCACGAGTATGAACTTCTGCGAGGGTGCTATCGTAGAGCAGATTTATATCCCTGCAAGTATGAAGACCTTGAAGCTCGTGGCTCTTTCTAAAATCACGAAGGAGGGTCTTATCTTTGAAGACAAGAACTCCATCACCAACCTTTGGATTGAGGACTGCCCCAACCTTGATTGGGAAGAGATTTTAGAGATGCTTCCTAATGTTAAGTTCCTTCGTGCTAATGGTGTCAGAAAGATAGAAAGCCCTGAGTACCTTAACAAGTTCAATAATATGGGTGGTATCTCTTCTACGGGTGCGCTCATCAACGAGAGCTGTTCTCTTATCGGTGAGTTCCAAATCCGTGGTAAGTACCTTGATGACGAGGAGTATAGCAGACTAACGGCTAAGTTTCCTGAGCTTTCTATCAGACAGCCTGAGTACAGCGTATATGGCTGGGTAAGTAAAATCAAGAGACAAGGTCGTGAAGACTTCTATGATGTTATCACCACCGAACGTTGGATTAACTACGACAACGGGACAGGTTATGGTACGAGGAAGGCATACGAGGCAAGCGGTCACGTCAAGAAGATTTGGGACACCCGTATGGCTTATATGGGTAAGGAGGAAGAGCGTGGTACGATGTGGGTATACCCCGTACATAGGAATAACTTCACCAAATACCTTGATAATGATAACATAGAGAACGCAACACCCGTAGACCTGAAGGATTGGACGAATGGAAACCTTTGGATTAAAGAACCTGCATATTGGTACAAGGGCGTACACGATTGGGAAACGGGTAATGACTACTTCGTGGTCAGCTCTAACGCTCAGATGCCTTCTATTCCCGAATGTAAGGTATATGACTACAAGGCTATCAAGGAAGAGCTACAACCCGTCATACAACACTACATTCAGTTCCTCTCTACGTGGAGTACAGATGGTAGTGTCGGTATAGAGAAGTGTATCTATAAGTATAGACCTGATGCTGATATTGAATCCACTGATGTTGCTCTGCACAGAGGTGCTCTTGCCTTGTCCTATATCAAGATACCTTGTAGTGGCTATAAGAGGATTAAGATGCCTCTTAATAGTATGGGTATTGATAGTAGAGATACCAATAACTTCACTGATATACACAATAAGATTGGTGGCGGTCACTTCAACCTTGGAGCAAAGCAGAAGTCTCCTTATCAAGATAGATTTGTATGGGAGCTTCCTATCAGACAAGCCGCAGTGTTTGTTAATAGCGCAGACAAGGTTATCAAGGCTGTACAGCTTGACCCTGAGAAGTATCCATACTGCTATAAGGATTTGTGCGTTGCTATTCCTGAAGGTGCTGTATATTGCTACACGTCTGTATATACAAGAGATATTGACGAGCTTACGGACATCGTATTGTCCAATAGCGATGCACCCGAAGATTGGGAATGCACTTGGATTGAGGTCAAGGAAAGGTGGATTGCTACCAATCCTCTTCACTACGAAGAAAACTCTAACCCACGTATGTTCTCCACCTCTCTCAATGAGAAGAGAATCCTTCCTGACCCAACGGATGCTTCTCAGCTACGCTTTGCAGAAGTGAACTCGTACTACGACAACGTATCCTACGAAGAGTATAAGGATATGTTTAATCTTATGTACGCTTACCACGGGACATTTGCCCTTGCCGAAGTGTATGGTCGAATGTGCGTGTATGCGCGGGACTCGGAGTGGAGTATTATGGGCGGTCGAAGTAAACAGAAGTGGCAGACAGCTCCTGAGCGTGGTCTTCGTGGTACAAGTCTGAAGAGTAAGGATGGAAGTATAGGGAATACTATAGTTGATAGATACCACTCTTGGTACGTATATGAAGATGGTAGTGGTCAGGAAGATAGACCTCTTACAAGCTATGGTGGTCATACGTGGCTGTGTCCTACTCTTCCTATTACGATGTCTTCCCACGTCAAGGGTAGTGTAAGCTCGAGTAGTACCAAAGGCTTAGGCTTCCTATTCTCTACTAAGAGAGATATGACACCAAAGATGGGCGAGAAACTCGGCAGAGACCTCGTTTATATCGGTCAAGGCTATCTTATAACTAATATGTATAGCGGTTCAGGCTTCTATGATAGTAGGAATAGCGAATGTAAGAAGGTAGAGGCATTTGAGAATTATGGTGGCGTAGGCTATCGTAAGATTCAAGGCGTTGGGACGCATCTATCATCTGTTAACAATATCATTGGATGGAGGTATAATGGATATATCACAGCTTATTCTGTCAGCCCTATCGGAGGTAAGTATATGGATATACTTCCAAGGAGTGTTGATGTAGGTATTAACCCAACGAACGATGGTGGAGCTTTCTCTTTCCTTGGGTATAATTTCAGCTACGATGCAGGACAAGATTTTCTTGTCAGTAATTCAAGAGATGCAGGTGGTTCAACGAATAGTTCTAATTGGCTTGGAGCTTCGCTGATTATTGGTAGACTTCTGCCCAATGACATGAACGACTCTCGAACACGAATGTATGTCCCAATCTTCAAGGGTCGTATTGAGTATGCCACTTCACTAAGTCAGTTTACCTCTAAAGAACAATACAGATTTATTAAAGATGAGAACTATTCAAACTTTAGTTGGTAATCCTTATACCTCGGAAGGGAAGCTATACTACCTACAAGACCCTATAGCTGACCAATGGGTTCTACGCACGGGCGTAGAACTCAACGAGGATGGGGAGACCTACACCTACTCAGAAGTGGTGCTGAATGGCAAACCATCCTTCTCAGATGTCGTTACGCATGTCACTGACCCATTCTATGAGGAGATGGAACACGAGATTGAGTATGGTCTTGTATATACCACCTTGGATAGCAACAAGGTGAAGCGTGTCATTAGACTGACCGATGGTAATATCCTTGAATGGGGGATGGGCTATCTAATGGCAAAAACCTCGGATGGAAGTTCCTTACCTCAGAGTATCTTCATAGGTAAGGACGCTACGGACGAGTATCTCTATACCTTCACTACGATGCGTCAGATGACGCACTTCTCACTGACTTGCTCAAGGCATATATCTAATGCCAAGACAAGGTATTGGGAAAGGCGACAGCGTGTTGATTGGAAGGCTTATGACCTCCCCGAGCTGGAAGGCTATGAGGAGGAAGTACCCGAAGATATACGTGCAGTTGTAGAGAGTAACGAGTAATCTAATGAAAGAAGAAGAGGGGAGGCAGTATTCTGCTTCCCCTCTTTTGTTGTTGATATATGGGTTATGACCTACTTCTTGTAGTATTCATCATAGTTGTCAATAAGAGTTCTCAAGACTCTCATCCCGTAGTTTCTATCACCGATGAGGCACTCGTAGATGACGCTGTACTCAAGCTCCGTGATGTTGTTCGCATTAGCGTAGCGATTCAGCTCCTCAATGAAGAAGGAGCGTGAGATGTTCTTGGGTGCGAGCCAATAGCAATTAAACGTATCCCCGAGCGTCAAGTAGTGGTAAGCCTTCTCAAGGTCTTCCTTCCCGTTCTTCTTGTAGTGACGTGTGATGTATTTGACGAGGTTACCCTCAATCATTAGAAGCTGGAATCTTGTGATGAACTCAATAGGCTGATAGGCACTCTTGTAGTGTTCTCCACCGACCTGATGTGCGAGAGGTGATTTCATTTCGTTGTCTGACATTGTTGTTATGTATTAGTGAGATTTTACTTGTTGATGATGCTCTTCAGGAACTCAATCCCCGCTGGTGTCCACACGAGGTAGGTTGTCTCCCAGCTGTCGCTACCATGACCTTTCACATTGCAGGTCTTATAGACTTCGTAGCTCTGATTGTGATACTCTGCATTCAGCAACCACATACCACCGCTCTTGTAGATGACACCCTTGTAGGATAGGATAGAGGTAAGCTCATTCACAGAACGCAGTCCTATCATCTTAGCCGCTTGGGTCATCGTGTAGGTAGTCTTAGCTGGGATATGTCTACTCCTCTTACTTGCAAGGAGTGGTGCTTCCTGCATCTCTTTGACGAGTTCCTGGATGCGTTCGTCACGTTCTCTTACGAGAGCCTTCTGACGTTCAAGCTCTTCAAGAAGATGCTCCTCGTAGGTCTTCTTAGGCTTCTCTATATCAGCCTTGCATTCTTCAAGGAACTTACCCAGCTTCTTGTCGCACCACGTAGCGAAGGCGAGTGCGTATTCAAAACGCAACCACGTTCCGTAGTACCCTTCATACGTTTCGTACTTAACGTAATACTCATTGGTCTTGTCTGCGTTCTTCCCCGTGTAGAAGGGAAGAACATACATTGAGTACTTAGCCCAATCGTTGAGCTTCTTACCCGTGATACGTTTCAGGTCATCCAAGCGGATAAAGAGTTCGTTCTCCTCTGTTGTATGGAAGAGGACTGCGACCTTATTCTCAAACTTATGAACCACCATAGCGATTTCTTTTTGTCTTTAACTATACCGCAAAGTTAGCATATATTCCATAAATAAACAAAAGGCAAGAGAAATTTTTATTCATCGTGGCGAAAGATAGTAATAATCAAGGAGTTATCAACGGGATGAAGGTTCGTTTCAAGGAGATGTGGAGTGATGTCCGCACCTATATGTCGAACCTATACAACGAGCACGGACAGGTTTTCACTCCAGCTTCGCCCTTCGCTCAGATACTTCAGACGATACTCCACGTAGGGCGTATGGTTCTCTACTACGTGGAAGACTCTATCACGGAGCTGAATATCTCAACAGCATCAAGACCTTCTTCTATATATGGTCTTGCAAGCCTTACGGGTCACTCTGCATTCCGAGGTTCAGCATCAAGAGGTCGCATCCGACTTCTACTCAAAGAAGTGCCAGCTAATACGGCTTCAGGAGAGGTTCTTATTCCTAATCTGATGCAGGTGTATAGTAATGTCACGGGTGTTTCTTATATCGTACTTATCCCAGCGGAGCAGGCTTCTATCCCTCTTAGGAATGGGGCTTTCCTTGATGTAGACCTCGTTCAGGGGAGTATAGAGTATCAGCAGGGCACATCTGATGGTGGTGCTTTGCAGAGCTATAACTTCTCTACTAAGGGTACTGCGTTTATGGATGAGTACCTTGTACGTGTATTCGTCAATGGCGAGCTGTATCAGAATAGGTCGTCCCTCCTTGATATGGGTAGAGACGAGAAGAGCTGTATCGTACGTACGGGGATGCTTGGTGGTGTGGATGTATTCTTCGGTAATGGTGATAATGGTGCTATCCCTCCTAAGGGTGCTTCCATTATGATTGAGTACCTCCTTGCCAATGGTACGATGGGCAACCTCTCTAAGACGATTGGTTCAAACCCTCAGAATTGGACTATCAAGACCGAAGGGCTTATGGGAAGAGAAGAGGTTGATTTGAATAAGTACATCTCTGTAGTAGCTCTTACGGATATGACCCTTGGTGAAGCTCCCGAAGACCTTGCTCTTACAAAGGTCATTGCTCCACATTCTTCTCGCTCTATGGTGCTTGCCAACAAGACGAACTATGAGTACTTCCTCCGTAGGCTTAATATGTTCTCCATCGTGGATGTGTTCAGAGGTGACAATACAAATGAAGACGAAGCCATAAAAAGAGAAATCAATGCCCTTCAAAAGAACATTGATATACACAAATCCTACTTGGTAGACGCAGAGCAGTCTAACAGCGTAGCTAAGATTGAAGAGGAGAAGGAAGAGCTTAGGAAGATGGGTGTCAGGATGAGAGGGCTTCAGCAGAGACTCTTCAATACTCAGCTTGATGACAATACGATATACCTCTTCCTTGTACCTGACATCAAGAAGCGTCTTGGTGCTTATACCTACTTCACTGCACCTGAGAGTATGTTCACGCTATCCGAAGACGAACAGCAGTCTATCCTTGACCTTATTGAAGAGAGTGGTCAGCGTGTCATCACCATTGAGAACAAAATCCTTCAGCCACGTATAGCTAAGTTCGCTATCAATATCTCCGTAAGGAAGTGGGAGGGTAGCAGTGAAGAAGCAATACGTGATGGTATTATGGCTTCTCTTTCTAACTACTTCCTTGAAATGACAAGGAGAGACAGAGTACCTCAATCTGATATTGTCAGGCTATGCGAAGATATAGATGGTGTGGATAGCGTACGTGTATCCTTCGTAGGAGACCCACGTAACAATGCACTCTACTCTTCCGAAGACCTGATGACGATAAAGGATGGTCTTGATAGTGATGGAGACATAGTCCTCTCACGAAGCATAGAAACGACCCTTGGAGGTAAGATTGTCGTTCGTGATATACTTCCCCTTATCAAGGGTGGATTCACCTCCTCTAACGGCTTTACATACACCAACAACGCTGTCGGTGATATAGCAAAGAAGATTTACGGAGCGGTGAACATCACCTTCCATCAGGGCGAGAGCAGTAGCGATAACAAGTTCTTTAGAACTCGCTCTATCGTTTAGTTCCAGCCGAAGATAGTACCGAGGAGGGGGAGGAGGATGAAGACCATCAGGACGTAGACCAGCGACCCTGCGATGAAGAACAGCCCGAGACCGAAGACTATCTTAGCGACAATCTTGATGACTACCCAAGAAATCTTGATGAAGACGGGAGCGAGCAGAGCGCAGATGACGAAGAAGATGAGCGTGGAGTACGAACCAATGCTACCGAAGTAGCTGATGGAGTGTCCAAAACTTTCTACGAAGTCCATAATTCAGTTTCTTTTTAGTTTGTTAAACTATTCTCTTTTTAATCTATGGTGGGTCATCCCCACACCACAAAGGTAAGAAGAGTTTTTTAATCTACCAAATATCTAACAAAAAAAATCTCCCGAGGATAATTCCTTGGGAGATTTCTCTTTATACTATGTAGTCCAACCAACAAAACCTCTTCCTCATATTGAGGTAGGATAAGTATCGTTCGTTGTCATAGGCTTCACGCTCAAAGGAGATAGACCTATATGCTTTATCGGTGTTCCTGGTCTTTGCAAGATGGATGAGGAACTCAATGGCATACCATACATAAAAGAAGATGTAATACAACTCCTTCATCTGCTCCGTGTGTATCCTCTCGTGGTTGATAAGTACATCACTCACCTGTTCATCTTCACGGACGAAAAGGACACCAAACAAGTTAATGCCCTGATAACCCTTGAACGGGATGAACCTATTCCTTACTACTTTCATTCTCTGTTATAATCTCAGCATCAGCTTCTTCTACCTTCACTGCCATAAGCAACTGCTTCTTCTTGAGGTTGCGTTCCTTGATAAGGTCTTTGCTACCTACACTGATACGTTCAGAAGCGAACTTAGGTTTACTTGCTTCGCCTGAGGAGAGTTCAAGGTGCGACCCTTCAAACCTCCTCTGCTGAACTTCGTATTTGAGCTGTGTGTAGGTTGCTCTATATACGGCTTCAGATTCAAGTATCTGCTTATTTAGCTCAGCATCCATACGTCTGAACTCGGCAAACACTCTCGTCTGACTTGTAGGCATCCCATCAATAGCAAGCTTGGTAATCATCGCTTCGGTGAGGACTGCATTCTGAGCCTGAGAGACAAGTAGGTTGGTGAGCGAAGCTATATCTATCTCCATCTTCTGTTTGACATAAGGAGAGGAAGCGTCCTCTTCGCTCATCACGTGATTGACGATACGGGTGATAGTCATCCTTGCTCTGTTCTCGCAGGACTGACGCATCGCATCGTGGTCAATAGTAAAGAGAGGTGGTGTGGGTTCAAGCTCATCAATAGCCGTAGAAGCATCCACTGCAACCACCCCTGCGGACTGATTGTCAATGATGCTGGCTATCTCATTCACTTGGTCTTTTAATCTTCGTGCCATTAGAACATTGCGAAGTAGCAAGGAGCGTTAATCTCCTTGAAGTATGTGTCGCAGGCATCCATTTCTGCCTTTGCGTCTTCGTTTATTATAGAGACGTTGATAGTAGCACCACCAACGAGCTGAGCGTTGTAGAAGCCTATTACTCTACCGAGCTGTTGCTTTGCCTTGCCGATAAGGTATCTCCTCACCCAAGGGTCACTATAAGCGTCTGCAAGTGGGATACAGCAGATAGCCTCAATAAGGACATCGTGCTTGGGTGTCCTACCCTTTACCGAGATGGTATGCGTTGCCTCAGAGAAACCGAACTGAATTGCAGAGGTAGTGAGCTGTTTGTATAGGTCTACGACTGAGAGACGTGACATTCGGTAGGTGACACCATCAATAGACCAAGGAGACATATACATTGAAGCCCCGATATTAGCAACGCCAGCACCGCCTACGTCACCATAGCCAAGACCAAAGGTCAAAGCCCCGAACTTGTTTATCTCTCTGAACTGAGCGATACCTATAACGCAGTCAGGACACTTGATAAGCCTGCTTGATTTGAACTCAGGTGTATAGAAGTATTCTTTATATACAACGCTATACTGCGTCTCTTGTAGTACGGAGTACTTTGCATATAGCATACTCATCTCAATGTCAATGAGCTTAGATATATCCTCGTCATCAAGTTTGACGGGGAGGTTGCCATAGCACGTAATCTCGTATTGTATTATCTTGATGAGTTCGTCTTTAGTCATGAAAAGCAAATAGGGAAGAGAATGTTGTTTCCCTTCCCTATTTAGCACACTGCAAAATTAGCCGTTCTACATATCCGTTATTATTTGATGATTACTACTCAATGAAGTCCACCACCTGCATATCCGTGATAGCCACGATGCGGTGGTCTGTCACCTGATAGGTGTTATCTACGATAGCGAAGACCTGCTTGAGGTCATCTACCTTAACGACCAGCGTGGTATTCGTCACCTTGGTGCGTCCCGTCTTCACGTCAATATCCTCCGTAGCGACCTTGACCTTTGCGTAGATAGGGTCTTCGTAGGTGCAGTTTGGTGAGGTGATGACGGCTTCGGTCTTGATGATACCAAGGCTCTTAACTTCGTGCTGTGAGACGTGAGGGTAGCTCGTGAGGTAGGCAACAAGGCGTGTCTCTGCTTCTGTGAAGTTCGTAGCCTTGACGAGATAGGTCTCACGCACTCTCTGCATTCCGCCTTGAAAGTCTTCGTTCTGAGTGTCGTAGGCGACCTTTGCTTGGTACAAGTTAATTCCTTCCATTTGGGGTTGTTATTATATGATGATTATTATATGAGTTCGATGTCTTTCAGCCAGCAGTACACGATAACAATCAGGCTTAGTATCAACATCGCAGTGACACCAAATCCGAGAAGGTCTAACCAAAGGTTATCTGATGGGCAACATCGGAGACATCTGTACATCCACAATGGGGCGGCTAATGTTATCATATCTGTACTGCTATTTTACTTTTTACTTTCTACGTGCTTTCTCGTTCTTCACAAACTTCCGAACGAATAAAGCTATGGGAATAATGATGGCGATTGTAACAAGCAGAATAGCAAAGATATTTACGAGAACCTTTTTCTGTGTAAACACAGAAAACACAAAAGATGCCAATGCGCCTAATGCAAACACTTCATACGCAAACTCCTTCTTCAGTCCTTCAGATAGACATCTAATCCAGGTTGAAGGATATTTGTCAGAAATGTCGATGTAGCTTACACTTTTCATAATCTCAATGTCTTTGTCGTTAGGCTTGCTTAACCAAATCCAAAGAGCAATAAGTCCGAAGACAAGTAGAGGGGACAAGCTGAAAATAACAGCCGATACAGATATTTCCATAATTCTTATGCTTACTATTTCTTACTATTACTAAAAAGGTAGATGTGCAACACACAAGATGCTCCACCTAAGATGGTAGCCATCAGCAGTAGTATATCCGTTAATGAGCTAAACCCTTTGACATATAATCGTATGTGAAATTCTACTTGAATCTACGATTTATGTAGTTTCCACTTCTTGCTTCAACCTACCACTACTTTTTAGTACATTGTATTTCTACAATCAGTCATCCATAGGAGGGTAGTCCACAAGCGTAAATTCGGTAGTACGGCTACCTACTAATTTCTCTTTTTATACTGCTTGAAGTTTTCGTTGTCCTTCAAGCAGGATATTCCTTGCGGCGTTTATATCCCTATCATGGTATTCACCACATTCAGGACAAGTCCAAAACCTATCACTGAGCTTCAAATCCTGCTTCTTGTATCCACAGCACGAACAAATCTTTGAGCTTGGGTAGAACCTGTCAATGAGATAAACCTCCTTGCCGTTTTGTGATGCTTTAGTCTGTAGAACCGACTTGAATCTTGCAAACCCAATCTCTCGGATTGCCTTTGCAATGTTGTGATTTCGCAATAGCCCTTGAACGTTCAGGTCTTCCATGAACACCACATCATAGGACTTGAGGATTTCATTCACCACGG
>ERZ1674045.31-NODE-31-length-95532-cov-6.008630_pt1 | contig 95532 bp, 74 predicted proteins | sample MGYA00581131_ERZ1674045 | MGnify/ENA primary metagenome ERZ1674045 (study PRJEB41354, sample SAMEA4873299) | human saliva metagenome | biome: human-associated habitat [ENVO:00009003]; feature: mouth environment [ENVO:08000002]; material: saliva material...
TGCAATGCGGGAGAGTAGGTAGCTGCCTTTTTTATTAGAGAGAGTTTAATTGAGTAATCAGTTAAGCTCTCTTTTTTTTGTGCTTGTATCAAAAGAGGAGCTTGAAGGTATTAAAAAAGAACATCAAGACCACTTATTGAACACTAAATATCTACGTTCCCATATTATGCTTGTATCAAAAGAAGACCTTGAAAGATTAAAGAAATACACAATGAATACTTTTAAAGGGCAGAGAGGAAATATTAGTTGGTTAGGTCTGAATGGACTTATCGGTTAATGAGAACTTCTTCCTTAAAAACAACAGAAGGCCTTTCTATGCATTTATAGCAACCACTTCAGACTAAAGAACCAATAGATGACTTATACCGAGAATCTTGTATAGCCCCACAAATACAATTTATAAAGCAGTAAAAGGCTTATCTTAGCGACCACTAAGGGAAATACTTCTTCAATAGAAGAGAATGGCTTAAAGGGGAAAGAAATAGCTAAATAAAGAAATTAATGCCTATTAAAACCAATATAAAGAAGGCGCAAGTTTATTTATACTGCCGACTTCAAGACTGCAGTAAAAGAGATAAGAATCCAAATAGCTTGTAGAAATCTTCATCTAACCTACAAAATACTTGTATCAATATTTATAGAATTGGTTTTAAATAGCGACTATAAGTAAACTTAATGATTCGCCAACTCTTCGCTGTACGTCCTTATAAGCGCAACCAATGTTGCAATATGTAAAGCAAGAAAGAAGAGATATTCCTTTTATTAAAGATGTTCCTCGAAAGTAGATAACCTAAATTTATTTGTTAGACTGATTTTATTTGCTTCTAAAGCCTATTCTTTTTATTTCTATGTAAATCCTCATTCATATTGTATAATCGTCTTAAATAGGAAATAAAATGAGATAGAAGTGATAAGAACGATGTGTTGATAGAATGTAGATATATGCTAAGCAGGAAATCAAGAGGGCTGAAAGCAACTAAAATACCAGTGTAGGTAAAATCAATGGGCGAAAATAAAACTAGGAATAACCATTGTTGGCTATTCCTAGTTACGTTGTATCTTTGATAAAGATAGGCTTTGCGTTTCTTAGAATCTCACTTGAAGATTACTGAAATGCTCGCCTAGTTTCTTTAAGAAATGACGACCTGTAGCTGCTGCCATAAGCTTCTTATTAAATGGATATAGCGAATATATTTCTTGAGTTGGATAGAACTCAGTACATAGCTCCAATTCTCTAGTTCCTGATTCGCTAGGGAAAGAAAGCGTGAAGAATGATGCATTTTCGTTTAATTGCTTTCTTGCTGTAGGATCATCTTTAGGGAATATCTTAGCGTTAGCTAGGCGGTCATTGTCAAAAAGATAGTGATTTTTTACCTCATTATCTTTGTCAAGCTCAATAACGTGTAAGCCGTCTTCAGCTAAAAACAAAGGAGTTGCAACATAAACAGTTCTAAATTTCACCATACCCAATGTAAGTAAGCCACGTAGATAGTTTTTTGCTCCATCCTTCAAGTATTCTTTTGTGTCAGGAATGTGAAATAAACAACTTGCGGCAATAGGTTTTTTGCCATTTAAATGCTTTATGTAGTCTCCCATTTCCGAAGTATAGAACTCTCTAATCTCTTCTTCGCTTGTGTTCTTAATACGGCTCTCTAAATCTTCTTTAGTATAAGCTTTAGCGATATAGAACTTACTATATAGGAAACTAAAAGAGAATGCTACAACAAATAAAATAGCAATAATGATGATCAGAGTTGTTGGCATAGTAGTAAATTGTATTTTATGAGATTATAGTTTCTCAGGTTCTTTTATTTCATCTTTCTTCTTGCGGAGAGAACTTCCTAAACCAAGTGCGAGCACTAGGATGAATACTGCCTTACCACCCCAGCGTTGATACCAGCCAATTTTTGTCAATTCTTCTTTGTTAAGACCTTTTTCTTTAAGATATTCGTCCAAGAATTGTTCTTGTTCAGTTGTTGTTGGCTCGTAAATCATATCACTTCCTTTATTGTAAAAAACAAGTTTAGGCTCGTCAACAATGTAAAGAGGAAGGACATAAGCAATGTGGAATAGTTTGTAGTAACGTGCAATATCCAATTTTTCATCATCTTGATAGATACTGTCTTTTTCAGGAGTTTGATAAACAACGTCTACAATTTCACGAGTACCGATGGGTATTCTTGCTCTTGCTTCACTCTTACTTGGCATTAAAAGGAAAAGAAGTGTTAGCACCAAAGCATAACCGAAAAAATGTGTATTCTTTTTCATTTGTTCTTTGTGTATTAAAATATGAAACTTAATTTTATTAGTACAAATATAAAAGAATAATATGATTTACTCTACAATTGTCGTATTTTAGATTTCTGTTTTTGTCTTTTTTAACTCAACGTGTGTTAGTATGTTGTTAATGAGCACTTTATTAGTGGAAGGTATAGACTGACATATAGGAGCATAGAAGGATATTTTTGTCGTCTTGTATACTGAAAATACTTATCTCTCTCAGTTGATATTTGTTGGTATTAGTGCGGTTATATGAACTTAAAACGTAGTTCAGGACACTTTTCAAAATAGGTTTCCATCACTTCATACAAAGAATAAGGAGCCCATTTGCCCACATAAGACGCCACAGCTTGTGCAAAACTGATACGAGGATTTGCATCATCAACAAGCTCGGAGAGGTGTTCGCAAATCATTTTTTCAGCAAACCATAGTTTCCCCTCGTTTTTCTTCTCGTATTCTAGCGGGCACATCACTTCACCTTTAAAAAAATAGCAAAGTGGTAATAATTGACTATATAGCATAATTGTCTGTGTTAGTACGTTCTTTTATCGATATGTAAAGATATGAAAATTTATTGAGAAAGAGAACAATTCATCACTTTTTATACGAGTCTTTGATAGTTATACAGCACAAGTTGTTCTTATTTTTCTGGCATGTTCATTCCCTCTCATACCTGTAAGCAGTCTTTGTCTTGCCATGGCACAGAACGATAAGGATTTAAGCCTCGCCTTTCTTCACCGCAATGGCAGTCATTTTATCCTGTAAAAGCAGTGCTATTGCATGGTAAAAGCATTGAGTTTACAGTGTAATTGCATTGAGTTTATAAGGGAAGCAAAAGCAGTTAAATAAGAAAATAGACGAACTGATTCTGAATTTTGTTAAGAATAGAGTGCAAGGTTAGCTCTTTTAGCTGTGCAAGAGGCTCATTAATGCTTTGAATTGGAAGAAATTCATCTGGTGTAAGTAATTTATAAAGAGGGGAGAGGGATATATTTTGCTCCACTGATAAACTCTCTCTTTGTAGATGTTTAGGTGGTTACAGAGTCTTTACATCTTTATTGTAAGACGCTCTATGAGCTTTTGCGATGAAAAAACAATCTGCTTGAATAAAAAGAAAAGGCGATGTGAAATGCGAATGGTTAGTACTTGCCTATAAAAGAAGAAGGAGATGCTATTTAAATGTTATAGCATCTCCTTTTATTTGTGTTCAGTGCATTGTTTGTTTGCACCACTTTTTGGTCTGTTTGTCTGCGCTCCAATGCTTCACAATCAATGAAGCTGTGTTGCAATGGCTACGCATAGAAGAGCCGTTTGTTAGAATTCTGCGCTCTTTGGAGTACGTGGGAAAGGAATAACGTCACGGATATTCTGCATTCCAGTTACGAAAAGAATAAGACGTTCGAAGCCCAATCCGAATCCACCATGAGGACAACTTCCGTATTTGCGTGTATCAAGATACCACCACATATCCTTCATTGGGATTCCTCTTGTTTCGATTTCGTTCACCAACTTGTCGTAGCTTTCTTCACGAACACTACCTCCAATGATCTCACCAATTTGTGGGAATAGCACGTCTGTACCTTGAACTGTTTTGCCATCTTCGTTGATCTTCATATAGAAAGCCTTGATCTCCTTTGGATAGTCGCACATAATAACAGGCTTTTTAAAGTGGTGTTCAACGAGATAACGCTCGTGTTCGCTGGCAAGGTCCATACCCCATGCAACTGGGAATTCGAACTTATGTCCTTCTTTCACTGCCTTTTCGAGTAGCTCGATACCTTCAGTATAAGTTAAACGAACGAAGTCTTCTTTCACAACTCCTTCAAGACGTTCAATCAATGTCTTGTCAACCATCTTGTTCAAGAACTCTAAGTCTTCCTTACAATGCTCTAAAGCCCAACGCACACAGTGCTTAATAAAGTCCTCTTCAAGGTCCATCAACTCGTTTAAGTCGATGAAAGCCACTTCAGGTTCAATCATCCAAAACTCTGCAAGGTGACGTGGAGTGTTTGAATTTTCTGCACGGAATGTAGGACCAAAGGTATAGATTTGACCTAAAGCAGTTGCGCCTAATTCACCTTCAAGCTGTCCTGATACGGTTAAAGAAGTCATCTTTCCGAAGAAATCATCATTATAAGTAATGTGTCCTTCTTCGTCTTTCTTCAAGTCATAGAGGTTCTTTGTGGTTACTTGGAACATCTCTCCAGCTCCTTCTGCATCGCTAGCTGTGATGATAGGAGTGTGGAAATAGTAGAAACCATGCTCGTGGAAATATTGGTGAATGGCAATAGCCATATTGTGACGAATACGCATTATCGCTCCGAAAGAATTGGTACGAAGACGTAAGTGTGCGTGTTGACGCATGTATTCGAATGTTTGTCCTTTCTTTTGCATTGGGTAATCGCTTCCGCAAAGACCATATATTTCGATGCTCTTACCAAGAATTTCAACGCTTTGTCCACTACCTTGACTCTCTACAAGCTCACCAACTACGCTGATACAAGAACCTGTTGTGATTTGTTTTAATAGTGATTCGTCGAACGCTGTGGGATCGATTACGATTTGAATGCTGTTGATTGTTGAACCATCATACAAGGCAATAAAGTCTACAGCCTTACTGCTTCGGTGTGTTCTAACCCAACCTTTTACATTAACAGTTGCGCCAAAGTCGGTTCTTTTGAGCGCTTCTGCAACCTTTGTTCTTTTAATTTTTTCCATCTTTTATATAACTTGTGCCTTTAAAATCATAGCTGTTGAAAGCAATATGACTGTGGCGAGGATATAAAAAGATAGATGTTTGCCTTTAATACAATTGGTGTTTCTTTCGGTGTTGAAAGGCTTTCACGTTATAGTATGATGTCAAACATCTATCTTTTTGTCACAATAGATAATTTAAATAATTATTATTGATGTTGTATTTGCTCTTGAATTATTCGAAAGCACCCATGCGAAGCATGTCAACTTCCTTCTCTGTCAAGAAGCGCCAGTCGCCTCTTCTTAGGTTTTTCTTAGTTAAACCAGCAAACTGAACACGGTCAAGTTTGATCACTCTGTAGCCTAAGTGTTCGAAAATTCTACGTACAATACGGTTCTTTCCGCTGTGAATTTCGATGCCAACTTGCTTCTTATCGTTCTCATTTGCATAGGCAACCTCGTCTGCATGTATCTCTCCATCTTCAAGTTCAATACCTTCTGCAATCTTTTGAAGGTCTTCTTGAGCTACAGGTTTATCGAGGAATACGTGATATACCTTTTTCTTTAAGAACTTAGGATGTGTAAGTTTACTTGCAAGGTCGCCATCGTTGGTGAGCAATAGCACACCTGTTGTGTTGCGGTCTAAGCGTCCTACTGGGTAAATACGTTCAGGACAAACATTCTTAACGAGGTCCATAACGGTCTTACGTTGTTGTGGATCGTCGCTTGTTGTAACGTAGTCTTTTGGCTTATTGATAAGAACATATACCTTCTTTTCTAGTGAAACGAGGTTATCTCCAAACTTCACTTCGTCTGTTCTCATCACCTTTGTTCCCAATTCGGTAACTACTTGTCCGTTAACGGTTACACTTCCTGCTTGTATGTACTCATCAGCTTCACGGCGAGAGCATACTCCTGCATTAGCAAGGAACTTGTTAAGACGTACTGGAAGTGTTGGATCTATATGGTCTTCACGATACTCAATGCGCTTTTTAAGACTGTATTTCGCATTTGGATCGTATCCTGGAGTGCGTTGACGTTGATTTTGTTGTCTGTAACCTTGATTGTATCCTTGACGTGGTTGATATCCACCATGACCTTGATATCCGCCTTGTTGTTGGTAACCTCCATGGTTGTCGCCTTGGTTATAGTGTGGACGATAACCTTGTTGTTGGTAACCTTGGTTGCCATAATTAGGTCTTTGTTGGTATCCACCTTGTTGTCTTGGTTGGTAACCTTGTTGTTGACGAGGTTGATAACCGCCTTGATGGCGTGGTTGATAGCCTTGTTGACGAGGTTGATAACCGCCTTGATTTTGTGAATAAGCAGAGCGATTGTCGCCATTGTCACCATAATGTGACTGATAACCTTGTTGTTGACGTGGCTGATAACCGCCTTGGTTTACACGTGGACGATAAGGTCTTTGATACTGTTGACGTCCATTTGCTCCTTGAAGATTTGCTCCAAAGCCTTCTGGACGGAAGCCTTCATTATCGTTGTTTACTTGTTGACTGCTATAAGCAGGGCGTGAACCAATTCGTGGACGTTGTGAAACTCCATTACTACTATTATACTCTCTTTGGTAGTTTCCTTGTGGTCTACCATAGCCTTCACGGCTGTTCATCTGTTGATCTGTGTTTTGTTCAGATTGATTTTTTTCTAATTCTGTATTCATAGTCATCTCTCTTTTAGCCTCACGGCTTGTTAATTACTTTGTTATTAAATTTATTTATTGCTTTATTAAATTGTTATTTATAAACCTGTATAATTGCTTGGGGTGATTAATTTCAATTCTGCTTTAACTTTATCACTCACATTAAGTGTGTCAATAAATTCGCTAATTGTTTCTTGTGTTATTCCGACATTAGTTCTAGTGAGTTGTTTAAGGGCTTCGTAAGGATGTGGATAACCCTCTCTTCTCAATACTGTTTGAATTGCTTCGGCAACTACTGCCCAAGTGTTATCAAGGTCTTTTGCTATTACTGCTTCGTTTAAGATAAGCTTGCGGAGTCCTTTCAATGTGCTTTGAATAGCTATTAGGCCATGAGCAAAAGGCATACCAACATTGCGAAGTACTGTAGAATCGGTCAAGTCACGTTGTAAACGGCTCACAGGTAGCTTTCTTCCTAAGAATTGTAGCAATGCATTGGCAATGCCAAGGTTACCTTCACTGTTTTCAAAGTCGATAGGATTCACCTTGTGAGGCATAGCACTTGAGCCTACTTCGCCTGCTTTAATCTTTTGTTTGAAATATTCCATCGAGATATACATCCATATATCACGATTGAAGTCGATAAGAATGGTGTTGATTCTGCGCATTGCATCGAACAAAGCACCCATGTTATCGTAGTTACTTATTTGTGTTGTAAACTGCTCTCTTTGTAGTCCTAGGATGTCATTTACAAACACATCGCCGAAAGTTTGCCATTTATAGTCTGGATAAGCCACGTGATGTGCATTGTAGTTTCCTGTTGCTCCGCCGAATTTAGCCGACAACTTCACTTGCTTTAAGCTTTCGAGTTGTTCTTTTAAACGATATTCGTAAACCTTAAACTCTTTGCCTAAACGAGTAGGAGAGGCTGGTTGTCCGTGTGTTTTTGCCAACATTGGCACGCTACACCACTCGTCTGCATAGTGTGATATTTGATGAATTAGCTCTTCAATTGCTGGATAATAAACGTTTTCTAACGCTTCTTTTATCGACAAAGGAATGCTGGTATTATTAATATCTTGTGATGTTAAGCCGAAATGAATGAACTCTTTGTACTCGTCCAATCCGCCTATTGCATCGATTTGTTCTTTGATGTAATATTCAACTGCTTTAACATCGTGATTGGTTACCTTCTCAATTTCTTTTACACGCAATGCTGCTTGCTCGTCGAAATAGCGATAAATGCCTCTCAACTTGCCATAAACTTCTTTGTCAATGTTCTTTAATTGTGGTAAAGGAAGTTCGCAAAGTGCAATGAAATATTCAATTTCTACTCTTATCCTGTAGCGAATTAGTGCATATTCTGAAAAATAATCCGCAAATACTTTTGTTTTTTCACGATATCTACCATCAACTGGTGATATTGCAGTCAATAAGTTTAAATCCATCAATACATGTTATTTATTAGACTACAAAAATACAAATTTTCTCGGGTTTATGAGCATTTTGTGCGCAAAAAAATGATTTTATAATCATAAAACATGACATATATCTTTTTTCTTGACATAAAGTTGAGAATGAGTGAGTTGACCGCTTGAATAAAATTGCAGAAATATTGTTTTGAAAAAGCGATGTTTTTAGACTGCAAAAGGACTGCTTTTGAGGGGTAATTTCAATGCTTTTTTTATGCAAAATCAATGCTTTTAAAAACGATGTTGAAAGTCTTTGTTTTGCAGATGATTTGAGGTTGATTTCTGAATGAAACTTACTTGTTTTAAAAGATGAGTTAGGTGTGTTGTATTTTCGACTTTTATTTGTTTTTAGGTATGCGCAATTTGCTGATAATGTGAATGATACAAGCATAATAAAAATGGTGCCTCTCTAAGAAAGAGAGACACCATTGATTGGTAGTTTATTATGAATTCTTGGTAAAGAAAAGGATTTCTTTTAGTAACCAGGAGTCTGTTCTATAGCACCATCATTTGTTTTTGTGCTAACAGAGATAGGCCATAGCATCTTATATGCTTCGCTTTCAGAAAGTATTCCTTGTGCTGCACCGCCCTTAATGAATGGGTAGTTAGCTGCAGAATCGAATACCAACGACTTGTTATTGTTGTCTGTCATGCGAAGAAGAGCGAACCAACGCTTGCCTTCGAATACAAATTCTTTGTCGAGTTCGTGAAGAATTGCAAGTGTGTTGTCGTACTTGCTTTGGTTGGTATATACAGGATAACCTGTTCCATAAGCACGTTCTCTAATTTGATTGATGTATGTTGAAGGGTCGTTTCCTAAGTCATTCTCAATCTCAGCCATTAACAATAGAGTCTCAGCATAGCGATAAACAGGTCCATCAGCATCTAAACGGTGAACACCTTCGTCTGTGTAATAAGTTCCAGAGAACTTCTTTAACACTACACCAAAGTTGCTTCCTGTTGCTGGTTGGGTTGGAGAGTTCTTCACAGCAAGGAATGTTTGGTCTCTACGTTTGTCGCTATCATCGAACGATAACCAGAATGTTTCTTTGTATTGGAAACGCAATAATCCGTTGATAAGGGTGTTATTGCTATAGCTTGACTTATCTGCTAACGACAACTTTGTGTTGTTTAAGTCGTAAGCAGCAGTAAAGAAGTTGCTTTGTGCTAAGCAGTTGTTAACTGTTGGCATATAAACGTTGTCTACTTTGTTAAATGGAACGCAGAAGATCACTTCTTTATTGTTGTTCTTATAGTCGCTTCTAAATGCTTGATAGAACTCTGGTTGCAATGAGAACTTGTTAGCACTGATAATGCCTTGAAGTGCTGTTTTAGCAGTTTGAAGGTCTTGTTGGCCTGTAGCTGCTTGATCACCAGTAGTAACTTTCGCTGCAAATACATAGATATTAGCCTTTAACATAAGGGTAGCATACTTGCTCCATGTGTACTTATTGCTAAATCCATCAACGCCAGCAGCAGTGTAAGCGTCTTCCGATTTGGTGATATCATCTTTCAAAAGAGCCATGATCTCAGATGGTTTTGCACGTCCTTTAGATAGCTCTTTGGCAGAAATCTTCTTGTCAAGAATATCTGTTCCTGTCACTAATGGAACGCCTCCCCATGTGGTGTACAATAGATAATAATAGTATGCACGCATACCATAAGCCTGACCAAGATAGATGTTCTTTTGGCTTTCGCTTAAGAATGAGCAGTTTGGAATTTCTTTTATAGCCAAGTTAACACGTACAATCTCGCTATAAAGACCGTTCCAAAGACTTAAATAAGCATTGTCTTCACGCAAATCTTGTTTGATTACGGTTTGAGCAGCAAGCGATTCACCAAACACTGATGTACCTGTTCCATCGTCACCGTCGCCTAATAGACCCGAACGAAGCTCACCCATATTAAACAAAGAACTATAAGTTCCACGTAAATACGAATGTAGACCCTTCATATATCCATCAACTTGAGTGTTGTCTTTCCAGAAACTTTTTCCTGTAAAGTAGTCTTCTGGATATTGATCTAATGATTCGCAGCTTGTGAATAACATCGGAATGCATGCCAAACACATTGCAATGAAAGCATATATTTTATTTATTGTTGTTTTCATATTCATTCTTTTAAATTGTAAATGATTTCAGATGGCTTTGTTTAGAATGTAACATTGAGTCCAAGAACAAGCATACGTGGTAGTGGATAACCTCCGTTGTTGGTTGAAACTTCAGGTGAGAAGAAGTAAGGAGCTTCGCAAAGGTAACCTAAGTTTTGGCCTGTTACAGACACTCTCACTGCTTGTAGCTTAAGAGGAGCTAACAAAGTCTTAGGTAAGTCGTATGAAAGAGTGAGCTCTCTGAATGAAAGATAATCACCATTGTATGTAAACATGCTGCTTCTACGGTCGTAGTTACGAGCGTTTAGCTGGTCTGCCCAAATATAAGTTGGGTATTTTGCATTTGGATTATCAGCCGACCAAGTGTCTTTTACGTTTGCAAGTGTGTTGTATGTACCTTGCATGTTACCCATAATCCATGTGGTTCTAACGTCGTAAACCTTAAATGCTAAAGCGAAATCAAAACGTGCTGCAAGTGTAAGGCCTTTCCATGTTGCAGACAAGTTGAAACCTCCTGTCCACTTAGGGTTAACGTTTCCAACCTTAACTAAGTCGTAGTTGTCGATAACGCCATCACCATTCACATCTTTCCACTTAACATCTCCAGGAGAAATAGGCAATCCTCCAGCTGCTTTTCCTGTTGCTGCGTATGCTGTTGGGCCATATAATATCTTGTTAGTACCACCATTATTCGATGTAGTCTTGTCGATTAGATTACCTGGAATCTCATCAGCTGTTCTGTAAAGTCCTTCTGCTTGGAATACATAAAGATCGCCTGGACGTTCTCCTTCTGCATATCCTCCAACCCATTTTTTGTCATTTCCAGTGCCAGTATACACTTCAAAGCCTCCTTGTCTGTGACGAGCATTACCGTTTTCAGGTAGTTTCACAACCTTATTAATGTTGCTTGCAAGGTTCAAGCCAACGTCAACTTTCCAGTCTTTGTTGCTCACTGCGTGCCAATCTAACTCGAGTTCGATACCTCTATTTTGTAGAGTTCCGTTGTTAGAGATGTAACTTGTCCAACCAGAAGAAGCAGGAATAGTGATGTTTGCATATTTGTTTGAAGTTCTTCTGTCGTACCATGTCAAGCCCATTTGAAGCTTATTGCTCAAGAAACCTAAGTCAACACCCACCTCAAATGTACGAGATGTTTCCCAAGTTAAGAAGTAGTTAGGAATAGAACTCAAAGTAAATGCTTGAGAACCATTGTATAAGCTTTGTGCGAAAGCACCTTGAATGGTGTAGTTTCCTACCCAGTTTTCGTTCACATTACCATTACGTCCGAAAGAAGTACGTAGCTTACCGAAGCTCAACCAAGGGTATTTCTTCATAAAGTCTTCTTTAGTAAAGACCCAACCGAGTGACAAACCAGGGAAAACACCCCATCTATTGTCTTGTCCAAGTTTTGAGATTCCATCACGACGAACAGTGAAACTTGCGATATATTTAGCTTGATAGTCGTAGTTTAAGCGCATGAAATAAGACTCAGTGATGAACTTAGAGTGACCAGAGTCAAGTTGTCTTGCACCTTCTTCAGTGATAGTATATTGCAAATCTCTAAAGTAATTGTTGTTAGGGTTATAACCACTGCCACTCAACATACCATATTTTGAGTGGAAATATTCCCAACCAAGCAATGCACTTAGACTGTGATCGCCAAATGTCTTGTTGTAGTTAAACAAGATATTGTATGTTTGTGTAAGGTTTCTTTGAGTTTGTGCGCTTGAATTATGTGAACGATTGAATTGTCCTGGCGCTGTTTGATAAGTGCGATAGAAGCGTTCAAAGTTGTAGAACTCATAGAACCAGTCGCCTTTGAAGTTAATAGTTAGGTCTTCGAAAGGCTTAATCTTGAAGTCTTGAGAGAACATAAACTTCTGTCTGTTCTCATCATTATCCCAAGCATCAGCAAGGAATTGTTGGTTACCATCACCCGAGTTCTTACCCAAAATCATTTCGCCATTGTTGTTATAAGCACGGAATGTAGGAGGATAAGAGAAGTTTCTTGAGAAATAGTTCTCTTCTCCTGTGAATGGAGAGATACCCTTATATTTTGTAGTTGAGAAGTTAAACTTAGATATTGTGGTTAACCATGATTTGATTTTGTAGTCTACATTGAGCAAGAAAGATAAGCGGCGGTTGTAGTTACCGATAGCATTTCCTTCGCTCTTGTTATATCCAAGACCTGCATAATAGTGGCCTTTATCATTACCACCACTATAGTTTAGGTTGTAATCTTGTGAGAAACTTGGAGATTTGATATTGAAATCTTCCATTCTGTTGTTCACAAATACAATCTCTTTGCCTGTTACTGGGTCGGTCATTGTTTCCCAACCCTTGCTCATAAGCTCGTTATATACGTCGGTAGAAAGGTTGTCTTTCAAGTAAACACCCCACAAACCCATAGACGATTTGTTACCGTCTGCATTGTAGTCGTTACCAGTTCCATAAGGTTGGTTACCGCTTAATGAGTTTAAGTTAGCTGTACCTTTTTCCTTAGCGTGCACATAACCCATACGTTCATAGTGCAAATAGTCTCGTGCATTGCTAAATTTGTAAGGGTTATTAAAGAAGTTCCAAGACAATTTAGTGTTGAAATTGATTTGGCCGTCTCCTCTTTTTCCCTTCTTAGTTGTAATTAAAATAACTCCATTATTTGCTCTTGAACCATAGATAGCAGTTGCTCCTGCGTCCTTCATCACCTCCATTGACTCGATATCATTAGGGTTGATGTCGTTCATAGAACCACGAATCATACCATCAACAACGATAAGTGGTGTACCAGAACCATTGTAGTCGGTACCTCCACGCAATACAATTGTTGGCGAAGAGTTAGGGTTACCAGAGTTTTGGATGACTCTTAGACCTGCAACAGTACCGCTCAATGCTTGTGCAGGGTTCGAGAACATACCAGTAGTAAGGGCTTTGTCTTTTACTTTTGCGATAGAGTTGGTTAGTTTTGAGCGAACAATTGTTCCGCTATAACCTATCACAACGGTTTCATCTAGTTCGTGTGCAGATGATTTTAGTCCAACATTTAAAGTCGAGCTGTTGGTTGCTTTGAGGGTTTTGTCAGTGTAACCCAAATAAGAGAAACGCAATGTTGCGCCTTCTTTACTCACTTTTAAGTGATATTTTCCATCGATATCGGTCACTGTTCCGTTGTGAGTTCCAACCTCAACAATCGTTGCTCCCACTAAGGGTTCATTTGAATCGATATCCGAAACGATACCACTAACACTAATACCTTGCGCCTTTAACAACGTGGTTATAGACATACAAAGGATTAATAAGAATAATTTCTTCATACGGCTGTGAATTGTTTAGAGTTTAAATTAATTGTATAGTTTAAATTTTAGGAGATTTTTCCTTGTCTAAATTGATACATTCGCCCCACAACTGAGGCACCTTTAGTTTCTTGTTTTTGTTTAAAGTTGTATAAATAGATGCACAAATATAGGTTTAATTGCTCATATTTAAGAGTATTGAATACTTAATTAAAGTTAAGGGAATGGTATTGGTGGGATAAAAAGCAGTAGTAATTAAATAGTAGGTTAAACTAATTAATTGTGGTTTTCTCACTTTTGGGATAAAAGGAGATATAAAAAAAGACCTCGCATCAATGATGTGAGGTCTTAATGTGGGCGTTGACGGATTCGAACCGCCGACCCTCTGCTTGTAAGGCAGATGCTCTAAACCAGCTGAGCTAAACGCCCTTGTTGCTCTTTAAAAGCGTGTGCAAAGGTAAGATGATTATTTTTAACTACCAAATTATTTGCGAACTTTTTTATAAATACACCCTAAATTTTTACGAATTGGGGGCAAATCGCTACCTAAAAGGGTATAAAAGACTTGTTTTGCTGAGGCTTTTGTGATGAAAATGTACTGAGATTTTTTCTTATTGAATGGGAGATGAAAACGCATCTTCTATTGCTCTGATGCTCAAATGCTTTCTGTTTTCATTTTAAAAGCATTGACTTTATGTCCTAATTGCAATGCTTTTGCACTCTAAAAACAATGCAATTACCTTGTAAAAGCAATGCTTTTTTAAATGGAATGGATAACGATGCTGTTTCACTTCCTTTGAGTTGATGCCACAGCTATAAAACAAAATCATGGTACAAGTGTTGCACTCATACCATGATTCCTATTTCTTTTAGCACATATTCAAATTAAATCCTTTTGCTAAACCACCTTCACCAGTTTCTTTATACAATGAAGGTATGTCGTGTCCAGTTTGTTTCATCACCTCTACAACTCTGTCAAACGACACTTGGTGTTGCCCATCTGAGAACGCAGAGTACAAGTTTGAGTCCAAAGCACGTGCTGCTGCGAATGCATTTCGCTCGATACAAGGAATCTGAACCAATCCACATACAGGGTCACAGGTCATTCCTAAGTGATGTTCTAAGCCCATTTCGGCTGCGTATTCGATTTGAGCTGGACTGCCACCAAATAGCTGACACGCTGCAGCTGCAGCCATTGCGCATGCAACTCCCACTTCTCCTTGACAGCCAACGTCTGCTCCTGAGATCGAAGCGTTATGCTTTACGATGTTACCAAAGATGCCTGCAGTGGCTATGGCGTGAATAATTCGGGTGTCGCTGAAATGATGTGAGCGTGACATGTGATATAAAACAGCGGGCAATACACCGCAAGCTCCACAGGTAGGAGCTGTTACTACGGTTCCACCAGCAGCGTTTTGCTCGCTCACTGCCAATGCATAAGCATACACTAAACCACGAGATTGAAGCGAAGGTTTAAAGCCTTTGGCCTTTACATGATAGATAGCTGCTTTGCGAGCAAGGCGCAATGGACCAGGAAGAACGCCCTCTGCGTTGAGTCCTTCTTCGACCGCTTGTTGCATAACTTTCCACACTTCGCTTAAAAAGTCCCACAAATCGGGTTCTTCGCACAGCTCTGCATACTCCCAATAGCCTTTGCCATTGTCGTAACACCAGCGCATTATGTCTTGTAAAGAATTCAAAGAGTAGGGGTCTTTGGTGTTAAATGCGTCTTCATTGGCCTTTCCTTCAGACAAAGCACCACCGCCAACGCTATATACAACCCATTCTTCTGAATGGTTTCCGTTTTCGTCTATTGCCACGAAACTCATGCCATTGGGGTGAAAAGGCAAGAAAACACTGGGCTTCCAAACAATAGTTACGGGTGCAACCGTGTTGAGAACGTCTTCAATTGCCACGTCAGTCATGTGCCCTTTTCCTGTCGCTGCGAGGCTACCATATAAGGTAACTTCGAACGATTTGGCGTTAGGATACTTCTCAATGAACATCTGTGCCGCCTTTTGAGGACCCATTGTGTGACTGCTTGAGGGGCCTTTTCCTATTCTAAAGAGTTCTTTTAGCGATTTCATTCCTGTTTAATTTTATTTTAAGTCAAAAGGTTTTATTCTGTTTCTTCAACGCCCATGCGAAGCAAGTCTTTAACAACTTCACCCCCAGCAATGATACCTTCCACTGCAGGAACAAAGGCATTGCTTGCTGGTGTCACCTTTTTGTCGTGATGATTGCTCACAATTGTGTCGGCATTGTTGGTCGATTGGGTTTCAACTTCAGCTTCATCAAAGAATGGTTCCATAGGCTTTTCGTCGCTTGCAACCACCTTTAAATGCTTAATTCCTATCTTGCGAAGTTTCTTGCGGATAATCTTTGCAAGTGGATCCATCTTTGTTTTGGTGATATCACATACACTAAAGGCAGTTGGATCTACTTTATTTGCTGCGCCCATGCACGATAATAAGGGCACATTTAGGGCTGTACAGCGTTTTATCAACTCCATTTTTGCCGCCATAGTGTCGATGCAATCCACCACATAATCAAACGAAGTCAAATCTATCTCGTCTGCATTTTCAGGCAGATAGAACATCTGTCGGGCGTCAACTTCACAGTTAGGATTAATATCTTTAATGCGTTCTACGGCAATATCAACCTTGTTTTTGCCCAAAGTTGAATGTAAAGCAAATATTTGTCGGTTAAGATTTGTGAGGCAAACCACATCATCATCGAAGATAGAAAGATGTCCAACGCCACTTCGAGCGAGCACTTCTACAACGTAACCACCAACTCCTCCGAGTCCAAATACAGCCACTTTAGATTGCTGTAGCTTTTCTATTCCCGAACGTTTAAATATCATTCGGGTTCTAGAGAACTGATCTTGCATTCTTTATTGTTTCTTTTTTATCGTCAATATATAATAAGGTGAAAGCAAATAGAAATCTTCTTGCTACTTATTTCACAACAGTTCGCTCAATAACTTGGAAGCCCCCAACACCTGTGTCGGGCACCATTATAGCTGGATAGAACTGTACACAAACGGCTTTATCAATCTTAATGTCTTTATTTAGATTGGTTAATGCACCTGTGTCTTGATTGATTTTGAACACTTGGATAGTGTTATTGTCTCTCGAAGCACAAAGTAATAGCTCTCCGTTGGGTGTTATATTGAATTGACGAGGATGCTTATCGGTTGGTTGGAAGCCCACTTCGGTGAGCATTCCTGTTGCTTTGTTCACCTTAAAGATCGTAATTCCATCGTTCTTAAGGCGATTACTTACATACAAGAACTTTCCATCTGGAGTGAGATGTATATCTGCTCCGCCTCTTGCATTGTGCTTATCAGCAGCTATTGTCTGCTTCTTTGTAAGATTACCTTTATTATAATTGAATACAGTTACAGCGCCACTTAGTTCGCTCATCACGTAAAGATACTTGCTATCGTCGCTAAATGTGAAGTGACGAGCACCCGAACCCTTAGGCAATTGAGCCGCAACGCCAACATATTTCAATTTAGTTGGGGTTACAAAGTCATAGCGAAGCAGAGCATCTCCTGTGAAATCTACTACCAAAACACCATTTCCTTCAGGTGTAAAACGAACGCAATGAAAGTGTCCTTTCTCTTGTCTTTCCTTGTCAAAGCCTTGTTGTGCGCCGCTAAATAGCTGTGTCATATTTTCTAATTGACCTGTTCCGCTAAGTGGAAATACGCTCATCGAACCGCCAGAATAATTGGCAGTGACAGCCATATTGCCGTTAGTGTCAACAAAACAGGGGTCTTCTCCTTTTGTAAGAGCACTGTTTACAAAGCGCATTTTGCCGTTCTCAGAATCGAACGAGATTGCCGATAGAGCCGCATTCTTATCGTTTGTTTCATTAACAGCATAAATCATACTTCCGTCAAGCGATAAAGTTAAATAAGAAGGATTGGTCATTTCGAGTGTATCTAAAGCCGTAACATCGCCTGTGCGTTGGTTTAATTCGAACGAATAGATACCCTTTGAAGAACCATTTGTGTAGGTTCCCACCAATAATTTAATATTATCCTGAGCCATTAAAGATAATGACGAACATGCAAGAATAGCACTTGCAAGAAATAATTTGTATTTCATAATTGTTAATTTGTCTGTCTTATAATTCTTCAAAGGTAATCAAAAACAGATGTTTACGCAATTATTTGTGTGTTTTTTATAACACTATTCATTAATAATTAGTAAATTTGCAGACAATATGAACACAGATAACTTAAACTTAACACGAAGAGTTGTTGTAGGAGTACAATTCCTCTTTGTAGCATTTGGAGCTACTGTTTTGGTTCCATTGCTTGTTGGTCTCGACCCAGCAACAGCGTTATTTACAGCAGGTATAGGCACTTTTATCTTTCATTTGGTTACGAAAGGTAAGGTGCCTATATTTTTAGGCAGTAGTTTTGCATTCATTGCGCCAATCATTGCCGCAACAAAAGAGTGGGGATTGTCTGGTGCTTTGGCGGGAACGATGGGTGTTTCGCTTGTTTATTTCGTTATGAGTGCATTGGTGAAGTGGCAAGGAAAGCATCTACTTAACCGTCTTTTCCCTCCTGTAGTCATTGGACCTGTGATTATTCTCATTGGTTTGACACTCTCTAGTGCAGGTGTTAACATGGCAAAAACAAACTGGTTACTTGCTGCCATATCGTTAGCAACAGCCATTATTGTACTTACTTTCGGTAAAGGACTCATTAAATTGGTGCCTGTTGTATGTGGAATTATTGTGGGATATATCGTTGCAATATTCCTAAACGAAGTGAACTTCGATGCTGTTAAAGAGGCATCTTGGTTGGCATTGCCTCCTTCTTTGGCTCATTTTCAATTGCCAGAGTTCAAGTGGCAGGCTATTCTTTTCATGATTCCAGTGGCTATTGCGCCTGTAATTGAGCACATAGGTGATGTGTATGTTGTTGGAGCTGTGGCGCAAAAAGACTTTGTTAAAGAGCCAGGTTTGCACAGAACACTTCTTGGTGATGGTCTTGCTTGCTTGTTTGCATCTATCTTTGGCGGTCCTCCTGTAACCACTTATTCAGAAGTAACGGGTGCAATGTCTATCACAAAGATAACCAGTCCCGCCGTAATTCGTATTTCTGCGCTCACCGCTATCGTGTTCTCTGTAATGGGAAAACTAAGTGCTTTGCTTCAATCTATTCCACAAGCAGTACTCGGAGGCATTATGCTTCTACTCTTTGGAACCATTGCAAGCGTTGGAGTTCAGAACCTTATTCAGCATAAAGTCGACCTCAATCAAACCCGAAATGTTATCATTATCTCTGTAACTTTAACCGTTGGAATTGGTGGTGCCGTACTAACTTGGGGCAATTTCACCATCAGTGGAATTGGTTTGTCGGCTCTTGTAGGAGTTATTCTTAACCTCATTCTACCCCAAACAGAGGTAGAAAAGACCGAAGAAGAGAAAGAAGCATAAACTAATTACTCAATCAATATAAATAAGGCAATGAACTTTTGCGATGCATGCAAATAGGTTCATTGCCTTTTTCTTTGTGCAGTTTCGATCTCATTTCAATCGATTCTTCGTCCGTCTTTTAATCTCTTGAAATCTGATCTCACTGCCGTTACAAAATAAAAAGAGTGCTATTACACTTCAAAAGGATTGCTTTTTCCATGCAATAGCACTGTGTTTAGACTGTAAAAATACTGTTTTTATCTTGTGTTTGCTATGTTGTTGATTTTCAATAGCAAATGAATTGTATTTTAATGAATGAACTCGTGAGAGTTAAGCATTTGCTTTGGATCGAGTGCTTCGTCGAGTTTTTCTTTAGTCATCAAGCCCTTTTCAATCACAATATCGTAAACAGAGCGATTGGTTTCGAGTGCCTCTTTAGCCACCTTTGTGCTGTTTTTGTAGCCAATATAAGGGTTAAGAGCGGTGACAATACCAATACTATTGAGCACCATGTTCATACATCTATCTACATTTACAGTGATTCCTGTAATACATTCCTCTGTAAGTGTGTCGATAGCGTTGGTCATCCAGGTTAAACTTTCAATCAAAGCTTCTGTAATAACAGGTTCCATTACGTTCAATTGAAGCTGTCCTGCTTCGGCAGCAAACGATATAGTGGTGTCGTTTCCAATCACTTTAAAGCACACTTGGTTGGTTACTTCGGGAATAACGGGGTTGACCTTACCTGGCATAATTGATGAACCTGGAGCCTTAGGAGGTAGATTTATTTCGTTTAATCCGCAGCGAGGACCTGATGAAAGCAAGCGGAAGTCGTTGCACATCTTTGACACTTTGACTGCTAAACGCTTCAAAGCAGATGAATAACTCACGTAAGCTCCTGTGTCAGGAGTGGCTTCTACCAAGTCGGGAGCAAGCACAAAAGGTTCTCCAGTGAGCTTTGCAAGGTTCTCTGTGCATAGCTTTGCAAACCCAGGAACAGCGTTTAAGCCTGTTCCAATGGCTGTTCCACCCATGTTGATCTCGTGTAAAAGCTTGATGTTTCTATTTAGATTAAGAATCTCTTCCTCTATATTATTAGCATAAGCGTTGAACTCTTGACCGAAAGTCATAGGCACTGCATCTTGCAACTGTGTACGTCCCATTTTTAAAGTGTCGGTATATTCTGCACCTTTCTCACGCAAAGCCTTAATCATCTTCATAACGCTTTCGATGAGTTTCTTATTCATTCGAATGAAAGTTAATCGAATAGTGGTGGGGTAAACGTCGTTAGTTGATTGTCCACAGTTAACGTGGTCGTTGGGAGAAACATATTGATATTCGCCCTTTTCGTGTCCTAATATCTCTAAAGCTCTATTGGCAATCACCTCATTTGCATTCATATTGACAGATGTTCCTGCACCTCCTTGCATCATATCGATGGGGAAATTGTCGTGCCATTTGCCTTCAATTATCTCTCGACAAGCTTGTGCAATGGCTCCAGAAATATTGTCTTCAATAACTCCGAGTGTGTGATTTGCTTCAATTGCGGCTAGTTTTACGTAAGCGATGGCAATGACATAATCGGGATAATCACGCATTTTTTTGCGAGAAATGTGATAGTTGTTAATGCCTCTTTGTGTTTGAACGCCATACAAAGCGTCGCTTGGAACCTGAAGTTCTCCTAGAAGATCGGATTCAATTCTAAATTGTTCTTCTTTCATATCTATTGATTTTAAAGTCTTTTTATCATCTGTTTGTGAGGACATCTTTGTGTTATTAAGATGTGTTTTGATGTCGAAAGGCTCCTAATTATTGATGTTTTAAGTACAACAAATTTATAAAAAAGACAGTTATAGCACAACAATAGCTTTAATAAGATGTATGATTTTACCATAACTTAACACACCAAACAGGTATAATAGCATTGCTTTTACCTGCTTGGTGTACTCCTTGTGCGCTAAAGTTGTGCTATAATAGCAATTTTATAGTTGTTTTATTTGTTTTAAAAGAGAAGAAAAGTTTTGATTAAGAAGTTGGGTGGTGGCTTTTAATTGTCCCACAATTTGCGAGCGAGTTTCTAGCATACTCTCTGTATAAACGCCCTCGTCCTTAAACATAACCGATTTGTTTGCTTCTTTTATGTCGTCTTCGAAAGTGAAAGTAAGCCATCTCTTTCGAATATTTTTGAGCATGGTTGATTGCTGAGCGTTGGTGAATTTGGTTTCGTTGAGCATGTACCAAACGATAGGTGGGAACTCATTTGAGTTCTTTTCTTCCCATATTGCCCGCAAATGGTTGCGTTTGTGCTTTAGAATAAGTCGCTTACCTTTAGGGTTAAGCGTTGCCCAACCAAGTCCAGCACCAATTACTCCGGCTCCAATTGCTACGCCTTTGTTCCAACCATCGTTACTAATACAAGCATCAGCAACGGCAGATAACGCTCCAATAACAATAGAAGCCACAATTAGTTTGTTATCCCTTTTGCCATTCATGCCTGCTAACATTTCCTTTAATTGGTCGCATTTCTCACCTTCGCAGTCAAATTCTGCCACTAAAGCGTCGATCTCTACCAATGCATTTAGTACCTTATGTTCAATCTTTTGCTGTGTGACGAGATACAAAACACTGTCTTTTATAATCGAATGTTCGTCTCTTAGCTCTGTAAGTTGCTCTAAATCTTTATCCAAGTCCAAAGCATGTGCCAATAGAACATTTTGCTTTGTGAGTTGAGTTTTCCACTTATGGTCGGGAACAAGAATGCTATCTGAATCAAATTCGATAGGTTTTTCAATTGTATGAGCATAAATAGGCGGCTCACAATAGTCGCTTTCGTAAGTCACTAGCTTGTAAGATTTACAGCTAGAAAGGCACACAACAAAGGTGATGGCATAGAAAATGTATGCCAAGAAAGATGTTGTTGAATGTTGTTTCATAATTAATTGAGGTCTAAACCTTGTGGGGAAATGGTGATGAGGCGCTTTTTATACAAGTCGCCAACAGCCTTTTTAAATACTTTTTTGCTTACACCAAAGCACTGATAAATATCTTCTGCATCGCTTTTATCCCACAAATCGCAATGTCCATTGTGATCTTTTAGATATTGAAGAAGCTCGTCTGCAAAGTCAAGAGTTTGCTGTCTGCCTTGCAATTGTAAAGAAATATCTAATTTTCCGTCTTGTCTTATGTTCGCAATATATCCCTTAATGTGTTCTCCGAGATACACTCTTTGGAACACTTGGTTAAGGAAAATGAGTCCTTGATACTCGTTATTGACAATCACTTTATAGCCCAAATCGGTGCGTTGCCATAGTAGTAGGTCCACTTCTTGTGCGGGTTGAAGGTGCGAAGTGTCGCTGTTGAGGTGCTTTTCTATCTTTGCAGAGGCCACGATGCGATAGCTTTCCTCGTCTATATACACGTAAACCATGTGCTTTTCGCCTATCTGCATGCGTCTTTTTTGTTCTCTAAAAGGACAGAAAAGGTCTTTCATTAGTCCCCATTTCAAGAACGCTCCGTATTCATTTACCCACGCAACTTCGAGTAAAGCGAATTCTCCTACCTTCACAAAGGGCTTCTCTGTGGTGGCAACAGGGCGTTCTTCTTGGTCAAGATAGATAAAGACATTGAGTTCATCTCCTACCTTTGTGCCCTCAGGAACATATCTTGCAGGAAGCAATATCTCTTCAGCATCGCCTCCATCTAAGTACAATCCAAAGTCAACTAACTTGGTAACAGTAAGCAAGTTGTATTCTCCTAGCTTAATTGTCTTCATCTTTCACCTCCTCTTTACTATCGTTGTTTGATGTGGTTTCTTGTTCAATGAGTCCGTCTTTCAAGTGAATAGTGCGGTCAGTGATGCTTGCAAGCTCTTCATCATGAGTGACAATAACAAACGTTTGACCATATTTGTCTCTCAAATCAAAGAACAATTGGTGCAATTCTCGTTTGTTTTTAGAGTCCAAACTACCGCTAGGCTCGTCTGCAAGGATCACTTCTGGATTGTTAATCAATGCTCTTGCCACTGCAACTCGTTGTTTTTCGCCTCCCGAAAGCTCATTAGGCTTGTGGTGAGCTCTATCCTTTAGCTGCATAAACTCGAGCAGTTCTTCAGCCTTTTGCTTTGCTACACTCTTCGAAATACCGCCAATAAAGGCAGGAATCATAATGTTTTCGAGAGCTGTAAACTCTGGTAATAGCTGGTGAAACTGAAACACAAAGCCGATATGTTGATTTCTAAAGTCACTCAATTTGTTGTTCGAAAGCTTACTAATGTTGGTGTCGTTGATCATCACTTCACCCTCATTGGGCTTGTCGAGCGTGCCTATTATCTGCAGAAGGGTAGTCTTTCCCGCTCCACTTGGGCCTACAATGCTCACAATTTCGCCTTTCTTTATACTGAGGTCGATGCCCTTTAGCACTTCAAGTTGTCCGAAACTCTTGTGAATATTCTTTATTTCAATCATGATAAATAATTACTTCTTACTTTAATTTGTTCTTAATCCATTTGCCAACAGCTTCGTAAGCACTTTGCTCTTCGATATGCTTTGGCTGTGCAAAGGTCATCTGATCCATTCCATAACCATATTGGTCGGGGAAGATAATCATTAGATTTTTACCGCTGAAGAATTGCTTAATCTCTTCAGGAAGACGCTCTTGAGCATTCTTATACGATACAGTTCCAGTGCGAGCAGTGACAATTACGAACATATGATCTTCGTTAATAGATGCTGCAAGCTGTGGAAGCATGTTCCAATGTTCCATCTCTGTGTATTCAACTCGTACGTCAGGATGTTTGTTTACAAGGTATTCTTGTATCAAATCGAGCGTGTCTTGGCGACCATGGAATTGTATTTTACATTCTAATAAAGCCGAAATACGGGCTAAACGCTCTACCCATCGATGGAAACCAGGCTCGAATTGCGCTCTTGAAGGCACTGCCACTTGTATTCTTCTAATTGTATTTAGAGGCTCAGTGATGCGTGCCATGATGATTTGACAGTTGATTCCGTTGAACAAACTCTGATGAAATTCACCCCAAAACTTCGTAGATACCTCTTGATGGGTGTGCATTCCAATGATAATCTCACTGGCATTGAATTCTTGGAAGGCGTGTTTTATGCCGTTTGCGATATTCACTGCCACTCTAACTTGCGTGGTAACGGGTACTTCTGACGCTGCTGCATCACGTGATAACTTCTCTAATAAGCGTTTACCTTTCGCCTGATTGGTGGCTACATCGGCATCATCATACACCACATTGAGCGCAATAAGCTCCCTTTTAAGCTTGGGATTGCGAATCAATAGGGCCAAACCGAGTAGACTATCAGCGCACTCTGGATATTTAACAGGAATGAGGATGCGTTCATCATCGATATTGTTTGCAGGCTCATTACTAATTATATTGTCTGCAACAACCATCTTTTGCGAAGCCGATTGGGTGACGAATGAAGCCAAAACGCATGTTATTAGAATCATCACTACAACGCCATTCAAAACGTCATTGGTCACTATTTGCTCCGAACCGCCATTCTTTGCAATCTCTAAACCTACTAATAGCATCGCAATAGAGCCCGCAGCATGAGCTGCAGTCAATCCAAACATCATCTGTCCAGCGTGCTTTTGCAATTTAAACACTTTGGCAATGAGGTATGCAGCGGCTGCTTTTCCTACCGTTCCGAAGAACACTAACGATGTAGTGATCACGATAACGAAAGGCGTTTTATATAGAACCGTGATGTCGATGAGCATTCCTACGCTGATAAGGAAATAGGGAATGAACAGCGCATTACCGATAAATTCGAGGCGATTCATAAGAGGTGACACCGAAGGGATATATCTATTGAGAATCAATCCCGCAAGGAATGCACCGAAAATGCCTTCTAATCCAATCATTTGAGATAAGGCTGCACTCAAGAACATGATAGCCAATACAAAGATAAACTGCATCACTGAGTCGCTATAACGACGCAAGAACCAACGGCATAGGCGTGGAATTGCGAGCGTAAGGAAGCAACAAAAGAGTGCAAACTTGAGTAAAAATACTACCCAAAACATTGGTCCTGAGGTGCCATTGCTCGACGCAACGATGGCAGCAAGCACTAATAACGCCATTAAAAGCGATATCATTGTAGAGCCAACGGCCAGCATTACAGGCGTTTTGCGTTGTAAACCGAACCTACTTACAATGGGATAGCCAATCAATGTGTGCGAAGACATGATACAAGCCATCAGCAATGAGGTGGTAGGAGATAGGCTTAAAAGGTATAACGAACTATAAAATGTGAGGAAAAAGGGTAGGAGGAAGGTGACAAAACCAAAGATAACAAACCTAAATTTGTTTTTCTTTAAGCCCTCAATATCCATCTCTAAGGCTGCAAGGAACAAGATATAATAGAGCCCAACCTTTCCAAATAGCTCAAAAGAGGTGTCTCTTTCCAAAATATGCAAGCCATATTTACCAATTGCAACGCCTGCTAATACCATTCCAACGATGTGTGGAATGCGCAATTTTCCCATAATAATAGGGGCACAAAGGATAATCATTAATACCACGAAGAATGCCCATGTAGGGTCTGTAATAGGGAAATAATTGCTTATATTGAATGTAATTGGCATTGCGTTACTTATATAATGTGTTGCAAAGTTGCAAAAAAAATATCACATTTGCCTACTAATCAATATAAAAGATGTAATTTTGTAGCTAACAATAACAAACAGAATAATTTGTAAATAGTTATGAATATAGCAATAGTAGGTGTGAGTGGAGCTGTTGGACAAGAGTTTCTTAGAATCTTAGACCAACGCAATTTTCCCATAGATAATCTCGTTTTATTTGGTTCTTCACGCTCAGCTGGATCTAAATATACCTTTAGAAACAAAGAGTATGAAGTGAAGTTGTTACAACATAACGATGACTTTAAAGATATAGACATAGCCTTTGTATCTGCAGGAGGAGGCACTTCGTTAGAATATGCCGAAACTATTACAAAGCATGGAGCCGTTATGATCGACAATTCTAGCGCCTTTAGAATGGATAAAGACGTGCCTTTAGTGGTGCCCGAGTGCAACGCAAAGGACGCACTTACACGTCCAAAGGGAATTATTGCCAATCCTAATTGCACCACAATTATGATGGTTGTGGCTCTACAACCAATCGAACAGCTTTCGCACATCAAACGAATTAAGGTGTCAAGTTATCAAAGTGCGAGTGGAGCAGGAGCCGCTGCGATGGCTGAATTGCAACAACAATACAGCGATTTGGTGAACAATAAGCCTGTAACTATCGAGAAATTCCCTCACCAGTTAGCCTATAATGTTATCCCACAAGTAGACGTTTTCACAGAAAATGGATATACAAAAGAAGAAATGAAGATGTTCTACGAAACCCAAAAGATTATGCATAGTGATGTAAAATGCTCGGCAACATGTGTGCGTGTCAGCTCTTTACGTTCGCATTCAGAAAGCGTTTGGGTAGAAACAGAAAAGCCTTTAACTGTTGAAGAGGTAAGAGCTGCTATTGAAAAAGCACCTGGTTGCACATTGAAAGACGATGTTTTCAATGGCGTTTATCCTATGCCTTTAGAAACAGCAGGCGAAGATAACGTGTTTATTGGACGTATTCGTAAGGATATTTCAGATGAAAACGGATTAACATTATGGCTTTCTAGCGACCAAATTCGTAAGGGAGCAGCCCTCAATGCTGTGCAAATTGCAGAATATTTGATTGCTAACAATGGCTTGTAATCATTGAACTCTCAACTATAGAATTTAGATATTATGTATCAAATGCAGTCCTTTGCTTTTCGAATTAAAGGACTGCTTCTTTTTATCCCCATTGCTCTTATCCTCTGTTCATTTCCGTTTTTCAACCCAAGAAAAGCTTTCATTTAAATCTATTTGACAATATTTGGGTTTTTATTAATGGCAAAAACTTCCTTTGGTATGGTTCTTGTTCAATTCAATTATAGCTCCATTATTGACAAATTGTATTCGTCCTTAATGTAGAAAGACTTGTTTTTAGGAAGGAAAAGAAAAGGAAAATAAGAGAAATGTATTATTGATAGAAATAAGGTGGTGACGTTCTGTTGAAGAAAGTTACCACCCATAGTTGCCAACAACCATGCAACAAAGTTTCTTTTGATGTACACGACGAAGAAAGACTGTTCTACTTTGGTGTATTGATGATGATTGAAAGCAATCTTTTTTCGTTTTTTATTTCTCTAAAAGGTTATGTATTTAACCAGAAAAGAGCACAGTACTTCATCGCTACTGTGCTCTTATTTATTGGTGCATAATCCACTAAAAACCTGCCATTGCACTGTTGACACAATGACAAAGAGTAGTTTTTAGGATTATTGTTCTTTCACTTCGTTGGTAAGTTCCTTGCCTTCTGCAAGCTCCTTAATGCTCTCTAATGTTGTAAGAGCGATGTTGTGAAGAGCTTCTGAAGTGAAGAATGCTTGGTGAGAAGTAAGTACTACGTTAGGAAGAGTAAGCAAACGAGCTAACACGTCGTCTGAAATAATCTTGTCACTACGGTCTTCATAGAAGTATTTCTTTTCTTCTTCGTACACGTCAAGACCTGCACTTCCAATCTTTTTAGCGATAATTCCCTCAATCAAGTCTTCGGTATGGATAAGCTTTCCACGTCCTGTATTGATGATCATAACGCCCTTCTTCATCTTAGCAATACTTTCCTTGTTAATCAAGAACTTAGTTTCTGGGGTTAATGGGCAGTGCAATGAAATGATATCACTTTGTGCATACAACTCATCAAGAGTGACAATCTTAACGCCATATTGCTTTGCAAACTCTTCATCTGGATACAAATCGTATGCAAGAATGTTCATTCCGAAGCCGTGAAGAATCTTAATTAATTCCTTAGCGATGCGTCCCATACCAATAACACCAGCGGTTTTTTGGTACATGTCAAATCCTAACAAGCCTTTGAGCGAGAAGTTTCCTTCACGAGTTCTGTTCACTGCACGATAGATTTTGCGGTTCAATGCAAGCATAAGCGACACAGCATACTCTGCAACAGCATGTGGAGAATAAGCAGGAACACGCACTACTGAAATGCGACCTTTGGCTGCTTTCAAATCAACATTGTTGAAACCTGCACAGCGAAGCGCAATAAGTTTAACGCCATTCTTTACCAACTCGTCGATAACTTCAGCGTTACATTCTGCATTTACGAAGATACATACAACGTCTGCACCCTTTGCAAGTGGAGCAGTTTTAATGTTTAAGTGTTCTTGGTAATAGCGAATGTCGAAGCCATAGTTGCTATTTATTTGATTAAAAGACTCTTCATCGTATGATTTTGAATCGAAAAATGCTACTTTCATTGTTATTCCTTACTATTAAGTTGATGTATATATAAAAATTAAATCTGCTTTGGTTGGATAGCAATATTTTATTGCTTAGGTTCTATAACCAATGCGAAGTTACTGCTTTTTGTGGGTTTGTGCAAATTATTTGGGCTTTTGCGGTGCTTTCGTGGGGTTTTATTTATTTGTGTCAAGCCTTATCTTACGTCGCATGTGTTATCTCTTTGTTTTTCAATGCTATTTCTTCTTGAAAACAATGTCAATGCTTTTATGTTGTAAAAGGGTTGCTTTTGGGATACAATTGCATTGCTTTTGCGTGCTAAAAGCAATGAGTTTACAAGTGGATTGGGGCGAGGTGAGGGTGTTGAAGATGTAAAAAGCGGAGCGGATAACGCTTGTTTAGTGTGAAAAGGAAATAATGTTGGGTGCAAAAAGCGTGTAAAAGGGGGAAAATGAGGGTGTTATAGAAATGAAAAGAGAAAACTTTTTATAACAAGAATGTTTATTTATGTTAGAAAGAAAGCAGACGCTCTTTTCTCAAGAACACCTGCTTTCTCTTCTTCTAACTAATTAGAATTTAGTATGATAGGTTGCTTATCAAACGTTGTTTCAAAAAGAAACTTTTCTGTAGAGATATATTGTAAACGCAAATGTACATGTTTTATTGTGTAAAATGCGCTGTTTTAATCGTTTTTATATGTTAAAATTCGGTCTCCTTTATTGTGGTTTATGTGGTAGTTGAATGTTCCTTGCGATCGTTTAAAATAGCTGCAAGGTTGTTGTTGGCCCAATCTATCAAGCTATTAAGATGTGGAAGGAGTGTAAGAGCACGTTCGGTTAAGCTGTATTCTACACGAGGTGGCACCTCTGGGTAGATGGTTCTGATAATATAACCATCGTTTTCAAGGTTGCGAAGGGTTGAGGTAAGCACCTTTTGAGATATGTCGGGAATGGCTTTTTGCAATGAGTTGAAGCGCATTGTGCCATTGTTCTCGAGAATAAAGATTACCAACATCGACCATTTGTCGCCAATCTTACTTAATATTTGTCGCACAGGGCAGGTGGGGAACAATAGTTCTTCCTTTTTTGTTGTTATCATAATTCAACTGATTATCAATATTAGTATACAAAAGTAACTAACTTTCTCGAGCTGTGCAATAGCTCTGTTATAAAATAAATAAAGAAAGTTAAGCTTGCTGTTTGTAACTTCTTGAAAGTCAACAATAGTTACCTTGAAGTTCCTGCCTAACTCTTTTGTGCCTTCTTGTGAGAGCCATTGCGAGGCAGTAACTTTGCAACATCAAAATTAGTAAAACATAAAAACAATAAGAATTATGAAAGATATTATTTTAATTGGTGCGAGTGGATTTGTTGGTTCTGCAATTCTTGAAGAGGCTTTGAACCGTGGTCATAAAGTAACTGCTTTGGTTAGAAACCCAGAGAAGATACAAGTGAAGAACGAAAATCTAACTGTTTTGGCAGTAGATGCGACAGATGTTGAGGCTTTGAGCAAGGTTGCTGCAGGTAAAGATGCTGTGATTAGCGCATATAACCCAGGTTGGGGAAATCCTCGTCTGTATGAAGAAATATTGGAAAACTACCCTAAAATCATTGAAGGTGTAAAGAAAGCGGGTGTTCAACGCTTGTTGGTTGTTGGTGGAGCAGGTGTGCTTTATGTTCAACCAGGAGTGAGATTGATGGACTCGGGTACACTTCCTGCAGAGTTGATGCCTGCTGTTAAGGGGGAAGGAGAGTTGTTCCTCAATGTCTTAAGCAAAGACAATGACATCGATTGGGCTTACTTTGCTCCTCCTGCAAATCTCGGAAATATGGGTAAAGGCATAAGGACTGGTAAGTATCGTTTGGGTACTGATACTCTACTTGTTGACGAAAAGGGCGATAGCTTCATTTCTGTTGAAGACTATGCCGTGGCTATGATCGACGAATTAGAGCAAGAAGCACATCACAAGGCTTTGTTTACTGCAGCTTATTAATCGATAGAGTTAAAAGAAACATTATAAAAATGAGAATAGGAAACGCCTTAGGTTGTTTCCTATCTTTTTGTGTTTATGCGTGTCTTGTGTCCCTATTATATAAGTAGGTGTAAGGCAAATGGAATGTATTTTTGCTCTTTTGTTGTGATAAGGGTATAGCAAATAGCTTGCAAATGTTTTTTTCTTGTAATGAAAAGTTAGATACATTTACAATTAAGGGCAGATCAAATAAAAATGAGTTGGTGATGGGTTGAAGTTCGATTCAATAGCAATTGCGATGGAATGGAACTATATATAAAAAATAAAAGGTGGTTAAAAACCACCTTTTGTGCGCTTGATAGGACTCGAACCTACACGTCGCAAAACACTAGATCCTAAGTCTAGCGCGTCTACCAATTTCGCCACAAGCGCAAGGTAGTACCCTAATTGCGTTTGCAAAGGTAATGCATTAAAATTAAACTACCAAATTATTTTGCTATAATTTTACGTGCAAATTCAATTAAAGTGTCTTTTTTACGTTGCAAATCCTCCATATTTAGGCTCACATTGTGGTGAGGGTCTATTCCAAATTCTGTGGTTTTCTTCTCAGAATCGTATGAAGGAATGGCCGAAAAGCGTACCGACCAGCCGTTAGGAAGCTCGCTAGAGAAAGGCATTCCCGCCCCTCCGCCAGTCTTATCTCCTATAATTGTAACGTTAGGAAGGTTCTTCATATATTTCACAAACTCGTTGGCTGCGCTGTAAACACCACGATTGGTGATGATAACAACGGGCTTTTGCCATCTAATTCCATTACTTGGGGTGAGGTATTGTGCTTGAAGTGGAGAAAAATCACGATGTCCCTTGCCTGTTTTGTGCTGAATATAACCCACCAATACTTTTTTATTGGTGAAGCGAGCAGCCAATTGTTCGGCAGCAGTTACTAAGCCACCGCTGTTGTCTCGAAGGTCAATGATGAGTCCTTTACATGCCAATAAATAGTAAAACACATTATCTAAATTGCCTTCTCCCTTGGTACTTGCAAACGAAGCACAGCGTATATAGCCCGTGTTGTCGGTGAGAATACGATAGTAAAAGCCTGCTGCAATTTTATAGTTGGTGCCTAAATACTCGTCGATGAGCTCTTGAGAGAAGTTAGAAGGGTAGTTTTCACGCCACGCCCAATATCTTCCTACATCAAAAGTACTATATAAATTGACGTGTCCATCACGCAATTCGGAAAGCATATTACTAAGAAGTTCGAACTCTTGTGCCTTTGTTAGCGACATAGATGCAGTGGGGGCATATCGCTTATACACCTCGTTCCAGTCGAGTCCATATTCTTTTTGCTTCTCATCAAAAAAACAATAATGTTCGTTAATGATGTTCCACAATGCCTCGAAGTTTCCTTTTGTGGTGTTAGGGGGCTCGTTGTTGTCGATGCAAGAGGCGAAACAAAAGCACGAAAGCAACAATATGCAGATGCGAGATGTTATTTTTGAAATCATGGTTGCAATGAAATAAACTTGAAGTGTTTTACTATTCCAATTGAGATAGCATGACTATAGGTGTGCGACTTGATGTTATTGACGTTCCATTGCAGATAGTTGCCCACGTAACCAATGCGTACTTGGGTTTTAAGAAGCATGAAATCGAGTGATAACATTTGTCGGAGTGATGGCTTGTTGATAGGTTGTGTGAACACAATATTGTGATCGTAGTTGCCCTGTGTGAATGCTTCGTAGTAGGATTGACTGTAGTTTGGACTGAACATAAGGCCTACTAACGGGGCAAAGGCTTGATAATTCACCGCCATTGGGTGTTTGTGTAGAAAACGAAAGCGATAGGTGCAGGCCACAACAGGACCTATATTGAGGTCTACAAGGGCTTGAGCTGGATTGTTGCTGTTGCGGGTGTTGTAGATCACTCCAAGTGAAGTGTCGATCAATCCGCCACCTCTTATAATAAGGTTGTTATCTAAAAAGCTCCATTTATGCAGCTTTCCCCACTCAAAATTATATATGGCATAAAGCTCTGTGCCTGTGTTTTGCTTGTTTTGAGTGCGTGCTATGGCTGCTTGGTGCATAATGTTGGTGCTCCATTTGCAATGGCTTCGTTCTCGAGTGGTGTGTGAAATAAAACGCAACTCGGTTCCTCTATACTTTTGATTGGATAGGTAGGTGTCGAGTAACTCAATGTTTCCAATGGCTAACGAGCGTGCATTGGTGATGAGCTTTTGTTGCTTTGAGGGGGTGGAATCGTTGAGATTAAAGAGTGTTTCTTGTGCTTTTGCATGAGAAAAAAACATACAAAAGCACAAGAATATACTAACTTTCAGAATCTTCTTCATCGTTAAACAGATTGAGTTGGCCTGTTATTTCGTCGATAACATCTTGTTGACTCTTTCCTTTATCGGGGTCTAAATTCTCAGAAGAGTTATCTTGTTCGTTCATCTCTTCATTACTTTGAGCTTCTTCTTCCTGCTCTTCTTCATTGACAATAGGCTCAAGTAGCTCAACCGAATCAATGTCCCAAGTAGCGATGCGCTTTCCTTTTGCCTTGAATCCCTTTACTGAAATGAACTCATTTACATCAATTTCTTGATCTCCTCTGAATGCATCTTCTCCGCCATAAGTAACCTTTACACGTGGATTCTTTTGATCGGTGAGAACAATTAACTTGCTGTTTGGATTCTCTCCAACGAAGTTTTGGTGTCGTTTGGTTGCTTCCATGTTGAAGCGTTTGATGTAATGATAATTGTTATTATCTGCATCAATGAGCACAAGCGACCACACTTTGTGCTCGTCCCACTTCTCTATTATAAGAATATTGTCTTCGTAATGGTTGTTAGCATCAAAGTTAGTGATGTAGAACTCACCATTATCAAGTACGATAAGTATTGAATCTCCTTCGTTAAATTCGCCCAATAGTTTTCCGTGTTCATCGTAATTGAGGCGATTTACATCTGGATCGAACCACACTTTTCTACCTCCTAATGTACTATGTCCATGGCTCTTCAAACCAATTCGTTGAATGTTGAACTTGGTTAAGAGGTTTCCTTTGGCCGCTCTTCCTTTGATTAAGATATCCGAGAAATCTTTTTCTATAAAGATATTGCCTTTCTTTGACGCTGGATCAAGAGTGACTTTGATTACCTCAGCCTCTCCATTTGGATTCGCAGTGAAGTACACAACCTTCGAATTAGGTGTGCCATTGGTGAGGTTATAGTCACGTTCACGGGTCATAGTGGTTACATTAAAGCGTTTAATATAATAAGGACCCTTCTTTCCATCACGATAAACTGCGTTATAGATGGTGCGCTTATCGTTCTTTTTAAATACCTGAACGTGTAGCACATTCTTGCCAACGAAGATCTTTTCAGCCACCTTTATGATCTTATATAAGCCATCTTTATAGAAAATAATGATGTCGTCGATGTCTGAACAGTTACAAACAAACTCATCTTTCTTTAGCGATGTGCCAATGAAACCTTCTTGTCTGTTGATGTAAAGCTTTTCGTTTGCCTCCACAACTTTCGTTGCTTCGATGGTATCAAAGTTTCTTATTTCAGTTAAACGCTGGTGTTCTTTGCCGTATTTCTCCTTTAAGAAGGTGAACCATTCAATGGTAACAGCCACCATGTGAGCCAGTTTATAATCGATATCTTTGATCTCTTGCTTCATCTTAGCAATGAGTTCTTCGGCCTTTTCCTTATTAAACTTCAAGATTCTCTGCATCTTTATTTCTAAAAGACGCAAGATATCGTCACGGGTTATCTCACGAATAAAGTCCTTCTTGAAAGGCTCTAATCGTTCATCTATGTGCTTAACGGCAGCATCTACGTTAGCTGCTTGCTCAAATTTCTTATCTTTATAGATTCGTTCTTCAATGAAGATGCTTTCTAACGATGCGAAGAATAGTTGCGAAAGGAGTTCGTCTTTGCGTATTTGTAGCTCCTTTCTAAGAAGTCCCATCGTTGAGTCTACACTGTGACGGAGCACCTCACTCACTGTCATAAAGCGTGGTTTTTGATCTTCTATCACGCAACAATTGGGCGAAATGTTCACCTCGCAGTCGCTAAAGGCATATAAAGCGTCAATCGTTTTGTCAGAAGATACACCGCTTGCAAGGTGAATTTGGATTTCAACTTCAGCCGCAGTGTTGTCATCTACCTTCTTAGCTTTGATCTTTCCCTTATCGATTGCCTTCAAAATAGAATCGATAAGCGATGTAGTTGTTTTGCTGAAAGGTATTTCTCGTATTACAAGTGTCTTGTTATCTAGCTTTTCTATCTTCGCACGAACTTTGATACTACCGCCTCGAAGACCATCATTATACTTGCTAATATCTATCGATCCACCTGTAGGAAAATCGGGATAAAGTTGGAATTCCTCTCCTTTTAGGTATGAAATAGCTGCTTCGCATATCTCATTAGGGTTGTGTGGGAGTATTTTTGACGATAAACCCACAGCAATTCCCTCAGCTCCTTGAGCCAAAAGAAGTGGGAACTTAGCAGGAAGAGTGATGGGTTCTTGGTTTCTTCCGTCGTAACTTAGCTGCCAATTAGTTGTTTTAGGGTTAAAAACAACATCTAAAGCGAATTGAGAAAGACGTGCTTCAATGTAACGAGGAGCCGCAGCTCGGTCGCCAGTGAGTATGTTTCCCCAGTTACCTTGCATATCAATGAGCAGGTTTTTCTGTCCCATTTGCACCAAAGCGTCGCCAATTGAGGCGTCACCATGTGGGTGAAACTGCATAGTATGACCAACAATGTTAGCCACTTTGTTATATCTTCCGTCGTCCATGCGCTTCATTGAATGCAAAATACGGCGTTGAACGGGCTTAAGACCATCTTCAATGTGTGGTACAGCACGTTCTAATATAACGTAAGAAGCATAAGCTAAGAACCAACCTTGATACATTCCGCTGAGGTGATGTACTGCAGATGCATCGAAACGGCTTGCTGGTGTATAGTCAGAATGACTCTCGTTATTTATTAGTTCTTCTTGATTCTCGCTATTGTTGATATCGTCTTTATTATTACTCATGCTAAAAATGAAAAGCTACTAGTTAACTCTAATTTAACGCAAAAATACAAAGAATATCCGAAAAAAAGGCTTAACTTTGCCCAATAATTTAAATTTTAGAGTTACAATGGCACAAGAAGATATTTTTAAGAAGATTATTTCGCACTGTAAAGAATACGGATTTGTTTTCCCAAGTAGTGACATTTACGATGGTTTAGCAGCCGTATACGATTACGGACAGAATGGAGTTGAACTTAAAAACAATATCAAAGAGTATTGGTGGAAGAGCATGGTGCTCCTTCATGAGAATATTGTTGGAATCGACTCGGCTATCTTTATGCACCCAACTATATGGAAAGCATCAGGACACGTCGATGCATTCAACGACCCATTGATTGACAATAAAGACTCAAAGAAACGCTATCGTGCTGACGTTTTGATTGAAGATCAAATTGCAAAGTACGAAGAAAAGATTGATAAAGAAGTGGCTAAGGCGGCTAAACGCTTTGGAGAAAGCTTCGATAAAGAGAAGTTCTTAGAAACCAATGCACGTGTATTGGAATTGAACGAGAAGAAAAACGCTCTTCATACACGCTATGCTGAGGCAATGCAAGCGTCTAACTTAGAAGAACTTAAGCAGATTATCGTTGACGAAGAGATTGTAGATCCAATTAGTGGAACAAAGAACTGGACCGATGTTCGTCAGTTTAACCTAATGTTCTCTACTGAGATGGGTTCAATATCTGATGCTGCAAACAAGATATATTTGCGTCCAGAGACAGCTCAAGGTATCTTTGTTAACTACCTAAATGTACAAAAAACAGGTAGAATGAAATTGCCATTCGGTATCGCTCAAATAGGTAAAGCATTCCGAAATGAGATTGTTGCCCGTCAATTCATCTTCAGAATGCGTGAGTTTGAACAAATGGAAATGCAGTATTTCGTTAGTCCTGGCACTGAATTAGAGCACTTTAATAAGTGGAAAGAACTACGAATGAAGTGGCACCAAGCACTTGGTTTCGGTGCAGAAAACTATCGTTTCCACGATCATGAGAAGCTTGCTCACTATGCAAATGCCGCTACTGACGTTGAATTCAAGATGCCATTCGGTTTCAAAGAAGTTGAAGGTGTTCACTCAAGAACCAACTTCGACCTTTCACAGCACGAGAAATTCAGTGGAAAATCAATTAAATATTTCGACCCACAAACCAATGAAAGCTATGTACCTTACGTGATAGAGACATCTATTGGCGTTGACCGTATGTTCCTTTCAATCATGTGTCACGCTTATACAGAAGAGACATTAGAAAACGGAGAAACACGTGTTGTGTTGAAACTTCCTGCAGCTTTAGCTCCAGTTAAGTTGTGTGTGATGCCTCTAGTGAAGAAAGATGGCTTACCAGAGAAGGCTCGTGAGATTGTGGATAGCTTGAAATTCCACTTCAATTGTCATTATGAAGAAAAAGATTCAATCGGAAAACGCTATCGTCGTCACGATGCAATAGGTACTCCTTATTGTGTAACTGTAGACCACGATACATTGAAAGACAACAAAGTTACTTTGCGTTTCAGAGATACAATGGAGCAAGAACGAGTTGATATTTCAGAACTTCGCAATATAATTGAAGACAAAGTGAGCATCGTTAGCTTACTAAAGAAATTACAATAAATAAAAAGATAAACCATTGCCTTTATGGCTTTGGTTTATTTTTTTGCCTTTTTTAGGCGGATAGCAATCGCCTTCAAAATCAAAGGTAAGTTGAAAGGAAGCTATAATTAAAGACATAGATCCCTTTGGGCATTGTCCTTATAAAGAATAAAAGCTAAACTTTTACATAGAAAGATAAGAAAAAGTAAGTAGGAATGAATCCTTATCAGATCTTATCAGAATGTAAAAGTTTAGCTTTTTTATTGCTATATTATTGGGAGAGAATGATTTTAAATTCCCCTTTGTTATCTATTTCGATTGAATATGATTTAATAGAACAATCTAATTAAGATGTTTCCGCCTACAACAAGCCAGATGTAAATAAAGAAAGCTAATAAGAAAGGACGTAAGCCCGATTGCTTAAACTTAGCAAAGGTAGCGTCTAAACCAATAGAAGTCATAGCCATTGTCAGCGCAAAGGTTCCAATAAGATTGATGATCTTCGTAAATTCTGTGTAGATGTCATTCCAACCGCCTGAAGTAGAAAGCGACATTAAAATCGAGTTGAGCAGAATTACGCCCATAAAGTAAAAGGCAAACCACGGAATAGTGATGTTTTTCAAACCATTTCCCTTTGCAGTTGAACCGCCCGAACGCACTATTACGCTCAAACACAATAGCACAGGCGCCAACATCATCACCCTAATCATCTTCGTTATCGTTGCAGTTGCCGTAATTTCAGGCGCCATTGCCGTACCAGCACCTAACACATGTGCCACTTCATGAATGGTAGAGCCTGTGTAAACGCCTATGGCTTCGGCAGAAAAGCTGTGAAATAAGCCCATTCTATACAGCAAAGGGTAGAGAAACATAGATAAAGTTCCAAACAAAACCACAGTAGCAATGGCAACAACCGTTTTGTGTTTAGGAGCTTGTAGCACGGGTTCGGTAGCCAAAACCGCAGCTGCTCCACAAATAGCACTACCCGATGAAATCAGTAAACGTTCGTCTTTGTCAAGTTTCAACCAGCGTCCAAGAGCGTTACCCAATAGCAATGTGCCACAAACAATAATGCAATCAATTGCAACAGCTTTGGCACCCATCACAAATAGGGCGTTGAGTGTGAGCTTAAAGCCATATAGAACAATACCAGTGCGTAAGAAATACTTACTTGCTAAAGCCAAACCGCCGTCCCATTGTTTTGGAAATAGAGGGCGAATAGTGTTGGCTAACAACATACCCACCACCACACCGAGTGCAATTGCGCTCAGTTTTATGCTTTCAAAGAAAGGTAATTGTGCCAAGAAAGTAATGCCTAAAGCAAGTAGCCCCACAATAAATAGCCCCATATAAGGGGTATTGATAAGTTTTTTCATTTGTTTTTGAAATTATACCGATGTATGTTTCGTGGGTGCAAAGGTAGCTTTTTTTTAGAAAGTGCTTTTATAATAGCACGAATAAAGGGTGTAGAAGTGTTGTAAAAAAGCAAGATATTTCTCTTTTAATGCGCTTCGAATGGCTTAAAAGAGCATAAAAATGCCTTTCGTGTAGATAAAAAGGTGATAAAAGTTCGTTTTTTAATTCTTTATACTTAACTTTGCTTCGAAATATAATTCGTTAAAGTTTTTAGTAATGTTCTATTGCGTTTTAGAGATATTATGGCATAAAACGGGTAGGCATTGTAGAAACTTCGTTATAAAATAACCATAAAACGAGTATTATTTGCTCATTAAAAAGAATACAATAAATGAAGAAGTACACCTTATTATATAGTCTGTTATTTTTCATGGCATGTTTGTTTGTTGCCAGTTGTTCTAATGATATTGTAGATAAGGAAGAATATCCCAATTGGAAAGCAACCAATGACGCTTTCTTTAGCAAGACACTTTCTCAAGCAAAGACAAGTATTGCGAGTGGAGATAACACATGGAAGATATTTAGAAGTTGGACTCTTCCTGGTTCAGACACTAACTATAAAGTGGCAGACGACGAGCAAGTGGTGGTGAAGGTACTTAAAAGTGGAACCGAAACACAACATCCTTTATCTACCGATAGTGTGTTGGTGACTTACAGAGCACGTCTTCTTCCTTCAACAACTTACCCCAATGGATTAGCATTTATGCAGACTTACATTGGCGGATACAATTCAACAACTAACGGATCGGTTATCCTTCCAGTTGTAGGTAGTATCGTAGCGAACAGTAATACACGTGTAGCTTTGCCCGAAGGATACTCAACCGCCATTCAACAAATGGTTGTTGGCGACAGATGGGAAGTGTATGTGCCTGCAAACTTGGGCTTTGCTTCTTCTGCAATTGCATCAATTGGAATTCCAGAACACAGCACAATTATATACGATATCACGCTGTTAGAAATCAATCCAAAGAAAAGTATTCGATAATACTATAATATAATAATGTAGAAAGAGAGTCTCTTCGCACAACAATACAAGGTGCAAAGAGGCTCTCTTTTATTTTCTTTAGATCGAATGGTTCTGCTTTCGAGTGCAAAAGAGTGGGAGAGTGCACAGTTGGAGCAAAGCTGAGGGGAGATAGAAAGGGCGATGTGAGGAGTCGTTCTCGCTCGTTTTGAGATGCTTCTACTATCTTTTATCATCAGAAATAAAGGTACACAGAAGACAACAATATTTTTCTTCTCTTTCAAAAACATAGCTTTAATGGTGTAAAAACGTTGCTTTTGCCATGAAAAAGCAATGTTTTTGCGATATAATATCACTCCTTTTGAAACGATATTTCTAAATAACTCAATTTTAATAACTTACAAACCTCATTCTTTTCTCTATTTTCCCGTTTTCGTATCTCAAGGTGGATTTGTGAGACTTTATGTACTTTGATGTACGTCAAAATAACGTATTTAATCGAAAAAAAAGTGGAAATAGTTTTTGTTGTGTGCGCAAACATTTCTAACTTTGCATCATCAAAAGGTTAGTAATGTAAACCAATAGATGTTAAGTCTGGTAAGAAAGACTTGTATTTAGAGATTAACAACATGCCGTGAGGTATGACAATGATACATAAAATAGTTTCATTTAGTAATTAGGTTTAAAGTTTTAAGATTGTTTAGGTAGATTAATTTAGGTTAGGTTTCAATAAGTAAAATAGATTGCTTTTCAACGGATATAACAACATTGATTAGAGAGAAAGAAACGAAAAAAGAAAAACAGAAACCAAAAAGGTAGAAGCTTGCAGTGAACATATCAATAGATTGTTACTGTTAGGATGAAGAGATAAAAAGGAAAAGGATAATATTAAAAGAAGGGTTTAACCTTCTCACTGTGTAAAAGCAGTGTTCGATTGAAAATAAAGAATACCGCTGAGGTGTTAAAATAGAACTTATAACGAAAGACATTTCAATGTTCTAGAGACAAAAATAAATGTCGTAACAACCTTGAAAGGGTATTTAAGAAATAGTTGAGAGATGCGATATCCATAAAAATGGGTATCGTTTTTTCTTGTATAGCTATCTCGTTTTAATTTATATACGGCCTTAGCAGGTAATCATTCAATATTGTTTAGATCTGCTTTGGTAATTATATCAAACAAAGCAACAATAAAATTATAACAGCATAAAGTTATGTTTAATAGAGGAAAGAACGACGCTCTACTTGCTTCTATACGTGAAGGCAAAACGCTTTCGCAAACCGATAAAATCAATTTGGTTATCAGTTTGAGTGTGCCCAGCATACTTGCACAGATAACTAACGTACTAATGTTCTATATCGACACTGCAATGGTGGGAGCATTAGGGGCTAAAGAATCGGCAGCAGTGGGTCTTGTTCAGGCTCCAACATGGCTTTATAGCGGAATAACAACAGCCACTGCGTTGGGCTTTTCAGTGCAAGTTGCGCACTTTGTAGGCTCTGGTGATTTTGAAAAAGCACGCCAAGTGGCACGACATGGTATTGTTGCTGCCTTTTTATTGAGCATTGTTGTCACCCTTATTGGGGTGGGCATATCGCCCTTTTTGCCCTTTTGGTTGCGTGGAGGTAGTGATATTGCAGCCGATGCAAGTGCTTATTTCGCCATCTATACTTTGGCTTTGCCCTTTCTTCAGTTAGGAGTTCTTTCTACTAACTTGTTGAAAAGTACGGGAAATATGGTTGTTCCGAGCGTAATTAGCGTGATGATGTGTGTGCTCGACGTTGTTTTTAACTACATATTCATTTTTATTTTCAATATGGGAGTAGCGGGTGCGGCTCTCGGAACCTTGCTTGCTATTGCCGTTGCAGCAAGTAGTGAAACGTGGTTTGCCTTCTTTCGCTCTTCAATACTCGCAGCAAGGCACAGTAAAGAACGTTTTGTTTGGCGTTGGTTGTATATTAAACAAGCTTTGAAAATAGGTAGCCCGATGGCTGTTCAATATATTCTTATGACCTCTGCACAGGTCGTTAGTACAATGATTGTGGCTCCTTTAGGTAACTTTGCCATAGCAGGTCACACCTTTGCGATAGCCGCAGAGAGCCTATGTTATATGCCTGGAATTGGTATTGGCGAGGCAGCTACAACCTTAGTGGGTCAGAGTTATGGAGCAGGACAATATAAATTGTGTAGAAGTTTCGCACGAATCACTGTTTCATTAGGTATGATTGTGATGGCGTTTATGGGCTTAATTATGTTCATTTTCGCTCCCGAGATGATTGGTTTCATGTCTCCTGTTCCCGAAATTCGTGCACTTGGAGTACAATCTCTTCGTATTGCATCTGTAGCTGAAGTGATGTTTGCTGCTTCTATCGTAGGAAATAGTGTGTGTGTAGGCGTTGGCGACACTTTGAAACCTGCTATTATGAACCTTTTAAGTATGTGGGGTCTTCGCTTAACACTGGCTGCTTGCTTGGCTCCTACCTATGGTTTGAAGGGTGTTTGGATTGCAATGTCTATCGAATTGACCGTTAGAGGATTGTTATTCTTGTTGCGTTTGAGTAAAGGAAAGTGGATGAAACTGGCTCCAGAAGGGGTGTAATTCATTCTTTATGCACTTCTGCTTTTATTTTATAACTATTAAATTATCTCAAAAGAGAATCCTTTTGTTTGGTTCGTTACGTTAAAAATTGTTCCTTTGTAGACTGAAGGCGTAGATGACTAATTATATTATTACGAGATGAGTTTTAAGAAAACACTTTCTTCTTTATATGTAAAGGTATTACTACTTGCATTTCCTTTCATCGTATGTTTGGGCGTTTATATTTATAACGACCCTTTTATGGTGATTAAACACTATGATGATTACGATCACCCTGTGGTGATGATACAGAGTGAAGGACCTATTGGTTGGTATAAATACAAGAACTATCGAGATACAATGCACTACGACTCGTTCATCATGGGCTCGTCGTGTACAATGGCTTTCCAAAGTTCTGAATGGAAAAAATATATCAAAGGAAGTCCCTTTCGCTTGTTTAGTAATAGCGAAGGATTGGGTGATATGCTCATTAAGTTAGAGGCTTTAGATCGTCAACCCAATCAACCTATAAAGAATCTCTTAATCATTACAGAGCCAGTGATGCTGAATCTCACTGTAGAACAACGTGGAGTGATGCACATTATGCCTCCCGAAGTGAGTGGAAAAAGCGTTGCTTATTATCAAACCACATTCTTGCAAGGATTCTTTCGCAAAGAATTTTTTAGCGCATACATGACCTATCTCTTTAAAAAGGAATATGATAGTAGTATGAATCGCATTATTAATAATGTGGGACAGAATCGCACTCGTTATACAAATGATGAGATCTTGCACATTCAACACAAGATTGATTCGCTTGGAGAACGATTCTATGAGACCGAAGATTGGAAGAAAATACGTGCTCAAGTCAAACAGCCTACGGTGCGAAATCCTATTATTAAAGAACCTCAAAAGGAGTGCTTGCTGCAAATTCAGCGTATTTGTAAAAAGCACAATACCAATGTGAAGATAGCAATAGGTCCAGAGTTGAATGGCGATTATGTTAATCCTGCGGATATAAAGCTGTTGAAGCAGATCTTTGGAGCAAACAATGTGGTGAACTATAACGATCCTGCTTATAAAGAATACAGCAATTATTGGTATTTTTATGACCCCGCTCACTATAACACAAAGGTAGGTTCAAAGATATTATATGATTTGTATCGCAATGATAAGAATAAGTAATTAGATTGCAATAGAGATAAAGATGCAAATGATAAAAAATGTAATTCGTTTATGAATATTACACTGCTTAAAGGTAAGTTGATGTTAATAAAATTTATATTTATCGTGTAATAATCTTTATTTGTGTTTTTATTTCTAAATTTGCAGCGCGTTAAAATATTAAGAACAGAATATACTAAACCTCTAATAGCTGAGGATTGAACACATGAACTTCAATAATATAGTTTTAGAACCATTACTTTTTTCTTTGACGCAAAGGCATCATTGCAATGCATATTGCATTAAAGAAGAGTTTTTTACCTATGAGCGTTTAGCACAAGAGGTAGCGAAAATAAGAACACTACTTGCCCATGTAAGCGATAAAAACGTAGGACTTGTTGCTAACGACGATATCTATACCTATGCATCTATTTATGCATTGTGGCTCGAAGGTAAAGCTTATGTACCCTTACATCCAGGCCAACCACTCGAAAGATGCTTGGATATCATTCAACAAGTGGGTATGACTGTGGTGTTAGATTCAAGCAAAAACACTCGTTATAACGATATTCCTGTGGTGAATACTTCGTTAGAAGCACCCAAAGACTATGTTCTTGAGGCTCCAAAAGCAGCCGAAGAGAGCGATTTAGCCTATATTCTTTTTACCTCAGGAAGTACTGGTCGCCCTAAAGGTGTGCAGATCATGAGAAGCAATGTTGCTGCTTTCGTAGACGCTTTCCATAGCTTAGGCTTTATAGCAACACCCGAAGATCGTTGCTTACAGATGTTTGATTTAACCTTCGACATGTCTGTTCAATCTTATTTAATACCCATCTTAGGTGGCGCTTGCACCTACACTGTTTCGTATGAGCGTATTAAATACCAAGCAGTATTTGAGCTTTTAGATGATCATAGATTAACAATGGCATCGTTAGTGCCTTCTGTTATCCACTATTTACGCCCTTATATGGACGAAATAGACCAACCTGAGATGCGTTATTGCTTCTTTGCAGGTGAGGCTTTGCCTACTGATGACACCCGAGAGTGGAGCAAATGTATCCCTAATGCACAGATATGGAACCTTTATGGGCCAACAGAAAACACCATATACTGCACTGCTTATCTCTATAAACGTGATGAACAGAACAAAGAAACAAACGGAACACTTAGTATTGGCTTTGCAATGAAGGGTACAGAGGTGATCTTTGTGGACGATGATACAAAGCTATTGCCAAACAATACCAAAGGAGAAATGTGTTTAGCAGGTCCTTGTTTGACCAAAGGATATTGGAAAGATGAGGAAAAGAACAAGCAAGCGTTCTTTGAACATGATGGAAAACGATTCTATAGAACAGGAGATGTATGCGCAATTGATGATGAAGGCGACATCGGTTACTATGGAAGAAAGGATTCACAGATAAAGATTCAGGGCTTTAGAATAGAGCTTGGAGAAATCGAACACGTTGCTCGTAGCTTCTATAATGAAGAGTTTGCGGTGGTTGCACTGCCTCTTTACGATGGAGATAACAACTGTTTTATTCATATTGTGATAGAAACTGCAACACTTAACGATGAAGAAGGATTGATGAATCACTTCAAAAAGCTTCTTCCTCACTACATGATACCTGCAAAAGTGCATGCTGTTGCGAAGTTCCCTCTAAACATTAGTAATAAAATAGATCGCAAGCAGTTGCTCGAAAGAATTAAGAATGAGAAGTAATACCTATTCCTTCTTATTTCAAAATATAGCATTAAACGAAATAATTATCAAATAAATAATATTAAAGAAATGACACAAAATGAGATAATGGATGCCTTGCATTCTATTTTTAGAACTGTATTAAAGAACGATTCAATCACATTAACAGCAGAAACAACAGCCAATGATGTAGATGGTTGGGACTCTGTTACAAACGTAATGATTATAGATGAAATCGAAAAACAATTTGGTGTGAGCTTTAAACTACGTGACATCATCAAGATGAAGAACGTTGGTGATCTTTGCAATAAAGTATTAGAGAAAATCGGTTAATATTATAACCCTTAGTAATTAGATAGAAATTGTATGCTAAAAGCATTCCTTTTTCTATCTAATTGCATTGTTATTGTAGGGTAAAAGCAGTCCTTTTATCACTCACTTTAAAAGCTATTCTTTTTAAAAAACAAAAAGAGTGGTTTGTGAAAGATTGAAATGTACTGTTTGCAAACAATGAAACCTTCCAATATTAACCTGACCTCTTATCACAAATAAATATTCAATAATATCATAAAATATAATGGAATTTTTATCCATACCATTCTCTTGTACCCTTATTCTTGCCTTCATTCTTTATTATATAAAAGAAAATAAAGACTGGCAACGATTTGTTTTGCTTGCAACGAGTGTTGTCTTCGTGGGCTTTTACCATTGGCAATACCTTGTGTCTGCAATCGGAATAACAATTCTAACCTTCTATATGGGTAAGTGGATTCATAAGAGTTTAGGAACAAAAAAGGCTCCTTATCTACTTGCTTTGGGTATTTCTATGCTTGTAGGAATATGGCTTTACACTCGTTATTGTATCGACTTATTTCCTCTTGGCATTTCTTTTTATACCTTTCAAGCCATCTCTTACCTTATAGAGACATATTGGGAGGAAGAACCTGAAGACGACATTTTCGACTTTAGTGTGTATATGTTGCTCTTTATGAAATTCCTTTCAGGACCTATTGAGCGTGGATATGACTTCTTACCACAGGTGAAACAAGCCCGAAAGTTTGATTATGAAAACATAGTTCGAGGCATGTTGACAGTGGCTTGGGGTGCTTTCTTGAAGCTAATGATTGCTGATAAGATCTCACCTTCGGTGGATAGTGTTATGAATGATGTGCATGCGGCTACTAATGTACAGCTGTTTGTGGGCACATTGCTATATCCTATTCAGCTATATGCAGACTTTGTGGGTTACACTCTCATGGCTTTAGGATTTGGAAGAATGTTTGGTTTCAAGCTATCTCCTAACTTCGATCGTCCTTTCTCATCGCTTACAACAGGTGAATTGTGGAGAAGATGGCACCAATCTCTATCTTTTTGGGTGAGAGACTATGTGTTTATGACTCTTTCAGCATCACTAAGACGACTAAAAGAGTGGGGTGTTTACATCTCATTGCTCGTTACTTTCGTGGTAATTGGTGTGTGGCATGGAGCTGGTTGGGCTTTTGCTATCTATGGATTGATACAGGGGTTGCTCATTATGTGGGAGCGTTTCACAGAGAAACCTCGTGCTGCTATCCAGAAAAAGGTGCCAAGTGCTCTCTTTAAAACAGTGATGGTGGTGCGTACCTACTTCTTCTTTGCGCTTTCATTACTGTTCTTCCGCATTGTAGATGTAGATAAAGTGATGTATGTTTATACCCACGCTTTCAATCTTACCAATGCGAATATCAAAGATTTAAAGCTTGGACTTGACGACAAAGAGTGGATTGTCTTTGCTGTAGCTGTCGTGATAATGTTCCTTCTCGATCATTTTAATGCCAAGAAAGACCTTATTACTTCGCTTCGAAACACATCTCCAATATGGCGTTGGGTCATATATTTTGCAATTATAATCGCCATCTTTAGATTCGGTTCTTTTGGCGTTGAAAACTTCATTTACGTACAATTCTAATGAAACAACATCTCAAAATAGCATTACTTTGCAAAGTATTTGCTTTGGCATTGCCGTTCTTTTTCCTACTAGGATCATTTGTTGTGGTAGATCCTTTTATGATTATTAAGGACTATAAGGATTATGATCACCCACGAGCTAACTTCGGTTTACAGAATCTTGGCTATATAAGTTGGTTGAAATTTAAGAAGAATAATCCTTCAAAACACTATGATTCGTTTATTTTAGGGGCTTCTTGTACGCTCACATATCAAAGTAAATATTGGAAAGAATACATAAATGGACGTGTCTTTAGATTGCCTTCTAATGATGAAAATCTATATGAAATTGTCAATCTTTTGGAAGCTTTAGAGAAGCAGCCACATCAAAAAATACGCAATATTCTTATCGTTTCAGAACCTAGATTGCTAGCTATTGATGAAGAAACAAAGGGAATAATGCATACTTTTCCTCGTGAGGTTTCGGGCAGATCTATGTTCTCTTTGGGTACAGATTACATCAAAGGATTCTTCTCTATGCCTTTTAATTATAGTTATATGAAGTATGTTGTGTCGAGAATGATAGGCAGAAAGACTGGTGATTCAGCTGAAAATAACCAGGGGATTGCAGACACTAAAACGAATGATGACTTATCTATAAGTCAAAGAGAGGCTGATATTAACTCGAAAGGCTTGCTTGCTTATTACAAAGAGAAGAAGGAAGTGTTTGCTGGTGTGGATACAATGCGCCATGAAACGATGCCTGCTTTGTTTGGAGATTCGCAGATAGCGCTGTTTAAACGTGTGAAAGCTGTGGCGCAACGCCATAACACTAACTTAAAAATTGCTATTGGTCCAAACCTCGAAACGGGTTATATGAATCCAAAAGATGATGCCATTTTGCGAGAAATATTTGGTGATAAGAATGTTGTGAACTATAATGTTCCAGCGCATAAAGACCTTGAAAAGAAAGAAAACTTTTATGATAAAGTGCATTATAGACCTCATATTGCGAAGCAGATATTGAGAGACTTATATGCAAATTAATAGGAAATAAAGGGACGCATGGTTAGAATTTGAAGCTAACTGTGCGTCCTTTTGGGTTGATGTAGATTGTTGTTTGTTATATTTTTTGGCGTTTAAAGTAATAAATGATAAGCAAACTCTTGCATATTTTATTTGAGTGTTGTAACTTCGCAACTGCAACAACGGTGGATTAATTTAGATTTTAGCTTTTGATATATGTAAAAATAGAAGAAAAAGCCGTTGTCTTAAGAGAAAAAGGATAATAAAAGTATTAACAAAGAAAACATTTTAGAAGATGACAAAAGAAAAGTTTTTCGGATTATTAGGTTGGGTTGGTATGGTAACATCAGTACTTATGTATGTGTTTTACTTCCCACAAATACAACAAAATCTTGCAGGAAACAAAGGAAGTTTTATTCAACCATTCATGGCGGGCATTAACTGTACACTTTGGCTTGGATACGGTTTGTTTAAAAAAGATCGTGACTGGGCTATCGTAATCGCTAATGCTCCAGGTCTAATCTTTGGATTTTTAGCTGCATTCACAGCCCTATAAAGAAAGAATAGATAGTATATAATGATATAAGACCATTCGAGTTATTGCTCGGGTGGTCTTTTTTATGTCTAAAATGAAGATATTCAGAGTGGAAAAAGGTCTTCTTTTTAGATGAGAAAGAAGTCGAATTAGATTGAGATATCGTGATAGAGATTGAAGAACTCATCAAGGAATGTTGATGGGTACTTATGTTTGTAAAAGTTCTTAGTGGTGAAGTGAAATGCAAAAGCAATGTGTTTGCATTTAAATAACTGTGCTTTTACCTTGCAATAACATCGCTTTCTCAATTTAAAAGCATTGCTATTTGTTATAGTTTATGTGCTAAAAGAAAGAGGAGAAGAGTGGGGACGCAATAAAACAACGACCAGTTTTGCAATGCAAATACTGGTCGTTGTCTTTTAAAAGCGATGCAATAAGTTGTTAATACTTATTCAAGAGCACCTTTATTTCTTGAATTTTCGGTATAATTTCCAACCAAGAATAAGGCCATCTATTACGCCTGTTCCTAACGATAGTGCGCTGTGAATGCGCTGTGTTGGTGTTTTTGGACCCGATTTTACAGGTCTAAAGAGGTCACCCCACAAGCGTTTAATTTCATTCTCGTCAACTTTTAGTTGCTTGTTGAGCGCATCTTTATACTCTTTTAAATCTCTTAATGAGTTATATTGTTTTATTTCTATGTCCATTTCCGTTGTGTTTTAGATATTATTTATCAATTAATAAATCAGCTAAAAACCTCACTAAGGGACGCTCTATCCACCTTCTTCTATTAAAAATGCACAATAGGAATATTAAGATATATACTCCAGTAACAGTTAAGAAGGCAAAACTTAGCCCCATAAGTGTTGAAAGTGCATAAGCAACAGTGAACGAAAGATAGATAAGAACAAGCACTAAGACAAATGAAAGGATAAAGATCATCGCCATAGCAGTGAATAGTTTCACCACTTTTTCGGTGATGTCAATGCGCAATAAATCACTTTTTGTGGTGAGATATCGCTTTAGCACCTCAACAAGTTGTGCTATTGTTTCTATGTTTTGGTCGTTAGAAAACATGCTTTAATTATCCTAAAAGATCTTTTGGAGCGGCATCTTTGATGTCGTCAACTAAGTCTTCTACTTGGCTTTTTGTAAGTTTAATGTTGTGTTTGTCTAAAAAATCTTCTACAGCTCCTGTAAGTTTTGAACGAGTATCAGCTCCTTTTTCAGGTGCAACTAACAAACCTAACGCTGTACCTGCAATGGCTCCGCCAAGGAAAGCACATAAATAACCTAATGTCTTCATATTCTTTTTCTGTTTAAATTTTGAACTTTTCTTGTTATTCTGATAACGCAAAGATACAAAAATAAAGTGGTTCATTGGTCTGAAAATGTAAGTTTTTTTGTTAAAAACATACTGATTTATTGTTGTTTAACAAACTTTATGCAGCTATCATTCAGTGTTTTATTATATATTTTGTACTTTCGCAAGAGAGTAAAAACGACATTATTAATTTAAACGAGATAAAAAGATTATGAAGAAGAACATCCTCTTTTGCGCTGGGTTATGCGCTGTTTTAGCTTTCTCGAGTTGTAAATCAAGCGAGAGCGCATATAAAAAGGCTTACGAAAAGGCAAAAGCGCAAGAACAAGCACAAAATAATAGCTCATATAACAACGATACTCCAGTAGTAACTCCAGTGGTAGATCAACCTGCAACACAAACAACTGTAGTGGAAAATAACGATAATGTGCCTGTAAGAACAGAACGTGTAACTGTTGTTAATGGTGCAGGACTAAAGAGTTTTAGCGTTGTTGTTGGTTCATTCTCATTGAAGGCTAATGCAGAAGGCTTGTTAAGTAGACTTCGTTCTTCTGGTTATGACGCTCAATTAGGCTTCAATCAAGATCGCAATATGTATCGTGTTATCTCTTCAACATTCGATAACAAGGCTGATGCAGTGCGTTCAAGAGACCAATTCCGTGCAACTTATCCAGATGCATGGTTATTGTTTAAGCAATAAGAAATAAGTAGTTTAAAGAATATATATGGCGGTTTGGCGTGTTGCTTTGTAATGTGTCGAACCGCTCTATTTTACTTATTATGTCGAAGTGCTTTAACGCTTCCATTTTAAATTACGACAAACACCCGCATAATTAAAAAGAAATACATTGTCACGAATACTCGCAATAGACTATGGTCAGAAACGAACTGGCTTGGCAGTCACCGACTCTTTACAGCTTATTGCTAATGGATTAGACACCATTCCCACGCATACGCTGTATGAGTTTTTATGTGCTTATATCGAAAAAGAGCCTGTTGAAAGAATAATAATAGGTCTTCCTCGACAAACAAACGGTCTTCCTAGTGAGAACATGAAGCGCATTGAGCCTTTTGTTGCACGTTGGAAAAAGCATCAACCCAATGTTCCTATCGAGTATTATGATGAGCGTTTCACCTCAGTATTGGCTCATCGTGCAATGATAGATGGCGGTTTAAAGAAAAAAGCAAGGCAAGATAAAGCCTTAGTGGATAAGATTAGCGCAACTATTATATTGCAAGACTATCTTGAACACCGCCGATAAACAAATTAAAACAAATAGAATATGATATTACCCATATATGTTTATGGACAACCAGTGCTAAGAAAAGTTGCCCAAGACATCACTCCTGACTATCCAGAGTTAAAAGAATTGATACAAAATATGTTTGAAACTATGGATAATGCAGATGGCATTGGCCTTGCAGCTCCACAGATTGGACGTAGCATTCGCTTATCAGTTATCGACTTAGATGTGCTTAGTGAGCACTATCCTGAATACAAAGGGTTCCGCAAAGCCTTTATCAATCCACATATTTTAGAGGTAGATGAAGAGAGCGAAATGCTGACTTCAGAAGAAGGATGCTTATCTATTCCAGGCATACACGAGAACGTTGACCGCAGAACACGAATACATGTGAAGTGGATGGACGAAGATTTTAACGAGCACGACGAATGGATTGAAGGTTATCTTGCACGTGTAATGCAACACGAGTTCGACCATCTTGATGGAGTTTTGTTTACAGATAGAATATCACCTTTACGCAAACAACTTGTAAAAAACAAACTAACAGCAATGAGTAAAGGTAAATATCGTGCCGCATATCGCACCAAAGCAGCACAACGATAAATAGCTATTCAATGGCAATACGCAAAGTCTTTTTCCTTATTTTATTGTGTGTTACAACCTTAAAAACCTATGCACAATTCAATATCAATCGCCTAATAACAAGTGGAGAGATAGCTCTTCACTACGAAGACTATGTGCCTGCCATTCAATATTTCAACAGAGTTATAGCTCTTAAGCCTCATCTTTACGTTCCATGGTATGATAGAGCCATTGCAAAATACTATCTTGACGACAATGTGGGGGCAGAAAGTGACATCACAGAAGCCATCAAATTGAATCCGTATATTGATGGAATGTACGACTTAAGAGCGATAACTCGAATTCGACAAGCCAAGTATAAAGAGGCAATAGCCGACTATAACAAAGCCATTTCGATTGACAATAGAAACAAAAACTATTGGATGAATCGTGCAATATGCCTTGTAAACGATAAACAATATGATGAGGCTCTGTTGCAAACCGATTCTATTGCAAAGCGATGGCCAAAGATAGCAACTACTTATTCGCTAAAAGCTGAGATCTATCTCAATAAGAAAGATACCCTAAAAGCCGAGCAATGGCTCGACAATAGTATTGAACTCGACGCCTTCGATGCTTCTAGTTGGCTCACAAAAGCCTATATTTCGTTGTCCAGAAGGCAGTGGAAAGATGCCGATAAAGCCCTCTCTAAGTCGATACATCTCAAGCCTCAGAATGCCACATTGTATGTCAATCGAGCCCTTGCACGCATCAACATCAACAATCTTCGTGGTGCAATGGACGATTATGATAAAGCAATTGAATTGCAACCTGATAACTTCTTGGCGCATTACAACCGAGGATTGCTTCGCATGCAGTTAGGAGATGACAACCGAGCAATACTCGATTTCGACTATGTTATCAAGATAGAACCTAACAATATTCTTGCAATTTTCAACCGAGCAGTGCTCTTAGACAAGACAGGAGATTTGCGAAAGGCCATTAAAGACTATACCACTGTAATCAATCAGTTTCCTAATTTCTGGACAGGTCTTGCCTATCGTGCTCGCTGTTATCGTCGACTTGGAATGACAAATCTTGCTGAACTCGACGAATTTAAGATCTTCAAGGCTCAGATGAACAAACATTTAGGCATTCAACAACGTTGGAGTGCAGCGAAACTAAAGGCTACTCGTAAGCGAAATGAAATCGACTTAGATAAGTATAACCAACTTGTTGTAGAAGACGAGAATACTGTTGAGCGAGAATACGATAGCGAATATCGTGGAAAGGTGCAAAACAAGAAAACCGACTTGGCGTTTATGCCGATGTTCGAGATATCTTATCTACCTTATAATAATGGTGTAAAGGCGTTCACTCCTTTTGTTATTGAACTAGAACAGCTCAACACTCCTCATCAAAACGAGCAACGAATGCAGCTCACTTGCAATGCTATGCCGTTGACAGAGAAGAGCTCAAAGACTTATTTTGCATTGGTAGATAACTTGTCTTTGCAAATAGATAGCACCCGAGACGAACGCAGTTTGTTGCCAAAGTTGTTCCAACGAGCTATTGCCAACAGCGTTCTTCAAAACCCCGAAGCAGCTATTAACGACCTAACAACCATTGTTCAAGCCGATAGTTTAAATTGGTTAGCTTATTGGCAGTTGGCTATTTGCCAAACCAACCTCAACGGGTTTAATGCCACAAAGGGTGTCGACACACGCTTACAAGCCGCAAAAGCGCTATCATTCTTCGATAAAGCGGTGGCTATTCACCCTAAAAATGCGTTCTTGTTATACGACAGAGCCAACCTATATGTGGTGCTAAAGGAGAACAAAAAGGCGATAGACGATTATACAAAAGCCATTAAGTTAGAGCCATCTCTTGCCGAAGCCTATTATAATAGAGGTCTACTTTACTTGCAAGAGGGCAACATTCAAGAAGCCACAACAAGCTTAAGTAAAGCAGGAGAGTTAGGACTTTACAAAGCATATAGCGTATTAAAACATTCGAAAGAGAAGAAAAAGTAAATTTCTTCTCTTTCTTTTTTCTTCTCGTCACTTTTCTTTCTGTTTTCAAAAGCAATCCTTTTGCCTTGCAAACTCATTGCTTTTAGTCTCTAATTGTATTGCTTTTGAAGAGCAATAACAATGCTTTTATATTGCAGTATCACAACAATTAGGTATCGTTCAGTGTTTTAGTAACTTGCACTTGTTGTGTTTACCTATTTTAAGGTATTGTGTAGTTGCTTGCGTTATTTTACTTTTGCACCGAAAATAAACTTAACTTTAAGATGAATATCAAAAGAACCACAGCGTGGCTTATTGGTGTTTTTGTCCTACTACCGCAGGTCAACTATGCTCAAAAGGTACGAGTGACAGGAAAAATAATCGACAAGTCTAGCAAAGAAGCAATTCCCAATGTAATTGTTTCAGTAGAAAATAATGTCCAAACAGCCTTAACCGACTCGTTAGGAGCCTATGTTTTAGAGCTAGAAAAAGGCAAATACCAGTTGAAATACCAATCTATAGGATATCAAACGCAAGTGAGTCGTGTGGCAATTACCGATACATTGCCATTGCAACGCAATGTTGTTTTGGTGCCAACAGCTATTCATTTAGATGAGGTGACAGTGACAGCACGAAACGAAGCACGCCAATTGCGAGAGAGTTCGATGCCCGTTTCGGTGATGACCTCAAAAGAATTAGAGGGCACAGCATCGTCTATTAACGAAGTTTTAGCACGCACAGCGGGTGTAACCATACGCAATACGGGTGGTGTGGGCAGTGCTTCACGCATGTCGGTACGTGGGCTTGAGGGCAAACGCCTTGGTCTTTTTATAGATGAAATAGCTATAGGACAAATGAGTAACTTTGTTTCTTTGAACGATATTCCTACCGATATGATTGAAAGAATTGAAGTGTATAAAGGAATTGTTCCCTATAAATTCGGTGGAAGTGCATTGGGTGGAGCCGTTAATGTGGTGACAAAAGAGTATCCACCGATATACTTTGATGCCTCATACGAAATCGCTTCGTTCAACACACACAGACTAAGTACGGTGCTAAAGCGCACCCATAAGCCTTCAGGATTGCAGTTTGGAATAGGCGGTTTTTTCACTTATTCGGATAATAACTATGTAATGACATTGCATAACCTTAACGATCGCCGTGTGAAACGTAATCACGACACTTTTAAGAAGTATATTTTGGGAGGATCGCTAAAGGCCACTAAGTGGTGGTTCGACGAGCTAAAGCTAGAATGTAGTTATACTAATACACATCAAGAAATACAGGGAATTGATTTAGATGTGCGTGAAGCGTTCAATAAATCGAATTCTGTTCTTGGCGAATTGAGTGCAAAGAAAGAGCAGTTTTTTATCGACGGATTGGCTTTCGACTTTGATATTGCTTATAGTTATGGCAAATATGGTTTAGTAGATAAAGCTCTTCAGGTGTACGATTGGGATGGAAATGTGCGTCCCTCTCAATCACCTTATGGCGGAGAAACAGGCATTCACCCTTACGACGGGCATAATGTTAGTCATAATATTATGGCAAAGCTCAATTTAAACTACACCCTCGACCAACACAATTCTATCAACCTTAATATTCATGAGGCGCACACTCAACTTTTGCCTTGCGATAGTTTAATGGATAAGTCGTTTGGTTTTAGAACACAGTTTAATAGTAGAATGAACAGCTTAACAGCTGGATTGTCATACGACTTGATGCTCTTTAATAACAAATTCCAAAATGCTTTTACCCTACGCTATTTCCTTTTCAATTCAAAGACACAGCAACTGCCATCGTTTTATGTGTCTACTCCCGAAACTATTTATTTGAAAAAGAACTATATTGGTTGGAATGAATCAATGCGATATCGTATCACTCCCAGTCTAATGGTAAAGGCATCGTATAGTAATGAAGTGCGAATTCCAACCACAGAAGAGTTGCTTGGCAATGGATATTCTATTCTTCCTTCACCCGATTTGGCGCCCGAACGAGTGCAAGGTGTTAATATTGGGGCTTTATATCGTAAGAAACAACGAAACGAAGGCTATGTAGAAGCAGAAGTGAATCTATTTTATAACCATCTAAAAGAAATGGTTCGATACATGCCAACCATGATTCCAACCATGGCAAAGTATGTCAATTTTGGTGAAACAACCACCTATGGAATTGAAGGAGAATTGAAATTAGATGCCTTTTCGTGGTTGTATGTGTATGGAAATGCCTCGTATCAAGATTTAAGAGATAGTCGAAAGGTGGTTAAAGGTTCTCAAATGGCTAATCCTACTTATAAAAAACGAATTCCAAATGTACCTTATTTGCTGGCTAATGCTGGTTTTGAAATGCACAAAGAAAACCTCTTTGGAGGCAAAGAAAATAACACTCGACTACTTGTTGATGCCTCTTATATTCATCAATATTTCTATGATTTTGAGATGAGTATATATCAAGATCGAAAGATTCCCACATCTTTTACATTCGATGCAGGGCTCGAACATAGTATAATGAATAGGAAATTGACCTTCACTTTAAAGGTAAAGAACGTGTTTAATCGTGAAACAGTAACCGAATTGAACCGCCCTTTGCCAGGTCGTTCAATAGCGTTTAAAGTGCGTTATCTTCTTCGTTAAAAGATAAATGCTTGTTTCTTGAATCATAAGATGCTCTTAATGATCTCATGAAAGACGAACAGAAATCAATTCAATACAAATAATTTAAAACATAAAAACAATGAAAAAACAATTGTTATTTGGTGCTTTGGCACTAGCTTTTTGTGTGAGTTCGTGCGACAATAACGACAATCCAACTCCTAATCCCACCCCTCAAAAAGGTGCTTTCGATGCAACGATGTTAATATCTACAACAGTTGTAAACCCCGATGGCACATCAGGAAAGTGTTATGTGCAGGCTATTAACGACACAACTGCAATGACGATAGACAATAGTAGAGCCATTCCTGGTGGCTTTGGTAATCCTTTCACCGTGCAAGGAAAGAATATTTACATCTTTCCCGACTACATGGGAACATCTAAAGCAGAGCTAACTCGTTATCAACTCGATAAAAATCATCAGTTTGTTAAGCAGGGAACACTTGCTCTACCCGCTAATTCTGCTACCTCGCAAGTGCTTGAGGTGAACGATAGTATTGCGTATTTGTCTTGCCAAAACTTAGGAAAATTGCTCGTATTTAATTTCAATAAGATGCAAATGCGTGGCGAAATAGATCTCAATAGCTATGCCCAAGATGGCCTTCGTGTTGGTCCTTCGTGCATGGTTCAACGAGATGGCAAAGTGTTTGTTGCGCTTTCGCAGTTTGATGCCAATTGGATGCCTCATAAAAATAGTGTAGAATTTGCATTGATTGATGCTAAAACACACAAGGCAGAGAAGCTTATTAAGAACGAAAGTATTGGTATGTCGTTCCCAACTCGCCCCATTACAAACGGAACATTATTTGTAGATGAGAAAGGAGACATCTACTTCTCTTGTCTAGGCTCATTTGGATTTATTCCAGAATTCCATGCAGGTTTCGGTAGAATTAAGAAAGGTGAGACCGAAATAGATGCGACTTATAAAATTCGTTTAGATGAAACTAATATTGCAGGACTAGATAAAAAAGGTGATTATGTTGCAGCAATGCAATATGCAGGCAATGGAAAAGCTTATACATACATCAGCGTTAGCGCTCTAGATCCAAAGGCTTTAGCAAATCCTTACAGCGCAATTATCGCTTGTCCTGTTGAAGTTGACCTATATAATCGCACGCTAACACTTATCAAAGACTTGCCCATTTCAAATCCACATAGTATCGCAATTGGTAAATATAAAGACCTTGTTGTGTATGGTTGTGGTAATGCTACCTCTACAGGCTTCTACTATTTCAATACAACAACACGCAAAGCATGGGGACCAGTTATTAAAACTGTGGGCAATCCAAGTTCTATCTTCTTTACGAAAGATTAATCTTAAAAAATAATCAGAATGGGTTCTGCTCTTAAAGTGAAAACTTTGGGGCAGAACTTTTTTGTTGATGCAATTGAAAAGGGTAGTAAGTGCAAATTGACTTACATGCTTTTAGGGAATAACCATAATTTGTTGAACTCACTTTGCTTAATGTAAAAGAGTTTACTATTTTGTAAAACTAAGCTCTATAATGCTTAAAATTAAAATCTTTTAGCCTTGATAATGAGTGAGATATGCAATCGGAATGATAGTGGTAATGAGGCTGAGTTATATCGTTTTAGCACATTTTTCTTGCGAGTGAGCAATAAAAGTAGTACTTTTGCATCATTATTTATCATACAAAAATATGGCATACAATTTATTAAAAGGTAAACGTGGAATTATTTTCGGTGCATTGAACGATATGTCAATAGCATGGAAAGTAGCAGAAAGATGCGTAGAAGAAGGAGCAACCATAGCACTAAGTAATACAGAAATGGCACTTAGAATGGGTGAAGTAGACGAGCTTGCTAAGAAACTTAACGCTCCAGTAATTGCTGCAGATGCAACAAACTTTGAAGATCTAGAAAATGTTTTTACCAAAGCACAAGAATTATTGGGTGGTAAAATAGACTTCGTTTTGCACTCAATCGGTATGAGTCCTAACGTTCGTAAACGTAGAACTTATGACGATTTAGATTATAATTGGCTCAACAAAACACTTGATATCTCTGCTATCTCATTTCATAAGATGCTACAAGCAGCTAAAAAGCTTGATGCAATTGCAGAATATGGTTCGGTTGTTGCATTAACTTATGTAGCTTCTCATCGTACATTCTTTGGTTATAACGACATGGCAGATGCTAAAAGCTTGTTAGAAAGCATTGGAAGAAGCTTTGGTTATATATATGGTCGTGAGAAAAATGTTCGTATTAATACTATTTCTCAATCACCAACTCCAACAACAGCTGGTAAAGGTATTAAGGATATCGACGACATGATGGACTTCGCAGATAAGATGTCACCATTAGGAAACGCATCTGCTGATGACTGTGCAGACTATTGTGTAACTCTATTCAGCGACTTAACTCGCAAAGTTACTATGCAAACACTCTTCCATGATGGTGGTTTCTCTAACATGGGTATGAGTTTGCGTGCTATGAATCAATATAGTAAAGACTTAACTCCATTCGAAGACGAAAACGGAAAAGTGATTTATGGATAATCACCTCTTCTTTTAAAAGTCTATTGAATGATGTCAATAGCATAGATAAACTCCACTATGGTTATACTGTAGTGGAGTTTATTTTTTTTGTAAAGGTAGAATAATAGAATACTAGAGCTCACACATTTGCTAATTATTTAGAATGGTGTAATTAATTAGAGGCTTTCTTTTCGTTTTTTTATATAGTTATATGGGCTATTGGGGTTCAGTAGTTTTAGGTTTAATTCATGGGAAAGCGAAGTATGTGTGAGAAAAAGGGAATGGGAAGATAGAAAAAATCGATATATTAATGTGTGAAAACATGACGATTTATCAAAAGAATATACTACTTTTGCATTCAATAAAATATAAAAACTAATTTGTTATGGTTAAAATTACATTCCCAGATGGCTCAGTTCGTGAATACGAAGCAGGCGTAACTGGTCTTCAAATCGCAGAGAGTATATCGCCAGCTCTCGCTCGTGACGTTGTATCTTGCGGGGTTAACGGCGAAACAACCGAGTTAAATATGCCTATAAACAGCGATGCTACCATTGCGCTTTATAAGTTCGACGACCCTGAAGGCAAGAAAACATTCTGGCACTCATCGGCTCACTTATTGGCAGAAGCATTGCAAGAGCTTTATCCTGGTATTCAATTCGGATTCGGACCAGCTATTGAAAACGGTTTCTTCTATGACGTAATGACAAAAGATGGCGTTTCTATTAGCGAAAACGACTTCCCAAAAATCGAAGAAAAAATGCGTGAGTTGGCTAAGAAAAACGAGCCAATCGTGCGTAAAGACATATCTAAGGCTGATGCATTGAAAGAATTCTCAGCTGACGGACAAGCATATAAATGCGAACACATCGACTTAGACTTAGAGGACGGAACAATCTCTACATATACTCAAGGTGCGTTTACTGACTTGTGTAGAGGTCCACACCTTATGTCGACAGGAGCAATTAAAGCCATCAAACTAACAAGTGTTGCAGGTGCTTTCTGGCGTGGTGATGCTGAGAAAGACCAAATGACACGTATCTATGGTATTACTTTCCCAAAGAAAAAGATGCTCGATGAATATCTTTTAATGATTGAAGAGGCTAAGAAAAGAGACCATAGAAAGATTGGAAAAGAGATGGAACTCTTTATGTTCTCAGACAGAGTGGGTAAGGGTATGCCTATTTGGTTGCCTAAAGGAACTGAACTTCGTTTGAGACTTCAAGATATGTTGCGTAAGATCCAAAAACGTTTTGGATATCAAGAGGTGATGTGTCCTGTGCTAGGAGGAAAGAACTTGTATGTAACATCTGGTCACTATGCACACTATAGTAAAGATGCTTTCCGTCCAATCACAACTCCAGAAGAAGGCGAAGAATACATGCTTAAGCCAATGAACTGTCCTCATCACTGTGAAGTATTCGCATGGAAACCACGTTCTTACAAAGATCTTCCTTTGAGAATTTCTGAGTTTGGAAACGTATATCGTTACGAAAAGAGTGGTGAGTTGCACGGTTTAACACGTGTAAGAGCGTTTACTCAAGACGATGCTCACATCTTCTGTCGTCCTGATCAAGTGAAGAATGAGTTCTTAAGAGTGATGGATATTATTCAAGCTGTGCTTAAAATATTCGACTTTAAGAACTTTGAAGCGCAAATTTCTCTACGTGATCCAAATAATAAAGAGAAGTATATTGGAACCGATGAGGCATGGCACGAAGCAGAACAAGCTATTATCGACGCTTGTAAAGAAAAGGGTTTGACAGCTAAAACTGAACTCGGAGAAGCTGCTTTCTATGGTCCTAAGCTCGACTTTATGATTAAAGACGCTATTGGACGTCGTTGGCAGTTGGGTACAATCCAAGTGGATTATAACCTTCCACAACGCTTCAAACTCGAATATACCGACGAAGATAATCAAAAGAAGACCCCTGTGATGATTCACCGTGCTCCTTTTGGTTCATTAGAACGCTTCACTGCGGTATTAATTGAGCACACTGCAGGTCACTTTCCACTATGGTTAACACCAGATCAAGTGGCTATCTTGCCTATATCTGAGAAGTATAACGACTATGCTCGTGAAGTGGCTAGATTCTTTGATAATAACGGAGTACGTGCAACAATCGACGATAGAAATGAGAAAATCGGTAGAAAGATTCGTGATAACGAGTTGAAACGAGTTCCTTACATGGTGATTGTTGGAGAAAAAGAATCTGCAGAAGGTCTTGTTTCTATGCGTAAACAAGGTGGTGGAGAGCAAGCTACTATGACTCAACAAGAATTTGTTGACAGAGTAAATGGTGAGGTTGCTGAAATGTTAGAGGCAACAAATATCCACCCACAAGACTAAAAATAAGTAAAGAAACATACATATCTCTACCTTATTATAATATAAGAAGGGGAGAGTTACTAAGAACTCATTCTCAAAGAGATATCTATGTTTCTTATGATAATATCTATATAAAAATTTGGACAATAAGAATAAAAGAGTTAACTTTGCACTCGCTCATTATAAAATAGTTGAATGAAGAATGACAAAATGACCAATCAGTACCGCGTGAATGAGCAAATTCGCGCTAGGGAAGTACGTATTGTAAGCGACGGTGGCGCTGAAGTTATGCCCACACGTCAAGCGTTAGAACTTGCAAGACAGCAGGGAGTAGATCTTGTTGAGATATCTCCTAATGCCCAACCGCCAGTTTGTCGCATCATAGACTATTCAAAGTTTCTTTATCAACAGAAGAAACATCAAAAGGAAATGAAGCAAAAACAAGCTAAAGTTGATATCAAAGAAATTCGCTTCGGACCTCAAACCGACGAGCACGATTATCAATTTAAACTTAAACATGCTAAGGAATTCCTTAACGGAGGCAATAAAGTTCGTGCTTATGTGTTCTTCCGTGGACGTTCAATCTTATTTAAAGAACAAGGAGAAGTGTTGTTACTTCGCTTTGCAAACGACCTCGAAGAGTATGCAAAAGTAGAACAATTACCAAAGTTAGACGGCAAAAAGATGTTCTTATACCTCACTCCAAAGAAAGCAGGAGTAGTGAAAAAGAGCCAACAAAAGATGGATCGTGAACGTCGAGAAGCTGAAGCAAACGCTGCAGCTAAAGAGCAAAAAGAAAACGAAATCGCTGCAAATGGAGGCTTATTCGCTAATGCAAAGGGCGGAGACAGCGCTCTAAAGAAACTTGCAAGCGAAGAATCTGAATAAGAGAAATTAAACAACTAGGTGCGTAACGCCCGGTATATGCGTTGCCACTGTAATATATTAATTCATTAAATAATAAAAAAATGCCAAAAGTTAAAACTAACTCGGGAGCTAAAAAGAGATTTAAGTTCACCGGAACAGGTAAGATTAAAAGACGTCGTGCTTATCATCGTCACATCTTAACAAAGAAGACTAAGAAGCAAAAGAGAAATCTTACACATCAAACAGTAGTAGATAGTTCAGACATAAAGCAAGTTAAAGACTTGTTACGTCTTCGTTAATTAACTTTTTAGTAATCACATTTAAAGAAAGAAAACTATGCCAAGATCAGTAAATCATGTTGCATCTAAAGCAAGAAGAACTAGAATCTTAAAGCTTACTAAAGGTTATTTTGGTGCAAGAAAGAATGTTTGGACAGTAGCAAAGAACACCTGGGAAAAAGGTTTAACTTATGCTTATCGTGACCGTAGAAACAAGAAACGTAACTTCCGTTCATTGTGGATACAACGTATCAACGCTGCTGCTCGTCTAGAGAATATGACTTATTCAACTCTAATGGGTGCTTTACACAAAGCTGGAATCGAAATTAATCGTAAAGTTCTTGCTGACTTAGCGGTTAACAATCCAGAGGCTTTCAAAGCAATTGTTGATAAAGTTAAGTAAAAACACTTACGCTTTCAAGTTATATTGTTAGTGAGAAAATAATAAAAGACACTTCATTTTATGAGGTGTCTTTTTTGTTTATGCCCTCCAAAGTGATGCACCTTTCCGCATTTTTTTATTACTATTATCCAATTTTTCTGTATTAATAAAGCGCCAGCATTACTCTCTCTGTAACCACCCTTTACCCTTTTAACGAAACACTTCCAATTTAATAACAACATTCCAAAGACCCTCTGTTGTGGCAAGTGCATTACCCTATCGATATAGCCAGATTTTCTATTCCTTTCAACTCCTTATTCCCCTCACCGAAAAAGCACTGCTTTTAGCTTAGAAACTCATTGCTTTTACCCTCCAATTCCATAGCTTTTGCACAGCAAAAACACAGCTTTTACATCGCCTATGCATCACCCTATGAAAACAAAGTTCATCTTCAAATCTTAAAAAAATAAATATATAATCCTCGAAGTCTTACTTATTGTAATCTATTTGCCTTATTGTTTTGTGATTAGGATGTTTCTTTCTAACTTTGTATGCAGTTTCAATAATACGTAAATATTAAATAAAAGAATGATATCTGTAGAAGGATTAAAGGTTGAGTTTAGCGCAAAGCCATTGTTTCAAGATGTGAGTTTCGTTGTGAATGACAAAGACCGAATAGCATTAGTAGGAAAGAATGGAGCAGGAAAGTCTACCATGTTGAAGATACTTTGCGGTATTCAGAAACCCGATGCTGGTGTTGTTGCCGTGCCAAACGACACAACCATTGGCTATCTTCCACAGGTAATGCATCTTACCGACGACACAACTCTTCGTGAAGAAACCCGCAAAGCCTTTGCAGATGTGTTGAAACAGAAAGAGCGTGTAGCCAAAATGGAGCGTGAGTTGGCAGAAAGAACCGACTACGAGAGTGAGAGTTACATGGAATTAGTAGAGAAATTCTCTCACGAACACGATCGATTTATGTTGCTCGGAGCCGATAATTACGAGGCAGAATTAGAAAGAACACTTCTTGGATTGGGTTTTAATAAGACCGATTTCGAGCGTCCCACGTCCGAATTTAGTGGCGGTTGGCGTATGCGTATCGAGCTTGCAAAGATCTTATTGCAACGCCCCGACGTCTTATTACTCGACGAACCCACCAACCACCTCGATATAGAAAGTATCCAATGGCTCGAACAATTCCTCGTGCAATCAGCCAAAGCACTCGTTTTAGTGAGCCACGATAGAGCGTTTATCAACAACGTAACCAATCGAACCCTCGAGATTTCGTGTGGAAGAACGGTAGACTATAAGGTGAAATACGACGAATATCTAGTGTTGAGAGCAGAGCGAAGAGAGCAGCAGTTGCGAGCTTATGAGAATCAACAGAAAGAGATTGCCGACATAAAAGACTTCATCGAGAAGTTCCGCTACAAAGCAACTAAGGCCGTACAGGTACAGAGTCGCATCAAACAACTCGAAAAAATCGTACCCATTGAGATAGACGAGGTAGATACATCTGCCCTCCGTTTAAAGTTCCCTCCATGCCTTCGCAGTGGCGACTATCCCGTTATTTGCAACGAAGTGCAAAAGAATTACGGCGCACACACCGTCTTTAGTAACGTCAATCTCACCATCAAACGAGGCGAAAAAGTAGCTTTCGTGGGTAAGAATGGAGAGGGAAAATCCACTTTGGTGAAGTGTATTATGAACGAAATACCATTCGATGGCGAGCTGAAAGTGGGTCATAACGTTCAGATAGGCTATTTTGCTCAGAACCAAGCACAGCTCTTAGACGAATCACTATCGGTGTTCGAAACCATCGACAACGTGGCAAAAGGCGACATACGCTTGCGCATTAACGACATTCTTGGTGCCTTTATGTTTGGCGGTGAGGCATCTGATAAGAAAGTAAAGGTGCTTAGTGGAGGCGAAAGAACACGTTTGGCAATGATAAAACTCTTGCTCGAACCAGTGAATTTACTGATACTCGACGAGCCAACTAACCACCTCGACCTCGTTTCTAAAGAAGTTCTTAAAGAAGCAATAAAGGCTTTTGACGGAACAGCCATCATCGTTTCGCACGATAGAGAGTTCCTCGATGGATTGGTAGAGAAGGTTTATGAGTTTGGAGAAGGAAAGGTGAGAGAGCATTTAGGCGGTATTTACGACTTCTTACAATCGAAGAAAATCGATTCACTAACAATGCTCGAACTCAGTAAAAACGTCTCATCACCCGAGCCCGAGCCTGTTGAAAAGACCGAAAACAAACTGAATTATGCAGAAAGAAAGGAACTGCAAAAACAGTTAAATCGAATCGAAAAGGCAATAAAAGAAACCGAAAAAGATATAGAAAAATACGAAACACGGGTGAAAGAGCTCGAAGAAATACTTTTGAAACCCGAGCATGCGTCAGACATGGGCTTGATAAACGAATATACAAACATCACGGCTCAGCTCGAAAAAGCCAACGAAAAGTGGCTCGAATTGTCTGAAGAAAAAGAGCAAATCAATATCGATTAAGCAGAAAGGGCGGGCATCTCATTTGCCAAAGGCAGCTTACTCCTTATTCAATATACCGAAAAATATAAACAAAACAATACGACATTGCCCCTCAAAGGCAGGTTCTTTAAATTAGAAAAAGTATGAAAACAAAAAGATTAATTGCAGCTATGATGATCGTTTCATCATCTGTTGTCGGCATGGCACAAACGCAGTTAGAATCTGGAATCGACCTAACTAACATGGATTTAACTGCAAATCCTGCAACCGATTTTTATCAATATGCAACTGGTGGATGGCAAAAAAAGAACCCATTGCCTGCTGCTTATTCTCGTTATGGTAGCTTCGATCAGCTTCAAGAAGATAACAATAAGCGCATCAATGGTATCTTGAGCGACCTACTTAAGAATACTTATCCCGAAGGAAGCATTGAAAGAAAGTTGAGCGACTTCTACAAATTGGCGATGGACTCAACACGCAGAGACAAAGAAGGCGTTGCTCCTGTAACTCCATTGCTAAAGAAAATCGAAGCAGTGAAGAGCGTTCCCGATTTCAAAAAGCTACAAATGCAATATGCAGCGTTCTCTTTTGGCGTGCCTTTCGATGCAAGTTTCAATGCCGATGAACGCAATGCTTCGATGAATATACTTTATCTTTATCAAGGAGGACTTACCCTTGGACAAAAGGAATACTATCTTGATACCGACAAAGCAACAGTAGATATTCGTGAAGCTTATAAGAAACATCTTATTAAAATGTTCCAACTTTTCGGCTTTAATGCTGCTCAAGCAAAGGCAAAAGGCGAGGCTGTACTTCGTTTCGAAACTGCTCTTGCTAAGTTTTCAAAGAGTAGTACTGAGCTAAGAGATGTAGAAGCGAACTACAATAAGATGACTCTTGCTCAGTTTAAGGCTAAATATCCTAACCTACCTGTTGAGGCTTTGCTTAATGCAGAAGGTGTAAAATCGGCTTATTTCCAAAGTCTTGTAGTTGGACAACCTGCCTTCTTCGCTGGCTTGAACAAGTTGGTTACAACATGGAACCTTGCAGATCGCAAAGCATATATGCAGTGGAGTGTTATCAATAGCTCGACAGGTTATTTGAGTAGCGCAGTAGAAGCAGAGCACTTCGACTTCTTTGGCAAGACAATGCGTGGTAAAAAAGAAAATTTCCCATTGTGGAAGCGTGCTACTTCACAAGTAGAATCGGTAATGGGAGAGGCTCTTGGACGTATATATTGCGAGCGTTTCTTCCCCGCTTCATCTAAAACTCGTATGGAAGAGTTGGTGAAGAACCTACAAGTTGCATTGGCTGAACGCATTAAAGATCAAGATTGGATGACCGCAAAGACTAAAGAAGCGGCTTTAGATAAATTGAATTCGTTCTACGTTAAGATTGGTTATCCTAACAAATGGAAAGACATGTCGGGTCTAAACATCAAGCCATCTGAATCATATTACGATAATGTGATGCAATGTGTGCTCTACTGGAACAACAAAACCATAGAGGAAAAGGCTGGCAAACCTGTTGATAAAGACGAGTGGTTGATGACTCCTCAAACTGTAAATGCATACTATAATCCAACCACAAACGAGATATGTTTCCCTGCAGGTATCCTTCAGAGACCTTTCTTTGACCCCAAAGCAGACGACGCTTTCAACTATGGTGCAATCGGAGTAGTGATTGGTCACGAGATGACTCACGGCTTTGATGATCAAGGAAGACACTATGATAAGAACGGAAACATGAGCGATTGGTGGACTGCAGACGATGCAAAGAACTTCGATGCACGTGCAACTGAGTATGCAAACTTCTTCTCTAACATCAAAGTGTTGCCCGACTTGAATGCTAACGGACGCTTCACTCTTGGTGAAAACCTTGCCGATCACGGTGGTCTTGAAGTGGCTTTCGCTGCTTTCGAAAATGTAAATAAGAAAGAAAAGCTACCTGTTATCGATGGTTTAACACCCGAACAACGTTTCTTTATCGCTTATTCTGGCGTGTGGGCAGGTAACATTACAGAGAAAGAAATACGCAGTAGAACAAAGAGTGACCCTCACTCTCTTGGCCAATGGCGTGTAAATGGCGCTCTTCCTCATATCAATGCTTGGTATGAAGCCTTTGGAGTTAAAGAAGGAGATGCTTTATTCTTGCCTGAAAGCAAACGCTTGAAATTGTGGTAAATCACCCCTAATTTTAACTTAAACTATATAAGAAGTTCTTCACTGGTCATGTGACTGGCGAAGAACTTCTGCTTTTTTATGCGGTAATCTCTCTCTTAAAAGAGCGATCGACCGCCTAATTAGATTCTAAAAGTTCATCGTCTTCTCTCTCTTCTCCTTGTAAATAAGAACCATTTACCCCCTTCTTTCCACCTTATATGGCTCATCCGCTATCTCACTTTAAACCTTTTGACAATCAAATGAAATCGAAAAGAATAGTAGATGCTTTGTGGTTGGCTCTCAAAAGCAATGCTATTGCCCTTTAAAAGCATTGCAATTATGCGCAAAAGTCAATGTAATTAGAGGTGAAAAGCATAGCTTTTAGGAACTATGTAAAATGTTGTTGTTAAATAACATTAGCGTTGCAAGTTGAGAAATGTCAGTTTTTTTTCGTAAGTTTGCATATTAGAAAATCACCATCTTGAGGTAAAAAACAAAGAAAAGATGTCTTTTCTTGATAACACAAACGTATTGGCAGAGTCCAACTCGTTTTCTTTCAACACAAAACAAATAACGAATTAAGACAAAAACATTGATATGCGACCATTAGAATTGCTTGCCCCTGCAAAGAATTTAGAAACAGGTATTGCCGCCATAGAGCATGGTGCAGATGCCATTTATATAGGTGCAGAGCAGTTAGGAGCACGTTCGGCAGCAGGAAACTCAGTAGAAGATATTGCCCAATTGTGCCAATATGCTAAGCAGTTCGGCGTGAAAGTGTATGTAACACTTAATGTTATTGTGTATGAACACGAGATAGATTATTGCCAAAAGCTCATCACCCAGCTCTATGAAGCAGGAGTAGACGCTCTAATTGTGCAAGATATGGGCGTGTTAAAGATGGATATTCCACCCATTGAGTTACATGCTTCTACCCAAACCGACAACAGAACGGCAGACAAAGTGTCGTGGCTTAAGTCCTTAGGTTTTGCTCGTGTGGTGTTGGCTCGTGAGCTTTCGCTCGACGCTATCAAAGCCATTCACAAACAAGAGCCTGATGTTGAGTTAGAAGTATTTGTGCATGGAGCGCTCTGTGTGAGCTATTCTGGAGTGTGTTATGTATCTCAACACAGCTTTGGACGTAGTGCAAACAGAGGCGAATGTGCTCAATTCTGCCGTATGAGCTTCGATCTAGTCGACTCAGACGATAGAGAAATAGAACATCAACGACACCTTTTGTCGCTTAAAGACATGTGTCGTATCAACGAATTAGAACAACTTGCCGATGCAGGAGCAACATCGTTCAAAATAGAAGGACGACTAAAAGACGTGTCATACGTTAAGAATGTTGTTTCGGCTTATCGCAAAAAGTTAGATAAAGTGATTGCTGCTCACCCCGAAAAGTATTGCCGTGCATCGTTAGGAGCAGTGAAACACAGCTTCGACCCCAACCTAAATAAAACCTTTAATCGAGGTTTTACCACTTATTTCTTGCATCAAAGAGATAACAAAATTGCCTCGTTCGACACTCCAAAAGCCATTGGTGAACCCGTGGGAAAGGTGAAAGACGTGCGCAATAATTATTTTGTGGTGGCAGGAGTAGCGTCGTTTGCCAATGGAGATGGCTTGTGTTTTATGAACAACGACAACAAGTTAGAGGGCTTTAGAGTGAATAGAGTAGAGGGAAACAAGCTCTTTCCATTTAAAATGCCACGTGAATTAAAGGCGGGTGTTTATCTTTTTAGAAACAACGACGAGGCCTTTGAAAAGGTGTTGTCAAAGCCCACAGCAGTGCGAAAGATTGCTCTTGCTATGCAGTTTGCCACCACTCCAAGTGGCTTTGCACTCACCTTGCAGGCAGAAGGCTATGACACTGCAAGAGTGGAGCGTGACTTTCAGCACGAAGCAGCACGTCAAAATCAATACGACAACATTGTAAAACAATTGTCGAAATTGGGTAACACCATCTTCGAAGTAGGCAAAATCGATATTGAACACGAAGCGCAAAGCCTCTTTGTTCCATCGAGTTTACTCGCAGATATGCGTCGTGAGGCTCTCGAACAATTCCAACCACACGACAATAGACGATTAAGAGAAAAAACAGAAGCAAGTCGTTGTGGTGTAAATCTGCAATGGCAAAAAGAATATAAGGCCTTTCCTTATACCTATAACATTGCCAACAGCTTGGCAAAAGCCTTCTACAAAGAGCAGGGTTTGCAAGATCCTGAAGAGGCATTTGAGGTGAAAGGCGACAAAAATGTACCCCAATCGTTGTTGATGCAGTGCAAACATTGTATTCGATATTCATTGGGTCACTGTGTTGTTCATGGTGGAGTGGCTCCTAAATGGAAAGAACCTTTGTTTTTAAAGCTATCCGACGGACGTAAATTTAGACTGCAATTCGATTGCTCACAATGTCAAATGAACATCTATGCAAATACTTAGAGACATATCAAATAAGGCGTCTTTGCTATTGTTTTTATTGGTGTTGCTTTGTAGTTCGTGCTATCATCAGAATACAAAGAATATCAATGAGAACCTATTAGATAGTGTAGGTCAAAACGATAGCTCTCATTTCAAAGCCACACATCATTATAGTTCGAACTATAATTTTGTGGTGAAAGCCGACTCTTTGGTACTTTCTAAGCAGCAACCCGAAGAAACCCTGTCGCATTTGCAAGAAGATTCGCTGGTAGTTTATAAGAATGACCATTTGGTTGTGGCTGACATTCGAATTATGTCTGCCGATAGCATCGATTCTGTATGGGTGCAAGTGGCTCGAGACCAGCAGACCTTTGGTTGGATACACGAAAGCAAATTGTTGCCCAATGTAGTGCCCGACGACCCTATTTCACTATTTATATCTACCTTTTCAGATACACATCTCTTGGTGTTCTTAGTGATCATTGTGCTCATTTCGGTGTATTATATCATGCGAAAGCTGTTGAGTGCCAGTCTGCCTATCGTGCATTTGCGAGATATTAACTCGATTTATCCCACCTTATTGGTGCTTTTAGTGGCAACATCGGCCACCTTTTACGCCTCAATTCAGCTCTTTGCACCTCAGGTTTGGCATCATTTCTATTTCCACCCAACGCTAAATCCATTTTCAGTACCATTGCCTTTAAACCTCTTTTTGTTATCAGTTTGGGCGATATTGTTAATCGGATTGGCTGCAATAGACGATGTTCGCCATCTCTTACCCTTAGGAGATGCGGTGCTGTATTTATGTGGTTTGGCAGCAGTGTGTGCTGTTAACTACATCATTTTCAGCGTTTCTACGTTGTATTACATAGGTTATCCACTTCTTATAGTATATGTTTATTGGGCAATAAAACGATATATCAAGATGCCAAGAATAAGGTTTGTGTGTGGAAACTGTGGTATGCCACTCGAAAAAAGCAGACGTTGTAAGCATTGTGGAGCATTAAATGAGGAGTAAATCAGGATACAAAAACTCTTCATTTTATAACATTTATTTTTCATTTAAATCACTTGTTATCAGTAATATCCTCATAAAATAGGATTTTATAAAGTGTGATATTTTCGTAACTTTGTGCCCATATTATACGAAATAGAATACAATTATATGCTTAACTCCATTTTATTATTAACAAGTTTCTTAGGAACAGCTGTGCCCAATGATGCGGATTCAACTGTTTTTAAGACAGTAGGACTTAGTGAAGTTACTGTTGTTGAATTTAAAAAGACTAAAGAAAATCTTGCAACTAACTCTGTTTCAATCGTAGATAGTGGTTTTGTTAATCGCCACGAGCTACAAAGTATTACCGAACTAACAGCCGTTGTGCCTAACTTTTACATGCCCGAATATGGCTCAAAGCAAAACACTCCTGTTTATATTCGTGGTGTTGGAGCTAAGACAAAGGGCTCTGCTGTAGGCTTTTATGTTGATGGAATACCTCATTTTGAGAATTCTTCATTCGATGTAGACATGTCGAATATCGCCTCAGTAACGGTATTTCGTGGTCCACAAGGTACCCTTTATGGTCGCAATGCCATTGGAGGTATTATCAACGTAACTACTGTTTCGCCCCTAACATATCAAGGAACTCAATTTAAATTGGGTTATGGTAGTCACAATGATGCCTTATTTCAATTCTCACACTACAACAAGCTAGGCTCTAAAATGGGCTATTCTGTGGCAGGAGGATATCACTATAACGATGGATTTTATCGCAATATGTTCACCAATCGATATGTCGATCAATTGAAAGACGCTTATGGTCGTGTTGCTTTGGTGTGGCTATTGGATAACAAGTGGTTTCTTCGTGTTAACTCAATGCTCGACTATTCGAATCAAGGAGGATATCCTTATGGTAAATACAACCGCTTAACTGGTGAAACAGAACCTGTTAATTACAACCGATATAGCAGCTATCGTCGTCTACTTTCAACCTCTGGGCTCAACATTAGCTATGCAGGTGAAAACATAAGTTTTAGTAGTCAGACCGCATTTCAATATATACGAGATCGTCAAGGCATTGACCAAGACTTTACAGCAAACGATACTTACTTTGTAAAAAACCGACTAAAGCAAACAATGTTGAGCCAAGAATTCATCTTAAAGTCGAACAATAGCTCACGATATCAATGGCTTTGGGGTGCTTTTGCAATGACTCAGCACATCAATAACACGGTAGAAACGCAATATATCACCAAAGATAATGCCTTTCCAACGCACTATCGCATTCCAGTTAATGCACTTGCAATCTACCATCAATCAACCATTAAGTTGTTTTCAGGCTTTAGTTTCATTGCAGGATTGCGTTGGGATTATGAAAATTCGACCCTTAAATACTTGAGAGAGACCTATCAATTGAGTACAGATGGGGCACGCACAGAGGTGAAGAACGTTAATAGTTCATTGCATTTCAATCAGATAACGCCTAAATTTGCCTTGCAATATCAAGACGAACGCAATAATAATTCGTACTATTTCTCTGTAACTCGAGGCTATAAGGCTGGTGGTTTCAATCAAACTTTCCAAAAAGAAGAAGAAACAAGCTTTGGTCCTGAATACAATTGGAATTACGAATTAGGCGGAAAGGTGCATCTATTGAAAGATAAGCTCTATGCAGAAGCTGCGCTATATTATATCGATTGGCGTCAACAACAAGTGAATCAAACAGTTCCAGGCGTTGGAAATGTTATTCATAATGCAGGCCATTCAAGCAGTAAAGGATTCGAATTGGCTTTGAATAGCTCGCCTTTGAAGAACTTAAGCATTGCTCTTTCGTATGGATATACCTATGCAAAGTTCATAGAATATCAAAAATCGGCAAAATTAAACTATTCGGGTAACATGCTTCCAATGGTTCCTCGCAACACATTATCATGCTCGGCAAGTTACGCTTTATATCCTTCTAGCACCTCATTTATCGACAAAATCGTGCTAACAGCAGGCTTAACAGGTATCGGAAAGATATATTGGGCAGAGGATAATGAGGTTGCTCAGAACTTTTATGCATTGCTCAATGCTAAGATAAGCATAACAAGTGGAATCTTTACATGGGAATGTTGGGGTAAAAACATCACCGATACGCATTACAATACCTATTGTTTTAAGTCGTCTGCAGACTATGCTCAGGTTGGAAAACCAGCTTATTTCGGTACTTCTTTGCTTGTTAAATTCTAATGAATAGATGAATTCAATCCAGCCAGAACATATCAATCGACATAAAGGGAGCGTCTTTACGCTTTGTACTTTCTTTTGTTTGTACATCGCACAAGCCGTTCCTTCGAGCTTTCTTTCAACGGCTTTACAAGTCTTAATGCGTGAGAATAACTTCTCATTAACCACTATTGGGCTCTTGCAATTAGTGAAATTGCCTTGGATTATCAAGTTTCTTTGGGCTCCAATGGTCGACAGACGCTGTGTAACAGTAAACGATTATAAACGCACCATCATTGTTTCTGAATTGGTATATGCAGCTCTTTTGCTTACAATAGGCTTCTTACACGTTTCAACCGACATTTATTTTATCATCTTTTTAGTGGTTCTTTCGTTGGTAACATCAGGCACTCAAGATGTTGCTACCGATGCTTTAGCGGTGCTAACCTTTAAGAAAAGCGATAAAAGTATGGTGAATAGCATGCAATCTATGGGTAGTTTTGGAGGCGCATTGCTAGGCGGCGGGGTGCTATTAATGGCGCTACATCGTTATGGTTGGCAAACTGTTTTACCCTTTTTAGCCATCTTTGTGCTCATTGCCTTATTGCCCTTGCTGTTCAATAAGCATCTTACTATCAATGAAAAGCCCAAAGAAACAAAGGCAAAGAAAGCCGATTTCATTTGGTTTTTCACTCAGAAAGGCATTTGGAAGCAAATCGTTTTCCTTGTAATATACTATGCAGGAATCTTCGGAACCTTATCTCTTTTGCGCTCATTCCTTGTAGATCACGGTTATAACATGAAGGAAATAGGCTTGATTAGTGGTGTATTGGGAACAGGAGTAGCCTTTTTTGCATCGTGGGGAGCAGGCTTTTTCGTGCGAAAATATGGCGTATTCAAAGCCAGAATCGCCTTTGCGTGCATCATTCTCATCACTACTCTCTACTTTTTCTTAATGCTTTCCGATACCATCACAACGCTTCGAGTTTGCATTGGCGTTGCTCTTTTATGGGCAACTTACGGCATGTGTACCATAGTGGTGTATGTATCGTCGATGGAAAGGGTGCGACCTGGCAGAGAAGGAACCGACTTTACCATTCAAACAGTTATCACTCACCTTAGCGGAATGATGATGGCTGTAGTCTCAGGAGCCATTGCTCAGCACTATGGTTACCGCCTTTTCTTTGCCATAGAGATTGCTATTGCGTTAGCATCTCTTGTTTATATTCTCTCAGTTTTCAAACAAAAGGATACCAACAATGAACGAACAAGTAATTAATAAATATAATATTCCCGTACCAAGATACACGAGTTATCCGCCAGCTAACTACTTTAAAGAACTCAACGACACCGAGTATCTCTCAGCAGTAGATGCTTCTAACGATGCAAGTAGAAACCATGTGTCTTTTTATTTGCACATACCTTATTGCAATCATCTATGCCATTATTGTGGATGTAACTCGTATGCGATGGCCAAAGAACAACAAGTTGATAAGTATGTTGAGGCTTTACATCGTGAAATAGATATCGTTGCGGCTCACATCGACAAAGCCAATAGACGTATATCTCAGATTCATTATGGTGGAGGAAGCCCCACTTCGTTGCCCATTCACTATATCAAAGAGTTGAATGAACACATGTTATCGCTGATGCCCACTATCGAAAAGCCCGAGATAGCCATTGAATGTCACCCAGGATATCTCAACGAAAGCGATTGGAATGCATTGTGCGAATGTGGCTTTACACGTTATAGTTTGGGCATACAAGACTTCAATAACGATGTATTAAAGGCCGTAAACCGACTCCCTTCGCTTCTTCCTGTACCCGAAATACTTTCTATTTTAAGAGCACATCAAGCCACAATCAATATGGATTTCTTGTTTGGTTTGCCCTTACAAACCCCTGAAAGCTTCGAAAAAACAATGCAAAAGGCAGTAGAAATGCATCCCGACCGCCTCGTAACCTTTAGTTATGGGCACGTTCCATGGGTACATAAGCGTCAATTGATACTCGAAAAGCTTGGCTTACCCACTGCAGATGTAAAGCAAGAGATGATGACTCGTGCCATTAACGTATTGCATTCGGCAGGTTATAGAAGTATTGGTATGGACCATTTTGTAAGACCTAACGACGAACTAAGCGTGGCTTTAGATTCTAAACAACTACATCGTAACTTCCAAGGTTATTGCACTTTGCGCACAACAGGGCAGGTTTACGCCTTTGGAGTAACAGGAATCAGTCAGCTTGGCAATGCTTATGCGCAAAATGGACGCAACATTACAAAGTATATTGATTCGATATTAAACGACAATAAATTAGATATTGAACGTGGATATATCCTCTCTTCGCAAGAACAAGTGGTGAGAGAAGTGATCGAAACCATGATGTGTAACAACGAGATAGAGTGGAACAAGCTTTCAAAAGAATTGAACTTGTCGGTAGAAAGTATACAAGCCACTCTCAACTACGATGTTGCCAAATTGCAAGAGATGGCGAACGATGGCTTAATAACCATAACAGAGCAGGGTATAAGCATGACAACAAGTGGCTCACCATTCGTTAGAAACGTTGTAGCTTTGCTCGATCCGTTGATGAAAAACAACAATAAACAATATTCAAAGCCTATTTAAATGAATACAGAACGAAAAGAATATACGAAAGATATTGTTGTGATTGGGGCTGGAATAACAGGCTTAACCACTGCTTATTGGTTGAAGAAAGGGGGAAAAGACGTTGAAGTTCTTGAGAAAGAAGAGCGTTTCGGCGGTCAGATTCATACCTTTCACGTTGATGGTTACTTGTTCGAAAGCGGACCAAACACAGGTGTTTTGTCTTCTCCAGAGGCGGTAGAGCTGTTTAATAGCATTGCAGCCGATTGCCAAGTGGATATTGCTCGCAGCTCGGCAAAACGCAGATTGGTTTGGAAAAAAGACAGTTTTACATCCCTTCCCACCTCTCTTTCAACTGCAATAACAACGCCTTTGTTTACAGCTTACGACAAGTTGCGCATCTTAGGCGAACCTTTCAGAGCAAAAGGCAGTGATCCTAACGAGTCAGTAGCCGACATGGTGAAGCGAAGATTGGGCAATTCGTATTACAACTACGCTGTAGATCCATTCATTGCAGGCATCTATGCAGGCGATCCCACAAAGCTAATCACTCGCTATGCCTTGCCAAAACTCTATCAATTAGAGCAAAACTATGGCAGTTTTATACGTGGAGCGATCAAGAAATCCAAAGAAAAAAAGACCGAAAGAGAGCGTCTTGCCACTAAAGATGTGTTCTCTCCTAACCACGGAATGGAGCAAATTATCAAGGCTTTAGCCAAGAATATTGATGAAAAAAATATCGTTCTTGGAGCCAATAATCTTAGTGTTTCGCCCCAAGAAGATGGCTCTTATTCAGTGACTTATACCAATTCGCAAGGCAATGAATGTGTGGTTAGAGCCAATAAGGTCATTACAACCTGTGGAGCTTACGCCCTTCCGCAAGTCCTTCCCTTTGTAACAGAGGCTGAGAAGCAGGCACTTAGCAATTTAACTTATGCCCCAGTGGTTCAGGTAGGCGTTGGAATTAAATATATAAACAACCGCACTTTGAACGCATTTGGAGGCTTAGTGCCCACAATAGAGCAACAAAAGCTACTCGGAGTGTTGTTCACTTCGGCATGTTTCGATAACCGTGCGCCCCAAGATTGCACCACTTTGTCGTTTTTCTTGGGTGGAATGAAAGATCAAGACATGGTGAATAAGAGCGATGAAGAGATTGTTTTGCTTGTGAAAGACGCTTTGCATCGTATGCTAAAAGTGCCCAACGATGTAGAAATAGAGGCGATAAAGATTTCGAGACATCAACGAGCTATACCTCAATATTGGGCGAATACAGAAGAAAGAATAAAGGCTGTGCAAGCCGTTGAACAGCGATATAAAGGCTTAATTGTGGCAGGAAACCTTCGAGATGGCATCGGAATAGCCGACAGAATCAAACAAGGTACACTGATAGCACAAAATATTTTAGGGTGAATTTGAAAGAGTTCAAATTCACCTTTTTTCGTCTTTCTCTTGCAATAGCATTGCTTTTAAAAAAGCATTCATTCGTTTGGATAGATAATTGAAAAGTAATACTTTTGCAAAAGAAAGACAGATTTACATAGAAGAATGAGTAAAAACACCGAATTAGATATACTTCCATTACCTTTTTTAAGCAAAACAGAGCATCCAACTCTTATTGCTGGGCCATGTAGTGCAGAGACTTTAGAACAAGTTTTGCACACTGCTCACGAGCTAAAGCAAATGGGTTGCCATGTGTTTCGTGCAGGAGTGTGGAAACCCCGCACCAAACCTGGAGGCTTTGAGGGCAATGGTTGCAAAGCACTTCCTTGGATATTAGAGGCTAAAAGGCAAACAGGTATGCTCACTGCAGTAGAAGTTGCCACCCCAGAACATGTGGAACAGGCCTTGAAATACGAGGTCGATATATTGTGGATTGGCGCAAGAACCACTACGAACCCATTTGCAGTGCAAGCCATAGCCGATGCACTCGAAGACAATAAAGACATTTGTTTGTTGGTGAAAAACCCTATAAATCCCGACATAGAGCTATGGATTGGAGCCTTAGAGCGTTTCAATCGTGCAGGAATAAAGCACTTGGCGGCTGTTCATAGAGGTTTTTCGAGCTATCAAAGTCAAACCTATCGCAACCTACCTATGTGGCAAATTCCTATTGAGTTGCGTAGAAGAATACCCCAATTGCCCATCATTTGCGACCCAAGTCACATCGGAGGCCAGCGCAATCTCATAGCTCCTCTTTCGCAACAAGCACTCGATTTAGGCTTCGATGGATTGATGATTGAAAGTCATTGCAACCCAACTGAAGCGTGGAGTGATGCTGCTCAGCAGGTGACCCCTTGTCAATTGCAAGACATTATCAATGGTTTGGTGTTGCGAAACAATTGTGACATCACTGAAGATATTCATTTGTTGCGCACCCAAATAGATGAGTTAGACAAGCAATTGTTGCACTTGTTGGCAGAGCGAATGGGCATTTCGAGACAGATTGGTAAGTATAAGAAAGAGAAGAAGATGACTGTTTTGCAGACACTTAGATACAAAGAACTGCTCGATACCAGATGTGCTCAGGGCAAAGCAATAGGACTTAACGACGAATTTGTTACCAAAATATTCGAAGCTGTGCACGAAGAAAGTATCGAACAGCAGATGTTATAAAAATCATTCTCAATCCCTTTATTTTAGGCACATTATCGAGTTGCCTTGTAAAAGCATTGCTATTGCACCCCAATAGTAATGCTTTTGCTTATTAAAAGCATTCCTTTTACAAGTAAAAAGCAATGCTTTTATTTTGAAATATATTAACAATTAAAAGCTATTCTCTTGTTAATATTTCTATAAATGCCAATTTCTTATCGGGAAAGAAAATTGTAAAAAGAAGGCATAAAACTTCGTTTTACACCATATTTATATGCAATAAAGCCCGAAAAAGCACGTTATAGATAGTGTATATACATTTTTTCTGAGTTTTATGATTGAATATATCAAAGGAGATTTAGCAGAGATTACACCCGCTTTAGCCGTTGTTGAGACTGCAGGTGTGGGCTATGCTTTAAATATTTCGTTAACAACATATAGCGCAATACAAGGTAAAGAAGAAGTGAAACTTTATGTTCACGAGGCTTTAGTTACAGGGGGTAGAGACGATTCTTACACCCTTTATGGCTTTGCTACAAAGCAAGAACGAGAGCTTTATCGTCTTCTTATCACCGTTTCGGGCGTTGGTGCCAACACTGCTCGCATGATTTTGTCGTCAATCTCACCTGCCGAATTGTGCAACGTGATAGCCAATGGCGACGAAAGAATGTTGAAAAGCGTGAAGGGAATTGGCTTAAAAACAGCCCAACGCATTATTGTTGACTTGAAAGATAAGATACTATCGAGTGGTATTGCCACCGAGTTTAAAGTCGGAAACGACTCGAATACGACCATAGATTCAGCCGTGAAAGACGAAGCAGTGGGTGCTTTAACGATGTTAGGATTCTCTCCTGCGCCCTCAGCTAAAGTGGTTTCAGAGATATTAAAGAACGAACCTACATTGCCAGTAGAGCAAGTTGTTAAGCTAGCTCTTAAACAAATTAAATGAGAAAACTAAGGTATTCTTCGATAACAGTTGTGGCTATGCTCGTTTTGAGTATAGCTGCTTATGCTGTATCTATGCCTTTAGCTCAACGACCTCGCACACAAAAGCCACAGAAAAAGACTGAAACAAGCACGCCAAAGCAGTCGAAACCCAATGCAATAAAGGCGCAACCCATTATTGCAAACGATGATACCATACCCGATTCTCTACTTCATTCTCGTTGGAAAATACAGAAAACAACTCCATTAAGCGAACAAGACTTATCTAAAAACGCTATGGACTTGAACGCACCTGCCAACGTTAAGCCCACTATTACATACAACGACACGATCGATCGCTATGTCATTGGTTCGAAGATGGGCGGCTCTTATATCACAGCTCCTATCATGATGAGTGGTGATGAGTATATGAAATGGAGCGAAAAGAAGGTAATGGCGGACTTTTTCCGTAAGAAAAATGACGAAATTTACCAACAAAAGGGTAAGGAAAAGTTCGATTTCACCAACATGCACTTTGATCTTGGACCCGCAGAGAAGATCTTTGGTCCTGGAGGAGTGGTGATAAAGACTCAAGGTTCGACTGAAGTGAAGTTTGGAGCAACCTTTAAAAACATCGAAAACCCATCTCTTCCCATTCGTAATAGAAAAACAACCAAGTTCGATTTTGAAGAGAAAATCAATCTAAATGTCAATGGTAAGGTGGGCGATAAAGTCAATCTTAACCTCAATTACAATACCGATGCGACCTTTGATTTCGATGCTCAAAACCTCAAACTCAAGTATGATGGTAAGGAAGATGAAATTATTAAGTTGGTAGAAGCAGGTAATGTGTCGTTCCCAGCCAATTCTTCTTTGATTAAAGGAGCGAGTTCTTTGTTTGGTATTCGTACCGACATGCAATTCGGAAAGCTTAAACTTCAGATGGTTGCGTCGCAAAAAAAATCGACTACTAAAAGCGTTTCGTCGAGAGGAGGAGTGCAATTAACTCCCTTTGAGATAGATGCTGCCAACTATGAAGAGAACAAACACTTCTTCCTGTCAAAGTATTTCCACGACAAGTACGACGAGGGTATGCGCTCGTTGCCTAACCTTTTAACAGGAATAAAAATCAATAGAGTAGAGGTTTGGGTAACAAACAGACAAGGAAATACCAACAACACCCGTGATATTATTGCCCTTACCGACCTTGGAGAGAATCAAAGTGTGAGCAATAGTATATGGACCACTACTGCAATGGCGGTGCCTTCGAACAACGCTAACACCGAATATGGAGCCATGGTGTCTACTTATGCAGCGGCAAGAGACATCAATCAAACCACAACTGTGTTAGAAGGTATTCCTAACTTCATTGCAGGTAACGACTATGAAAAGCTTGAAAGCGCACGATTATTGAACTCGAGCGAGTATGAAGTCAACACTGCTCTGGGCTATATCTCATTGAAAACCAATCTAACTACCGACCAAGTGTTGGCTGTTGCATACGAATACACCTACGGAGGCGTTACTTATCAGGTGGGAGAGTTTGCAAGTGACGTTACAACAGATACGAGTAAGGCTTTGTTTGTGAAGTCTTTGAAGAACACAGACAATAACCCTTCGCAAGGAAACTGGCGTTTGATGATGAAAAACGTCTATGCAATTGCATCGAGCATCGAGCGTGATAAGTTTAAATTAGACGTGAAATATCAAAGCGATACCACTGGTGTTTATCTTACATATATCCCTGAACAGCAGGTGAAAAGCACTCCTCTTATCCGTTTATTAGGCGCAGATCGCTTGGATAATAACAATCGTCCGCACCCCAATGGCTACTTCGATTTTGTTGAAGGATTCACTGTTAACAACGGAAGAGTGTTCTTCCCGGTTGCCGAACCCTTTGGAGATTATTTGTATAAGTATCTTGTTGCAAAGGGAGTTAGTGCGGCAAAGGCTCAGAAATACGCCTTTACAGAATTGTATGACTCTACAAAAACGGTGGCAAAACAAATAGCCGAGAAAGATAAGTTTATGCTTATGGGACAGTATCGAGGCACCAATGCTAATGTAATTAGCTTGGGAGCATTCAACGTTCCACAAGGTTCTGTGGTGGTAACTGCAGGCGGTATTACCCTAAGAGAAGGCACTGATTATAGCGTTGACTATAATTCTGGAGAGGTAACGATATTGAATCAGAGTATATTAGATGCGGGAACAGCGGTGAATGTGTCGTTAGAAAGCAACACAGACTTTGCTCAACAGCGCAAAACTATGTTTGGTTTGAATTGGGAATACAATTTCTCTAAAGACTTTCAACTAAGCGGAACGCTGCAACATCTATCGGAACAAGCACTCACAACCAAAGTGAATATGGGTTCAGAGCCTTTAAATAACACTTTATGGGGCGTGAATATCACTTGGAAAAAGGAAAGTCAATGGCTCACAAATATGCTCGATAAGTTGCCATTTGTACATCTTACACAACCTTCTTATATCTCTTTTAAAGGCGAATTTGCCCAGTTAATAGCAGGACAAAGCCACAATACACAAGACAATGCCTCGTATCTTGATGACTTTGAAAATACTAAAAGCACCATAGATATTAGCTCTCCATCGTCTTGGGTCATATCTTCTGTGCCCTCAACTCTACCTGAACAGGCAGATAGAACAACCCTTGCAAGTGGTTATAACCGCTCTTTAATGGCGTGGTATAACATCGATCCGCTCTTTACTCGTCGTAGTAGTTCGCTAACTCCTGCACATATTAAAGGCGACTTGAATCAGCTTTCAAACCACTATGTGCGTGAGGTGTATGCAAGAGAGTTGTTCCCTAATCGCAATCAGAATAGTTATAGCGGCTCTTTGTCTACCTTACCGATTCTAAATATTGCTTATTATCCCAACGAACGTGGTCCTTATAACTTTACTACCGACCTTAATAGCGACGGAACTCTAAAGCAACCCGAACGCCGTTGGGCTGGTATGATGCGTCGATTGGATACCAGTGACTTTGAAACTGCAAACATTGAGTATGTTGAATTTTGGATGCTTGACCCATTCTTGTATAGCAATAAGCAAGCAAATGCATCAGACTATGGTGGCGACTTCTATATCAACCTCGGTGAAATAAGCGAAGATATCTTACGAGATGGTAAGAAATTCTATGAAAGTGGTATGCCTGTTGATGGCTCAAATAGCTTTACTACGACTCAATGGGGAAAGATTCCGAACCAAGCAACCACCACTTATGCATTCGCAACAAGCAGTGGTTCGAGAGCACTTCAAGACGTTGGATACAATGGTTTGACTGATAAAGAGGAGCAATCGTTCTCTTCTTACCAATCATTCCTTAACGGAGTGCGTTCTATTGTCACACCAGAAGTGTACGATTCGATACAAAACGACCCCGCAAACGATAACTATCACTATTTTAGAGGATCGGACTTTGATCGTATTCAGGCTCCTATTTTGTATCGATATAAGCGTATTAACAATCCACAAGGAAACTCTCCTGACTCTGATTCACGCAATGAAAGCTATGATACTTCATACAAAACGACTCCAGATGTTGAGGATATCAATCAAGACTACACCTTGAATGAGTATGAAAAGTATTACCAATACCGCATATCTTTGCGTCCTTCGGATATGATTGTGGGTCGAAACTTCATCGTAGACAAGCGAGAAGCATCGCCAAAGCTCCAAAATGGACAAGAAGAGCATGTCACTTGGTATCAATTCCGTATTCCAGTGCGTGAGTTTGAACGTCGAGTTGGCGCAATAAACGATTTCACAAGTATTCGATTTATGCGTATGTTCCTCACCAATTTCAAGAAACCTATCGTTATTCGCATGGGAAATCTCAACCTTGTGCGTGGAGATTGGCGTGTATATGAGCAGAACTTGGATAATGTTGCTGGCTCTGGTAGAATGAATGTAAGTGCTGTTAGTATTGAAGAAAACAACGATAAAGAGCCTGTAAACTATATCCTTCCACCGGGAATACGTCGTGGAAACGATCCAACACAGCCACAATTGGTAGAGAATAACGAGCAAGCTTTGGATATTGTGGTGAACAACTTGAGTCCAAATGAATCAAAAGCGGTTTATAAGAACGTGTTTGTCGATATTCGACAATATAAGCGTTTGCAGCTATTTGCACATGCTAATGCTTTCGAAAATAATGTAACTTCGCTTGAAGACAATCAACTTGCATTGTTTGTACGCTTAGGAAGCGATTATAAAAGCAACTACTATGAATATGAAATACCTTTGAAACTGACTCCAAAGGGCAAATATAGTAGTAATTCAACCAATGATTCACGTATCGTTTGGCCTGAAGAAAACATGTTAGATATATCGTTATCTGCTTTAACGAACTTGAAAAAAGAACGCAATATCGCCAAATCAGAGGGCAGAGCATCGTATAATCAAGCCTATTCAACATATGATAGCGATAGACCTAACAACAAACTCACCATTATGGGTAATCCTTCTTTAGGCGAAGTGAAGACCCTTATCATCGGAGTTCGCAATAAAGCGGGAGCTGTTAAGAGTGGAGAAGTATGGGTAAATGAGCTTCGTTTGCGTGATTATAACAACAAAGGAGGTTGGGCTGCGCAAGGAAATTTGAACCTACAGCTATCTGATTTGGGAACAGTGAATATGCAAGGCCGTTACGTTTCTGAAGGATTTGGAGGCTTAGAAGAGGGAGTTAACCAACGAGCAAAGGACAATTACAAGAACTATAGCATTACAACTAGCGTTGAGTTAGGTAAGTTCTTCCCTGAAAAAGCAAAGGTATCGGCTCCTCTTTACTACTCTGTTACCCATGAAGAGACCCGTCCTAAGTACAATCCGCTCGACACTGACCTCCTATTAAATGAGAGTTTAGAATCTACTAAGAATAAAGTAGAGCGTGATTCGATTGAAAGTATAGCCGTAACAAAGACAGTTAACACCAATTTCTCATTGTCTAATGTGCGTGTGGGCATTCAAAATAAGCGACATCCAATGCCTTATGATCCTGCAAACTTCACCTTTTCGTATAGTCATTCACATCGATATACAACAGGACACACCACTGTTTACGAGAAAGAAGATAACTGGCGAGGCGCAATGAACTATAATTGGACTCCCGTTTATACGCCTTTTGAGCCGTTCAAGAATATGAAGAATCGTTCAAAATGGCTCGACTTGTTCCGCAGATTCGGCCTTAATTGGTTGCCACAGAGCATTTCTTTCGGCTCAGAGATGGTTAGAAACTACTATGAACTGCAGGAAAGAGACATGGAAACCTTATCAACTACAGACCTTCCGCTCACTTTTAACCGCCAATTCCTATGGAATCGAGACTTTGCAGTGCGTTGGGATCTTACCCAAAACATTCATATGAACTTCCAAAGTGCCACTAACTCGGAGATAGAAGAGCCCTATACACCTGTGAATAAGGACCTTTATCCCGATCGTTATCATGCTTGGAAGGACTCAGTGTGGACAAGTATCAAGAAATTTGGAAAGCCTTTGAGTTACAATCAGTCGTTTACTCTATCTTATCAGCTTCCTCTTCAGCTCATACCTGCATTCAATTGGGTGAATAGTGATATCACTTACAACGCCACTTACAATTGGACTAGGGGCAGTGAGACCACAAATGGGGCTTTTCTTGGTAACACAATTGTCAACACAAGAGTGCTAAATATCAATGGAACCTTCAACATGGAGCGTCTATATAACAACATTCCATTCTTGAAAAAGGCAAATGATAGATTCAATAAGATGACGAATCGCCCTGTAGAACGAAAGAAGAAGATCGACGATAAGAAGCTGGTTAAAGATAAAAAAGATGCGAAGATTGAGGAACAAAAACGCAATCTTCCTAAGAATCAACGTAGTTTTGAGCAAGAAATAACATTGCTTCCCGACACAACCATACAGGTGATGCACAGCAAAAACACCAAACGTTTGATGGTAGTAGCACGTACAGAGAACGGAAAGCTATTTAAGTTGAAATATAGAAAGATTGGCTCTAATGGCTTAAAGATCACCAATAAGGTAGATAGTGCACAGAAGTTAAAGATCACCATCACCCCTAAAGAACCTTTAGACAATAAGGGTTGGTATAAAACAACACAAAGTTTGGCTCGTTTGTTGATGATGGTTCGCAACGTTGGAATAAGCTATCGTAGTCAATATGGAATGGCATTGCCAGGCTTCCGTCCAACCATTGGAGCCGCATTTGGTCAAACTCGCAATATAGGAGTGATGTCTCCAGGTCTTGATTTCGCCTTTGGAACCATCGACGACTCGTATATTGATAAGGCATTGCGCAACAATTGGTTGGTAGTGAACGACTCTATAGCTACTCCTGCCACCACTAATAGCACCGAAGACCTACAAATTAGAGCCACATTAGAGCCTATAAAGAATTTAAAGATAGATTTGCATGCAACTCGATTGACCAACAAAACGAAGAGCATTCAATATATGTATGCAGGCAGACCCACAACAGAAAGCGGCTCATTCACCATGACAACGCTCGCTATTAAGTCGGCATTCGATGGCAGTGGAAACGCTTCAAATGGCTATTATAGTGCTTCTTTCGACCGATTCTGCAACTCGTTAGATGCCTTCCGTGATAGAGTAGAGGCGCAATATGTAGGTAGTATCTATCCAACAGGAACGATATATGCAGGTCAAGCCTTTAATCCTACCAACGGAAGTGTAAACAAATACAGCGCAGATGTGCTTATTCCAGCCTTTCTTTCAAGCTATACAAGTAGCGGAAGAGGCTCTTTAAAGATCTTCCCAACGCTTTCTCAGTTGCTACCCAACTGGACATTGCGTTACAGTGGCTTATCTCAATTGCCTTGGTTTAGAGATGTTTTCAAGAGTGTTAACATCAATCACAGCTATAAGAGCTTGTTTGCTATAGGTTCATACAGCTCGTTTAGCACTTATCAAGAGTACATGAATGGACTTGGTTTCATTACAGATGCCACCACAAATGCGCCTGTTCCAAGTAGTAGATATAACGTATCGATGGTGAGTATCAATGAGTCGTTCTCGCCATTGTTAGGTGTTGATGTTACATTTAACAACAACTTAACCACCCGTTTAGAGTATCGTACCACCCGAGTGCTTAGCTTAAGCACCACAAGTGTGCAGATTAACGAGGCAACAAGCAACGACTGGGTATTGGGAATGGGTTATCGTATCAATGATTTTAAGCCCTTTGGCTGGGGCGCACCCACACGAAAAAGAACCAAATCGAAGAGCAAAAACACTGCTAATGCAAATAATTCGGGTTCTAAAACCACATCGGGCGTAAACAATAACCTCAATCTTCGATTAGATGTCAGCTATCGAAAGCAAGCCGCAATCAGTAGAGATATCATGTCAAAGACAAGTAATGCGAGCATGGGTAACACCGCTTTCAAACTCAGTTTCATGGCAGATTACACCTTCTCACGCCTCATTACGATGAGTTTCTACTACGATCGTCAAACCAATGTTCCACTTTTGTCGAACAATAGCTATCCAACTACAACGCAAGACTTTGGTTTGAGCATGAAATTCTCGCTCACTCGCTAATCCCTTGTGCTGTAATTGGCAGACGATGAGGCTTTTTTAGAAAGCAGAAATCCCCTCAATAAAATGTAATTCGATTGAAAAAGAATGCCACAAAAAGGCATTCTTTATTTATTTCTTGTTATATTTGTAACACGACAGCTATATAGTTTTAACCTTCTAAACATAAAACAATGATGACACCAGTAAACTATATCACTCAAATAGAAATCGACTCGTTGTGGGACAACAATAAACATATTGTGTGGAACCTTAATGAACGTGTGAATATATTAAGTGGAATAAATGGTGTTGGCAAAACAACCATTCTTAATAAGCTTATTAAGTGCATTTCAAACTTCAATAAAACAGGTTCTCTACAGCATCAAGGTGTAAGCCTAAAGGTCGTTCCAAACGATGCAAATAACATTCGTTTTGGAGTGATAAGATCGTTCGATAAACCCCTTCCGCATGCAGATGAGCTATTGCGTAACACAGGATTGTGGGTGAGTGAGCTTGATAAACAACTCTATGAGCTACAAAGACAATACCTCAACTATCAGGTAAACATAGGTAATAAGATGATAGAAGTGTTGCAAAGTGGCTCTGCAACAGCTGCAGAAGAGGCGCAACAGCTGGCACAACCCAAAACACTTTTCCAAAACATCATCGACAACTTGTTTGCAGACACAGGCAAAACCATCATCAGAACGGCAAATGAAGTACTCTTTAAGATGGGTAATCGTCAGTTAGATGTGCATTGTTTGTCGAGTGGAGAAAAGCAGATTTTGATTATTTTACTCACCGTTTTGGTAGAGAATAATGAGCCTTTTGTGCTTTTAATGGATGAACCTGAGGCCAGCTTACATGTAGATTGGCAACAACAACTCATTCAACTCATTTTGCAACTCAATCCCAATGTGCAGATTATCCTCACCACTCACTCCCCAGCAGTTATCATGAATGGTTGGATTGATTGTGTAACCGAGGTGAACGACATCGTGAAATAACTCTTCGAAGCATGGCAAGAACCCTTTTAAATAATGTCAATAGCAACTATTTCAATGCGCTAAATGCTTTGAAAGGCAAAACGCATAGGCAACGAATTGTGGCTTATGTAGAGAGTTATGATGATGTTTCGTTTTGGAGAAACATTCTTGATGCTTATGAAAACGATAAGCGTTATTTTGAAGTGATGTTGCCTTCGCATCAGAATTTAACCAAAGGTAAGAAGCGAGTGTTGGCTAATTTGTTGCAAGAGAATATGGGTGAGCACATGATTGCCTGTGTAGATGCCGACTACGACTATCTTCTTCAAGGTGCAACTCCAACGTCTAAAACAGTGGTAAACAATGCTTTTGTGTTGCACACCTATGCTTATGCCATCGAAAACCTACAATGTTATGCCCCATCGTTGCATCGTTTGTGCGTAATGGCTACCCTAAACGACCGAAATTCGTTTCAATTCGAGCAATTTTTAGAAAGCTATTCAAAAATTATTTATCCTCTGTTTGTTTGGAATATATGGCATTATAGAAAGCTAAAGTATAAAGACTTTTCGATGAGCGACCTGCTTTCTATCATCGATTTGGGTTCCATCGACTTACGGAATGTGTCGAAGAGCCTCGAACAATTAGAGCTTAGAGTGAATAAAAAGGTAGAACGTTTGCAACGACATCTGCCCTATGCGTTAAAAGAATATGAGGAGTTGAAACAAGAACTGCGACAAATTGGAGTGCAAAGCCATAACACCTATTTATATATACAAGGTCATTTCCTTTTAGATAATATCGTGTTGCCATTGCTAAAGCAGGTGTGTGCCAAACTAAGAACAGAGCGAGAACGAGAGATTATGCGTCGAGCTGTGCACGATGTGCAATATAATAACGAGCTATCGGGCTACAAACACAGTGTAGAAGATGTACAATTGCTTTTAAAAAGGCATACGGGCTTTATGCAAAGCGATATTTATCAAAAGATAAACGATGATGTTAGGCGAATATTAAAGATATAAATCAAGGTGTAATATAAAAAGAAAAATCCTTAGAACTCATGTTGTTCTAAGGATTTTTTATATCTACTTATTGTATGTAGTCTACTTAATTATAGGTTATAAACAACACCTACGTTAAGAACTAGTTCGTTGAAACCGCTTACAAGTTGGAATCTTGGTTCAACATTAAGCTTAACTTTGTCGTTTAATTGATAGTCAAGACCACCACCAAGGTTAAGACCTACCTTGCCAGCACCACTGCTCTTAACTCCAATATAACCTAAATCATAGCTGTATGAAGAGTGAAGGTAGCTTAAACCTGCAAATGGATAAATAGTGAAACCTTTCTTTAATGGAAATAGATATTGTGCATTTGCGTTGATATCCCATGCAGAAACGTTGTCACTTTTGAAGTAATAGTTGAAAGAAGCAGCTCCTCTAATTTCTTTAGTGAAGTTGTAACGGCCTTGAACACCAACACCAAAGTTACCAGAATCTGTTCTAAATAAACCGTGAACGCCAAGTTCTTGTGCGCTTGCAAAAGTGCTAACTAATGCGAAAAACGCCATGAAAATAATTTTCTTCATTGTTTTTTTTATTTTAGGGTTAAAAGAATTTATATATAAAATATAGTTTCTTAGAGTTGATTTTTTGTATTATCCTATTGCTAATATTGAATAAAAAATATGCCATAGCATAGTTCGTGTTCTTCAATATTTCGCCTAAATTCGTTACAAAGATACATCTTTATGTTTTACATGCAATGTTTTACCACTATATTTTGTATAAATAAATACTTTTTATAAAGAATATTCACATTGTTAATATATGTATAAAGCTTTAGGTTTATTATGTTGATGCATCGTATTTGCAATTTATACCTTATTATATATAAGCGAAAAAGGGAGCAAAGTGAGGTGTTCTTTCAGGTGAAGTCTTTGCCCTTTTAAAATCAATAGCAACAAGGGGATATAAAAAAAGCATTGCTTTTGGGGTGCAATAGCAATGCTTTTAGCAGGTAAACTCAGTGCTTTTATAAATCAATAGCACTGCTTTTAGATTTGAATGATATTGTCTTTATATTTTGATTTGATGTTAAATCTTAAACAATACACCAAAACTTAGAACCACTTGGTTATAATGTCCGAGTAATTGGAACTTGGGTTCAAAATTCAATTTCACTTTGTTGTTGAGCGAATAGTCAACTCCTCCGCCTAAGTTAAGGCCCAATTTGCTGTATCCACGTGTATGATAAAAGGTTAAACCAGCAAGAGGATAGAGGGTAAACTTACTGCGTTGTGGAAACAAGTAGTGCGCATCTGCATTGATATTCCATGCCCAATGGTCGTCGTTAGCAAAGAGATAGTCGAACGAAGCCGCTCCTCTCACTCGTTTATCAAGCATTGTTCTACCCTTAATACCTAGTCCAAACTGATCTAAGTCGGTGCCATACACAGCCTGAACGCCTAACTCTTGTCCAAAAGCAAGACTACTTGTGATGGCGAAAAGCGCCATTAAAAGAAATTTTCTCATAATTGTTATATTTAAATCTTTAAGTTATATCTCCTTTGTTTTCACCTCAATAGGAGGTGTTTTATAGGGTGTTGAGTGAAAGAAACAATGTCTTTCTACATAATTCCCAATAGTTCAATGTCGAAAATAAGGGTAGAATGGGCAGGAATACCAGGCTGAGAGAAACGTCCATAGCCACAGTTGGCAGGCAAATAAATCTCCCATCGGTCGCCAACCGACATGTGTCCAAGAGCAATTATCCAGCCTTCAATCAAGTCACTAAGACGCATTGCCAATGGAGCACCGCCTCTACTGCTGTCGAATTTCTTTCCATTAATGGTGTAACCCGAATAATGTGCGGTGATAATGTTGCGTGGAGTGGGGTGCTTATCGCTTTTTTCTGCGCTTTTAATTACCTTATAATAAATGCCTTTTGCAAGTGGTTTAACACCCTCTTCCTTGCTTTTTTCTTCTAACCAAGCAAGGTTTTTAGCTGCATATTCTTTTTTATTTGCCATTGTTATAATTGTTTTCGCTGCTCAAATCAAGCTTATTTCGTTTTCATTAATAACGCACATTCTTGTTGTTTTATTGCAGTTCGATAGTTGTATAATGCAAAAACACCTCTTGTTCATCGTTAAATGAAAGGTGGTTACTCTGTTATTGTTCTGCTTCTCTGTGCCAATTATCAAGTAGGTTGGCTCTTTCTTCTCTGTAAAAACTGTCTTCTTTGGTTGGTTGAACTAAGTAATAGAGCAGAATAAATGGCCCTATTAAAGGGATAAAGCCAATGAAAAAGTTAGCACCCGACTTGCCCATGTCGTGCAATCGACGTATGGTTACACTGATAGAAGCAGGCAATACGCTGATAGAAAACAAGACTAATAGACTTAAAAGCAATATTCCTTCCTTTTCAAGAAGGGCATCTAAGTTGGCAATAATAGTTAATAGGAAAAGAAGCAATAATAAATTGGTCATTAAATAGACAAATGCGGCGAAGTAGAAGTATTCACTTCTCGATGCTGTTCCTGTTGTAATGAACGACTTTTTGAAACAAGTTTGAATAGAATCGAAGAATGTCATTATCTTATTTTTTGATATGTTTATAGCGAAAAACAAAGATACAGAACCTCTACCTCATAGCAAGTGATTTGCTCAATCATTGTCTTTTGTTCTGAAAGTCTATTTGTTGGAATTTGTTCTTTATTGCAGTTCGATAGTGATATAAAGCAAAACCACCTTTTATTTTGTGGTAAATAAAAGGTGGTTGTTATATTATAGTTCAGCTTCCTTGTTCCATTCGTCAAGTAAGTTCACTTTGTCTTCTCTGTAAGGGCTGTCTTCTTTTGTTGGTTGAACTAAGAAATAAAGTAGAATTGCGCTACCAACATAAGGAATAAAGCTCACGAAATAGTATGTTCCTGGCTTGCCAATGTCGTGTAATCGGCGTACTGTTGCACATATAGAAGCAGGTAATATGCAAATATAGAATACGATTAATACTCCAAGAACTAGTAAACCTGCTGATCCACTGCTATGATATCCTGTGTTTCCTGCAGTTACAAGGAAAAGAATAACCAATGGAATTGCAACTAAAGCAATAAATAAATTGAAAAACCAGTATTCACTTCTTGATGCAGTTCCTTTTACTGTGCGCCACTTTTTAAAACAAGTTTGAATTGATTCTGTAAATGTCATAATAGTAATTTTTTATTAATTAATAATTGTGTTTAAAGTTCTAAAGGCTCAATCTCATTGCAAATCGTTCGCAAAGGCAGGTTAAAGCTTCTGCATATCGTTGTAAAAAAGATTATTTGTCGCACAAAGATAACAAAAAAAGTAAAACAACTCAATCGATAACCTTATTTTTTTATATTCTTTTTTCAATTCTCCTTTTAAATAAATATAATGCTTTTTCAAACAATTCAATTGCAGTTGAAAAGGGGTGGTATTGTAACTGAAAATCAAGTCCTTTTCTTTCTCGTTGTAAAAGCATTGATATTGTTGCACAAAAGCAATGCAATTGCCCTCTAAAAACAATGCTTTTACGATGCAAAGGCAGTGCTTTTGTTTTGTGGTTAGCTATCTTTCTAAAAATAAACAAGTTAGCAATGCCAAACAACTGCAGAAAAAGTGTTTTATTGTAAACGAACGACTATTATATAAAATAAATAATGTATATTTGCAAAACAATACGACTATTATCCTTTATTCGATGTGTCGGAAAAGACAAAATGATGAAAAACAATTCATAAGATAATAGTCGAGAAATAAAATTGATAAGCCAATATGTTCTTTTAGGATATTGGCAAGATAGTAAAAACAGATAAACATAGAACAATGAAAAAAGAATTTGGAAAATGGTTGATAGATGTTGCAAAGTTAGTTGCAGCAGGTTCATTAATAATAGCATGTGCAGGATTTAGCAATACATCAGTAGTTTGCTTGGTGGTTTTATGCTTACTAAGCATCGTTATGTTTGTTATTGGTTGCTCTTTGCAAAAAGATAATCGCCCAAGACGATTCGACAATCAACAAAAGAGAAATAACAACAGAGAGAAAAAGAACAAGCCAGAGGGTAACAAACCAAACCAACAACGCAACAAAAAACGTGCTACCTACACCGAGCATGTGCCCAACGAAATAACAGTAGATTAGTCTTCAATACAAAGGTCACCGCTGTTGGTGATCGAAAGGTGAAGCCTTCTATGCTTTGGGCATGTTGATCGGATAAAGAGAAAAACGCTATTATGGCAAAAGTAAACGAAAAGATAAAAGATAAAGTCAACCAAAAGATATCCGAACCACGCAAATATAAAATTCTGATGTATAACGACGAGGTTACAACAATGGATTTTGTGGTTCATTTATTGATGCATGTTTTTAATAAAAACAAAACCGTTGCCTATGAGCTGATGATGACTATTCACCAAAAAGGCAGTGCCCTTGTGGGCGTTTATAGCTATGATGTGGCTCAAACAAAAATGCAACAGGCAAAAGAAATGATTGAGCATTCGGGCTTCCCGTTGGTCATTAAATGCCTAATAGACAAGTAAACAAAGGCAAAAGCCTGCAAAACAAAGTGGCAAAGAACAGCTGTTGAAACATAAAACACTGTGAATTGCCTTTTGTTTGATGTGATGTTAAAAAGAATGTGGGTGTTAAAAACAAGCTAATAAGAGTATGGCAACTGAACAAGAGAATGTTTTATTTACAGGAAATATAGACCTCGGGGTATCGAAACTCGCTGCTATTGGAGCCGAAAAGGCGGTGGCCTTGAAACACGAATATGTGCTTCCAGAGCATTTTGTGGTGGAGTTTGTAGAGCATTTGCTGTTGATTTATCCCGAACTAAGAGAATATGTCGACCTAAAAAGCCTAAAAACACAAACCAAAGAATATTTAAATTCGCTCGAAAAAGTAAAGAAAATCGACCTCGAACACCTTGCTATTTCAATGCAAACAAAGACGTGGTTGATTGGAACAGCAGAAGAATTGGTGGAAAATGGCAATGTAATAGATTTTTATCTTGTTCTCTTTCGCAACTTCATGTCGCTGAAAGACTCTTATGCTTTGTACTTTTTCGACCAATCGTTAAATATCTCTCTTCAAGATTTTTATAGTAAACTGAAACACCAACACTTTCTTCAATTTGAAGAAAACGACGATGATAGCGACCCAATAGATTGGGACGAGAATGACGCTTACGCCTCAGGTAGCTTCGAAGAGGATATGGATAACCCCTTTGCAGAGCGTGAACAAGAGCCCAACGACAAATGGGAAAACTATGTAGTGTGCCTCAATGATATGGTAAAGAAACGCAATCCTTTAGTTGGAAGAACTGAAGAATTGGAGCGAACAATAGAGGTGTTGTGTCGTAAAGACAAGAACAATGCACTGCATATAGGTGAACCTGGTGTTGGAAAAACAGCCCTTATCATGGGTTTGGTGCGTAGAATTGAAGAGAAGAAGGTGCCCCTTCGCCTTTTAAACAGCAAGGTATATCAAATTGATATGGCAGATATGATTGCTGGAACTCATTATAGAGGCGAGTTTGAAGAGCGTTTTAAAAAGGTGCTTTCGGGTATTGCTAAAAACGAAAATAGCATTCTTTATATAGACGAAATACATACAATTGTGGGCACTGGAGCGATAGATGACAGCTCGTTAGATGCCTCAAACATACTTAAACCCTATCTTGCTGAAGGCTCGATACGCATTGTTGGTGCCACAACTTACGAAGAGTTTAACCGCTATTTGGCAAAGAACAAGAGCTTGGTGCGTCGCTTTCAACAGATAGATATTAAAGAACCCACCGTTGAAGAGGCTGTGGATATTCTCGAAGGAATAAAGAAAGGCTATGCCAACTATCACAATGTGTCGTATAGTAAAGACATCATTCGGTATATTGTAGAGAATTCTCACAAACACATCTCTAACAGATTCTTACCCGATAAAGCCATTGATTTGCTCGATGAGGCAGGTGCAAAATTGGCAAAAGGAATGTCGAAAGACGATAAGGCCCTTGTCGTAACTAAGCCATTGATAGACGAAATTATGGCGAAGGTGTGTAAGATTGATGCCAAAGCATTGAAAGACAACAATAACGATAGCCTTATCGACCTGAAAGAACGCATACTAAGTATGGTTTATGGGCAAGATGAGGCTGTTGAAAAGGTGGTAGAAGCAGTGCATACAGCCAAGGCTGGCTTGATTGATGACGACAAACCATTGGCAAGTTTGCTGTTTGTTGGACCTACAGGAGTGGGAAAAACAGAGGTGGCAAGGGTGCTTGCGCATGAGATGGGCGTTGAGTTGGTGCGCTTTGATATGAGCGAATATGCCGAGAAACATTCCGTTGCGAAACTCATTGGTGCCCCTTCTGGATATGTAGGGTATGAAGATGGCGGTCTATTAACAGACGCTATTCGCAAGACTCCCAATTGTGTTTTGTTGTTAGACGAGGTAGAAAAGGCGCATAGCGACATCTATAACATTCTCTTGCAGGTGATGGATTATGCACGATTAACCGACAATAAAGGCAATAAAGCCGACTTCCGTAACGTTGTTTTGATATTAACCAGTAATATTGGAGCGCAATATGCCCACCAAGCCAACGTGGGATTTGCGGGCAATGTCACTTCGGGTCAAGCCATGTTAACACAGGTAAAGAAGGCGTTTAAGCCCGAGTTTATCAATCGTTTGTCGTCTATTGTGGTGTTTAATGATATGGATAAGCCTATGGCAGAACGCATCTTACAAAAGAAGGTGGCTGCTTTGGCTCTTAAACTAAAGGCAAAGAAAATAGATCTTCAACTTGATTCGGAGGCTCAAGAATGGCTTTTGAAGAAGGGAATGACCAAGAAATATGGCGCAAGAGAGTTCGATAGAGTGATTACTCGTGCCCTAAAGCCTTTATTAACCCGTGAGATTTTGTTTGGAAAGCTACAAAAAGGCGGTTTGGCAACAGTGACATTAGAAAACAACGAGTTGGCTATTGTTGTAAAAAAGTTTTCTACAAAAGGCGTAAAAACCTCTAAATAAACAGCTTTGAGTTGCGATGATATTCCGTTTAAACGAAGAGATAGAATTTCCAAATCCACGCTATGGCGAGCCAGATGGATTGTTTGCGGTGGGCGGTGACCTGTCTATCGACAGACTAATAT